>ENA-OQDC01001409-OQDC01001409.1-human-gut-metagenome-genome-assembly--contig:-NODE-1409-length-12211-cov-2.381496_pt1 | contig 12211 bp, 21 predicted proteins | sample MGYA00242770_ERZ504601 | MGnify/ENA primary metagenome ERZ504601 (study PRJEB26092, sample SAMD00036305) | human gut metagenome | host: Homo sapiens | study: EMG produced TPA metagenomics assembly of...
CGAATTTTTTAGAATACATCAATTCCTTATCTGTAGGATAAGCATAACGATATCTTCATCACCTGTAGGAACTTTTATTAGCATTAACTCTTTAATATCACGAGAAACAGTAGCTTGTGTTACTACTATATGTTGTTCTCTTAGAGCATTTGCTAATTCTTCTTGTGTTTCAATAACGGAGTGTTCAATAATTTCCTTAATTCTTGCATGGCGTGTAGCTTTCATGCATATTCACCAACTTTCTCAATCCAACATAATGCTGGAGCATTAAAATTATGATTTATCATTTTATACCAACCTACTGTAAAAGATTTTTTAGGTAAATCCTTTACAAATAGTTTTATAGACTGATACTCTTTTAAGCCTTCTTCATGACCTGGATACATAACAATTGCAACATAACCATTTATATTTTAAATTGTTTAAGATTTTATCTATGGTCTTTAATGTTGTATCGTCTTTTGTCGTGAATTTATGATCTCCACCTGGTAAATATCCCAGATTAAAGATAGCTATATCTATTTTTGTCTGTATATAGTTATCAATATTTTCATGTGAATCATGAATAAATGATATATTTTCTAGTGGTAAATTTATATTATCTTTATTTTTTATCAATAAAGCTTTTGTATTTTCTATAGCTTCTTTTTTGGATATCGAATGCATTATATCTGAGCATTATTTAAGGCATTTTGAGCTAGAAACAGTGTATCATTGCCATTTCCAGCTGTAGCATCAACTATTATTTTTGCTTCATTTAATCTATCTTTTAATAAGCAATGTGCTAACTGAATTGAGTTACTGAGCTTTTGCATGGAAAATTCCTCTTTTATTATAATTTAAAATAAAAATCTATCTATTATAAACATAGTTTATTCATAAATGTTTGATAGAAATTTTTATCTTCAAATCTAACTATCTGTGCTGGAAAATTCGCTTTTTCAATTATAATTTCATCATCTGGCTCAATATCAACGCCTTCTTGTCCATCTAATGTTAAATTTACGCTTCTTTTTGTCATGCTAATAATATTGATGATATTCAAAGCGACTTTTTCACTTTCATCAATAACCATAGGACGAATGAAGCAAGAATGTGGGCATATTGGTGTCAATATAATTCCTTTTACTTTAGGATTTACAATTGGTCCGCCAGCAGATAGAGAATATGCTGTTGAACCTGTAGGAGTCGATATTATCAATCCATCAGCTTTATAATTTGTTACCATATAATCATTGATAGCTACACCAAAATGTAGCATACGTGATACACCGCATTTACTTACAACTACATCATTTACAGCACTGCCAATATAGTTTATTTTCCCTTGTCTTTTTATATATGCAGACAACATTAATCGCTCTTCTATTTTATATTGTCTATGATGATTTTTGTCAGTTTGGCTTCAATTTCTCCTGGTTCAATATCTGCTAAAAATCCTAAATGTCCAATATTAATACCACATACAGGTATACCATTTTTTAGCTAGTCTTCTACAAAGACCTAATAAAGTACCATCTCCACCGATGCTAATCGCCATATCAATATATTCTTTTTCAATGTTTTGATTGATTAATTCTTCATGATAGAAAAATTTACCTTCTTTGGCGGTAATAATAATTCAATATTATATTGATTAGCAAATTTTATTACTCTTTCTAAAATCTCCCAAGCTCCTGATTTAGTTACATTAGGATAAATAGCTATTCTCATTAAATATTGTCCCCTATTTATCTAATTGTGCATGTGCTTTTTGTACAATATCGTTTATCAAATTGTCATCAATATTACTTTGATGTTGTTTATCTAAATCTAATAAAATTAAATATTCAATATTTCCTTCTGGCCCTTTTACTGGAGAATATGTCAATTCTCTAGGTACAAATTCTAATTGTGTACTTAAATCTACGATTTTTTTGATTACTTCTTCATGTACACTAGCTTCACGAACTACACCTTTTTTACCTACTTTATCTTTTCCTGCTTCAAATTGAGGTTTTATTAAAGCAACTATTTTACCATCATCGCTAAGTAAAGTTTTAGCTACAGGTAAAACTTTATCTAAAGAGATAAAAGCTACGTCGATAGAAGCAAAGTTTATAGGTTCACCAATATCTTCTGGTGTAACATAGCGAATGTTTGTTCTTTCCATATTCACTACACGTTCATCTGTACGCAATGACCATGCTAATTGTCCATAGCCTACATCTATAGCAAAAACTTTTTTTGCTCCATTTTGTAAAGAACAATCTGTAAAACCACCAGTTGAAGCGCCAATATCTGCTACAACTAAATCTGTTAAATCTAATTTAAATTCTTGGATGGCTTTTGCTAATTTTAAACCTCCACGGCTTACATATCCTATGCTATCACCTAAAACACGGATAACAGCATCTTCTTTTACCATAGTCCCTGGTTTATCTATTTTTTGACCATTAACTAATACTAAGCCTGCCATTATAGTTGTTTTTGCACGTTCTCGACTAGATACTAAATTTTGTTCTGTTAACATCACATCTAAACGTTTTTTTGCCATTAACTTCACACCTATTTCTGTTCTTCAAAATCTTTTATTAAAATCTTTTATTGTTTGTATTATATCTTCACTTGTTAATTTACATTCTTTCAATAATTCATTGCGTGTACCTTGCTCTATAAATTCATCTGGTATACCCATGCGAATTACTGGTTTATATATTTTATTTTGATTTAATAATTCTAAAATAGCACTGCCAAAACCGCCAGCTAAAATACCTTCTTCAATCGTTACTACGTATTTTACTTTTTTAGCTATATTTAAAATTAATTCTTCATCTAATGGTTTTATAAAGCGAGCATTAATAACGCTACAATTTATATTTTCTAATGATAATTTTTCACTAGCTACCATAGCTTCTTTTACCATTGAACCAACAGCGATTATTGCTACTGTAGCATTTTCCTTATCTTGTAAAATTTCGCCTTTGCCTAAAGGTAAAATCTCTACATCTTCTTCAATTGGAACACCACAAGCGTTTCCTCGCGGATAACGTATGCTACATGGACAATTATATTCCACTGCACTAAATACCATTTGACGAAGTTCATTTTCATCTTTTGGTGCCATAACTACCATATTTGGTATTTGACGCATATATGCTATATCAAATACACCATGATGAGTTGGGCCATCTTCACCAACAAGCCCTGCCCTATCTAAACAAAATACTACTGGTAATTTTTGTAAACATATATCATGGATAACCTGATCATAAGCACGTTGAGCAAAAGTTGAATATAATGCTACAAATGGTCGTTTACCGATACAAGCTTGACCGCCAGCAAATGTTACAGCATGTTCTTCTGCGATACCTACATCAAAAAATCTCTTAGGGTAAACATCAGCAAATTTTTTGTAAGCCTGTGCCTGATGGCATAGCTGCCAGTAATCGCTGTTATATTTTTATTTTTGGCGGCTAAATCTATCAATGCTCTACTAAAAACAGCAGTATACGTAGGTACAATGCTATTAGAAGCTATAGGCAGTCCTGTCAATACATCAAATTTACCAATACCATGGAATTTAGATGGATTATTTTCTGCTGGTAAATAGCCATGACCTTTTTTAGTCTGCACATGAATGAGTACTGGGCCATCAATATTTGCTTAACTTTTCAAAACATTTATCAAATCAGTTAAACTATGACCATTTAATGCTCCGATATAATTAAAACCTAAAGCTTCAAAAATACCACCAGGAACAATGGCATTTTTTACACCATCTTTTACATAATTAGCTGTTTTTAAAACAGAACCACCTATTTTCGGTATATTACCCAAAATACGCTGAATATCCTTTTTTGGCACGTTTATACTTTTCATCAATGCGAATAAGTGATAAATACTCTGATAACGCACCTACATTTTGTGAAATAGACATTTCATTATCATTTAAAATGACTATTAGTTTACGCTTAGACATTCCTGCATTATTCAAGCCCTCAAAAGCTTCGCCACCAGTCAAAGCGCCATCACCAATAATAGCAATTACATTATAATCTTCATTGTCTAAATCACGAGCAACTGCCATACCTAATGCCGCTGAAATTGATGTACTCGCATGACCCACACCAAATGCATCATATTCACTTTCAAAGCGATTTGGAAAACCTGTTATGCCATCTTTTTGTCGCAATGTAGAAAATTTTTCTAATCTGCCAGTTAAAATTTTATGTGCATATGCCTGATGACCAACGTCCCAAACAAATTTATCTCGTGGACAAGAAAAGACTTTATGCAAAGCTAAAGTAAGTTCTACTGTTCCTAAACAAGGAGCTAAATGACCGCCATTTTGAGCTACTGTTTTTATAATTAATTCTCTAATTTGCGTGGCTACAATTTCTAACTGAGTTTCAGATAAATATTTTAGCTCTGCCGGAGAATGTATTTGCTCTAAAATATTCATATATAACACTCTTTCTTTAGTTTATTTATTTCTAGTAATTAAATAATCTACTAAAGCTCTTAAAAATTCAGCATTCTCGCCAAAATCTACTAAAGACGCTTTTGCTTTATCCACAGCTTCTTGCGCTAAAGCTTTTGCACTTTCTAATGAACCCAAAGTAACATATGTGGATTTATGATTTTTTTCATCACTACCTACAGGTTTCCCTATGGTTTTTTCATCACCAACAACATCTAAAATATCATCAGTAATTTGAAAAGCCAATCCAAATTGACGAGCATATTCTGTCAAATTAGCTAATTGTTTTTCATCAGCACCAGCCAAAATAGCACCAGAACGAATAGCAGCACAAAATAATGCACCTGTTTTGGCAGCATGCATTTGTTTTAAAGTCTGTATATCTATTTTTTTATTTTCTGATTGCATATCTATTACTTGACCGCCGACCATACCTTCTGCACCAGCAGCCTTGCTCATTTCAGTGATAATTTTTACTTTAGTTTCTGCATCTACATTTTTATCAGTGGCAATTATTTCAAATGCCATAGTGAGAAGCGCATCACCTGCTAAAATAGCTAAAGCTTCACCAAAAACTTTATGATTAGTGAGTTTTCCTCTGCGATAATCATCATTATCCATTGCTGGCAAATCATCATGTATTAAAGAATACGTATGAATAAACTCTATTGATGTCGATAATCTCAAGAAATTTTTCACCATCAACACCTAAAGCATCAGCAGCAGCCATTATTAAAATAGGACGAAGTCTTTTTCCACCAGCCATTAAACTATAATTCATAGCTTTAGCTAAATCTTTATTGAGTGCCATATTTTCTGTATAAATCTCATTTAATTGCTGATTTATTAAATCCATTTTTCTTTGCATATAGGATTTCATCATTTAATAATCACCTTCTATATCTAATTTCTTTTCAATTATTTTATTATCTTTTACATCAACTTCTGCATATATAGCATCTTTCGCTCTATTTAATTCATCTAAACAGAAAGCTGATAATTTCATACCTTCATTATATTTATCTATTAATTCATTTAATGGAATATCTCCAGCTTCTAATTGATTTACAATTTCTTCTAAAGTTTCCATAGCATTTTCAAAAGTTAAATTTTTTTCTAGCCATGAGAAAAACCTCATTTTTTCTTTTATTTGTACAATTTTAGTTTCAACAGTACCATCACTAAGCTCGATATTTAGTGATTTATCCATATCTATATCTTTATTATTTTTATATATTTATCATTCTTGTTTTACGAATACTAAAACCTCTTTGTAATACATTTAGAGGATTTAATTACTTTTAATTTTCGGCAATAACTTCCATTTGATGAAATTTATTCACGTATTTATCAGTTACTACTTTATTTAAACGCTCATTTAAAAAATCTAATTCTTGTTGTCTACTTTGCAATAAACGTTCTTTATCGCTAAAATACTATGTTTCCATAATAAATTAAATTTATTTTCTTTGATTGAAAAAAGATTATATACTTTATATCTACAATCTCTTTTTAAACTTTCAATATAATTTACTAATGCATCTTTTTCTACAACAGCTAATTCTGCTGCTTGAGAAGGTGTTGCTGCTCTTACATCGCTTGCCAAATCAGATAAAGTATAATCTGTTTCATGACCTACTGCTGAAATTATAGGAATTTTTGAAGCAAATATCGCACGAATTACATTTTCTTCATTAAACGCCCATAAATCTTCAAGAGAGCCACCACCTCGTCCAATGATAATCACATCAACTGGACATTTTTTATTAAAAAATTCTATTCCTTGAACAATTTCTTTACTTGCGTTTTCGCCTTGTACCAAGACAGAATATAAAAGGATTTTCACCAAAGGATTTCGCCTTTTGGCTACATGACAAATATCTTTAATAACTGCTCCCGTTCTTGATGTTACAACACCTATACGTTTAGGATAAAAAGGTAATTGTTTTTTATATTTACTATCAAATAAACCTTCATCATTCAATTTATTTTTTAATTGTTCAAAAGCTAATGCAAGTTCACCTATACCTTCAGGTGCTAAATTTTGCACGTATAATTGATATAAGCCATCTTTTTCATAAATTGAAATATATCCACTTGCAATTACCTTCATTCCATTTTGCGGAGCAAAACGAAATTTCATGGCATTAAAATCGAAATGCTACACATTTTATACTAGCTAAATTATCTTTTAAAGTAAAATAACAATGTCCAGAAGAATGGACTTTAAAATTAGATATTTCTCCCTTTAACATGATATTTTGCAAAATAATATCATCATCAAATTGTTGTCGTAAATATTTATTTAATTGACTTACTGTGTAAATTTTTCCTGCCATTATATCCTCATATAAATAAAAATGCCAGGCTGTAACTAGCCTGGCAAATAAACATTGTTATTTAATCATTGAGCCCAAAATACCATTAACAAAACGGGCAGAATCATCTGTACCGAATTTTTTGGCTAATTCGACAGCTTCATTGATTGCTATATTAGGCACCAGTTTATCTGAACTGAATTTCATTTCAAATATAGCTAGACGAACGATATTTCTGTCAATACCTGACATACGTTCGATTTTCCAGTCTTTAGACTTTTCCGCTATCATTTTATCAATAGACTCTAAATTTTCTCTAGTACCACTAACTAATATTCTTACAAAATCACAATCAGCTTCATGAAGTTTTTTATGTGATAATACATTTTCAATAGCACTATCTACTTCACATTCATTAAAATCTAATTGAAATAATGACTGTAATGCGATTTCTCTCGCTTGTCTGCGACTCATATAAAAAACTAGCTCCTTTTACCAACGACGTGAATAAGGTGGTAAGATTTTTTGGATTTTATATAAGATATTATCTGAAAACTCATCATCTTTATCTATCAAATTACCTACATAAAGACCTATTCCCATACAAATTATTACAAATAAAGTAGTGAATAAACCAAATATGAGTATAGCTAAAGAAATTATAAATCCTAAAATAACACCAATAGTTCTACCACAATGTTCATGTAATTGATATTTGATAAAATTTAAAATATATTCTTTCATTGTGCACCTCAGCTAAAACTTCATACAACGCGCTTTTTGTTGTTAGTAGAATTATTAGATATGCTTTCTACATTGATATCAATTTTAGCCTTTTCAATACCGATATATTTATTTAAATAAATATCGAGTTGTTGTTTTATTTCATCACTAATTGATACAATATTGCTTTCTTCACCAACAATTAATTTTAGCTTGAAATTAGGTATTAAAGTTTTATCTTTGGTTGGTGCCTTAGTCATTTTCAATCTTACTTTAACATCACGGACTCCTGTAATAGAACGGGCAATCTTATCAGCCATATCTTTTAGTGCCGTTAAGGAGATATTGACCTCTCCCATTTTTCCTTGCACAATTACAGCCTCATTTGTTGATACATCATTACTATGTGTAGATAAACTCTGTATTAATAAATATAGACTACAAATAAAAATGACTACTGCAACCACTACAGTTTCTATGCGACTACATAAATACAAAAACTCATTCCAAATTTGAGCATCTGGAATAAATCTAGCAAACAATACCATAGTCAAAATAGAAACTGCACCAAATGCCAAAGCGTAAAAGAACAGGATGATACGATTTATAACGCTCATACTACTCCTCTTTCTTATACTTAGCGAACGCGTACTTCTTCAGTTTTTACGTCTTCTGGGAAACCAACGCCTTGAACATGTACATTAACTTCAACAGTGCTAAGACCTGTCATATTTTCAATAGCTGTTTTTACAGCTTCTTGTACATTCAAAGCTATATCTGGAATACGTACACCGTATTTTACAATGATATAAAGATCAATAGCTGCTTCTTTTTCACCAACTTCAACTTTTACACCTTTAGAGAAATTTTTGCGACCTAAAATTTCTGCGATACCACCTGCGATACCACCACTCATGCCTGCTACGCCTTCAACTTCTGTAGCAGCAAGACCTGCTATAATACTTACTACTTCGTCTGCAATGCGGATAGTACCTAATTCATTATTGATTCCTTTTTTTTCGTCCATGTTAAATCCTCCTTTGAAACTAAAGCAGTCTATATTGTTTTAGTTTTTATTATTAAATCAATTATAACAAAAAATTCATAAATATACAACTAACAGCTTCATTAAGAAGTTCTTAAAAAATAACTAGTATCTTTTAAAATTATAAGTCAAAATAAAATATAAAAATTGCACCTTTCTTAAATCAGAAAGATGCAATTTTTATTTTAATTTAATTAAGCACGTTCGATATAGTTACCAGTACGAGTATCAATTCTTAATACGTCGCCTTCGTTAACGAAAAGTGGTACACGAACTTCATAACCAGTTTCAACTTTTGCCATTTTAGTAGCACCAGTTGCAGTATCACCTTTAACGCTTGGTTCACATTCAACAACTTCAAGATTTACAGAGTTTGGTAAAGTAATACCAATGATATTGCCTTTGAAAGACTGTAAGCTAATATCCATGTTTTCTTTTAAGAAGTTTAATGCACTACCTAATTGATCTTTTGTAAGTTCAATCTGATCATAAGTTTCATTATCCATGAAAGTGTACATACCATCTGCTTCATATAAATACTGCATAGCTCTAGTTTCTACATGAGCTGCTGGTAATTTTTCATTAGGGTTAAAAGTACGTTCTACAACTGCACCAGTCTGTACGTTTTTAATTTTTGTACGAACAAAAGCTGCACCTTTACCTGGTTTTACATGTTGGAAATCAACAATCTGCCATACACCGTTATCAATTTCAAGTGTAAGACCTGTACGGAAATCACTGCTGGAAATCATTAAAACATTCCTCCAAAATATATTATCTAATTTTATTTATATAATGTGAAATACCCGACTCTCAATTATTGCGGTCACATTATTTCAACAAGCCGTTTATCACTTTGTGTAAGTGCTTGGCATCCATTTGCAGTAACTAAAACAGTGTCTTCAATACGAACACCGCCAAAGTCAGGCACATAAATCCCCGGCTCATTAGTAACTATCATATTTTCTTTAAGCTTATCTGTTGGACTAAGTGGTGATAAACGAGGTAACTCATGAATTTCAAGACCAACACCATGCCCTAAGCCATGCCCAAAGAAATCACCATAACCTGCATTTTTTATATATTCTCTTACAGGAAAATCAACTTCCCTGCCACTTTTATTAGGTGCAATTTCTTTTAGCCCTAATAATTGTGCTTGCAAAACAATATCATAAATCTCTTTTTGTCTATCACTTGCTTTTCCTATACAAAAAGTACGCGTAATATCTGAATGATATCCCTTGTAAACAGCACCAAAGTCTATTGTAACAAATTCACCATTATTTATCAACTTATCTGTAGCAACTCCATGAGGTAATGCCCCTCTAACACCAGAAGCCACTATAGTAGTAAATGCAGGTCGTTCACTGCCTAATTTGCGCATAAAATATTCTAATTCAGTCGCTACTTCCTGTTCACTCATACCTGCTTTTACAAATTTCAATATATGCGAATACGCTTCATCACTGATATTAATAGCTTTTTTTATCAATGCTATCTCATTTTCATCTTTTATAATGCGAAGTTCAGTTAAATCTAAAGATGTAGAAAAATCAACTTCAATATCAATTAAATTTTTAGCTAAATAATTATATTGATTAAAAATCAAAGCATTGCCTTCAAATGCTAAACTATTAATATTTAATTTCTTTATAAGTTCTACAGTTTTGCTAAGTAAACCAGTTTTTTGTTCAATAATAGTAAATGAAGTCTGTTCACTAGCTTGTTTTGTATAACGTGAATCAGTAATCAAAAACAATCATTTAAAGTGATTACTAAAAATGTATCATCACCTGTAAAACCACTAAAATAATGTAAATTTTCTTCTTTACTTATAAGCATTGCATCGCAAAAATTTGCCTGCAATACATTTCTAAGATTTTCTATACGATTATTTTGACACATAATTTAATCCTCTTTTTGTAGTCTACTAATAGCAATAAATAACGCAGATTTATAACTTTCTAAACCAAAACCGCAAATCTGCCCTTCAACTACAGGTGCAATTACAGAATGATGTCTAAATTCTTCTCTTTTGTGGATATTCGATAGATGTACTTCTATTACAGGTATATCAATAGCAGCTAAAGCATCACGTATAGCAATACTATAATGTGTAAATGCACCAGCATTTAAAATAATGTAGCCATATTGACCACGAGCATTATGTAAAGTATCAATAATAGCTCCTTCATGATTACTTTGAAAAAAATCTATTTCGACATTATGTTCCTTAGCCTGTTTTGCTAAATCTTCATTAATATCTTGCATAGTCATACTACCATAAATTTCTGGTTCACGAGTGCCAAGTAAATTTAAATTTGGTCCATGTATAACTAATACTTTATTTATTTTCATAAAATCACTATCCTTAAGCAAGTTCTAACATCTATATTTTACATATCAATTATAACGAAAATCCTATTAATACGTCAATACTGACAACGATTTCTAGTGATTTATTATAAATTTTATGCATCATTTTAGTTTTCAAAGCTCATTTTTATCTATCAATATATTATCAAATTCACTAAAATTTTTATGTATAATCTTATTCTTGGAAAATAAAAAAATTGTCGATAATCTCCATCCCAAAGTTTATCGACATTGCTCTCTCATAATTCCTTATATAACGCATCTTTAATTTTCATATCATTTATCATTAGTATTTAATGATAAATGATGCTTCTTCAACACAGTCAATTTCTGTGCAATCAATATTATCAACTTTAATAATAAAGTTACCTTTTTTTATAGTAGCAAATAACTTGATCTAATTTATCTGGATTGCCTTGTGCTTCCATTTCTACAGTTCCATCTGCCATATTTCTTACCCTAGCCAGTAATACCAAGTTTGCTTGCATTGTCCATCAATCAAAAATCACGAAAGATCCTACGCCTTGTACATTGCCTGTGATTACTGCTTTGTAACGTTTAATTTGTTCCATAAAAAAACACTCCTTATTTTTTATATCAATAAATATATACTTAAAATATATATCACTGATTTAAATTTAGTATAGTTTATTTTTTTTTAAAATACAAGTACATCTATTATTAATTTTTCTTATATATTTTTTTAATTTAATAAAATTTAACATATCATTTATATAAAAAATTTTATACCAAAGATATGACTCTTACTTGTTTATTTATAATTTATACTATATAATCAGTATATTAATGGCTTGTGCCAATTAAATACAATTTATTCTAAGTATTTAAATATAAAATTAAGGAAGTGTTTATTTTATGCTAACTGGTTATATTGGTACTTACAATACTGCATCAACAAAAGGAATATATCAATTCTCTTATGAAGAAAATTCTGGCAAAATTTCTGATATCCAATCCTTTTTGAGTATTGACGATGCAAAATGTGTTGACAGATATGAAAATATGCTTATCATCACTACTAGCAAAACAATAAAAGTGGTATTGCTCTAGTTGATATTTCTACCAAAACTATACTAGATGAAATACTTTTGGAAAACAGTTCTCCATGTTTTGTAAAACATCATGAATGATTTCATTTACACTGCAAATTACCATTGATGGTGTAGTTATGGTTTAATCAAATAGTCAACAATCAAATTAAAATTAATCAACAAATATCTATTCAAAACAAAGCTGGTTGCCATCAAGTAGTATTATATAAAAACT
>ENA-OQDC01001412-OQDC01001412.1-human-gut-metagenome-genome-assembly--contig:-NODE-1412-length-12175-cov-4.222859_pt1 | contig 12175 bp, 10 predicted proteins | sample MGYA00242770_ERZ504601 | MGnify/ENA primary metagenome ERZ504601 (study PRJEB26092, sample SAMD00036305) | human gut metagenome | host: Homo sapiens | study: EMG produced TPA metagenomics assembly of...
CCAAGGACGAGGACATCAAGGAGCTGGCTGCCGATATGGGCATGACCTTCGATGACCTGAAGAACGTGGTTGCTTCTCTGCACGAGTTCAACCCCATGATGGGTCACCGTGGCTGCCGTCTGGCTGTCACCTACCCGGAGATCGCAGCTATGCAGACCCGCGCTGTGATCAAGGCTGCCCTGAACGTCTCCGCTGAGACCGGCTGCATGATCACCCCGCACATCATGATCCCGCTGGTCGGCGAGGTCAAGGAGCTGAAGTTCGTCAAGGACGTTGTTGTCAAGGTCGCTGATGAGCTGATCGCTGCTGCTGGCGTTGACATGAAGTATCAGGTCGGTACCATGATCGAGATCCCCCGTGCAGCCCTGACTGCCGGCGAGATCGCCAAGGAGGCTGAGTTCTTCAGCTTCGGCACCAACGACCTGACCCAGATGACCTTCGGCTTCAGCCGTGATGACGCTGCCAAGTTCCTGGGCGCTTACTACGAGAACAAGATCTACGAGAGCGATCCGTTCCAGCACCTGGATCAGATCGGCGTGGGCAAGCTGGTGAAGATGGCCGCACACGATGGCCGTGAGACCCGTCCCGACCTGGGCCTGGGCATCTGCGGTGAGCACGGCGGCGACCCCACGAGCGTGGAGTTCTGCCACAATGTCGGTCTGGACTACGTCAGCTGCTCTCCCTTCCGTGTGCCCATTGCACGTTTGGCTGCTGCTCAGGCTGCGATTAAGAACCCCCGCAAGTAATTGCGTGAGCGCTTGAAAAAGCACAAATAATGCAAGTGAACCGCCCCGGTTTCCGTAACAGGAGATCGGGGCGGTTTTTATATCGTGGATTATATTTATTTACATATTTACACAAAAAGATTTGAAAAGAAGCGGAGGCGGTGACTGGTTGAAAATTTAAGAGCGACTGAGTATAATAAGACTGTAAAATGCTTTATTTGGAAAAAGAGGTCTGTATGGCAAAGTTTATACCATTTATTATAAAAACAGATGGCAGTCAGAATATCAGTGTGAAAATCGTGCGCATGAAAAAGTCTGATGCGGTACAGACTGAAAAAGAACCCGTCTGGCAAACAAGCTGGTTGTCAGATTATATTCAGGATGATGCCTTTGAAAAGTATGCCTTAAAGACGGGTAATGGCGAATTGGTTGCGCTGGCTGCATACGAAATATTGGAAAATGACGTGATGGTTCATATTACCTACATTGAGAGCCAGCCGGAAAGCAATCCGACAATTGTCGGGCATTCTAAAAAGTATCAGGGCATTGGCCGGGTGTTGATTGCGTACGGAATCAAGCTGTCGATTGACCATGAATGCGGCGGGACGGTCACGTTCGAGGCAAAGGTTCCGGAGCTGGCAGAGCATTATGTCCGGGACTATGGAGCTTGTCCATTGCCGAGTTTTGGTGGAGCACCGCGTTATGAACTTTCTGGTGAGGCGGCAATGAACATCTTTGTAACTTACTTGAAATGAGGTGTGTTTGATGAGTGCAAAAGAATATTTTCAGCGTGATGCAGAGCGAGAGACATTTTATCGCACATTTTATCAAATTTGCAGACGCTTTAATGTCACATGGTCAACAGCAACGCCGGAAGTCCGAGCTTTTATTGAGGAAGTTACCCGTGTGACTTATGAACAGGAAAAAGCAAAGCGTAACGGAGTTTCTCTTAGTACAGTGAAGCCGTTCTTTGGAGATACAGCGTGTTAAAGAAACGGCAGAACACTGTTCCGAACGCCCTGTAATTTTAGCACCCGCTCAGGTTGCGATTAAGTCTCCCCGGAAATAAAATCTGGTAGGGTAAAGAAGATAAAAGCTCTTGGCTTCTGTAATGGAGGCCAAGAGCTTTTTGCATCTTGTTTTGTAAGCGGAAAGAGGTTACAATAATAGAAAAGAAAGCGTATATCAGTCGAATAAGGTGGTAGGCCTATGAAGTTTTTCGAAGTGGTTCCCAGTGAACTTTTCTCGCCGCTGGCTTCGCCCAACCGTATTTTATATGCGGATGCACTGGACGTACTGTACGCAGCATACCAAGAAAACTTGAAAATACGGGAAGATGTCTTGTATTCAATGCTGCGCGGCAGGCTGGAGCAGGAACTGGCGGATGCTACGTTTGAAGATGAAGACATTGACGAAGAGGAACTGAGGGATATCTCTGGCCGCGCCCGTTTTTTGATCCGCAAGCTGTGTAGTAAGGGGTGGTTTGAGAAGGAACGTGGGGATGATTTTGAAGAGTATATCACGATTCCTAATTACAGCAGCCGCTTGCTGGAATTATTCCACCAACTCCGCGATGATAGCCCGGCTCGTGGATATTCCTATGTGTTCGGAACGTTCTCTGCATTAAAGGTCGCTGACGATAGCGACAATGCTTACGAAAAAATGACGGCGCTTTACAGTGCCTACGATAACACAACGGCACTGATTAGTTTGTTGCAAATGGTCTATCATAACGTAAAGCATTACTTTCAGATGCAGATCGATATGCAGGATGTCAACCAGGTGCTGGCTGCACACTTCAATGACTTCGGACAAAAAGTTGTGGAGGCATACATCCGTCCGCTGAAAATCAAAGACTCAGTGCCGAAGTATCGTGTCCCAATTCAATCTATACTGAGACGGTGGGAAGAAGATGACGCGCTGCTGATGACGATGGCAAATGAAGCATTGCGTGATAAGCGGGGCAAGACATTGGAAGACTGCCGTGCCGATCTGCTGAGGAAAATTTTCTGGATCGAAGAACGCTATGACAATTTAGAGAAGGACTATCTTGAAGAAATTGATACGCAGGTCCGGCGCTATACCAGGGCAGCAACACAGAAAATCGAGAACCTGACGAACCGAGATCAAAGCGTGCGCGGCAATTTGAATGTTTTGCTGACGGCACTGTCCAGAAACCGCAGGGCATCTGAGCTGGTGGACCAGATACGACCGGCATTTCAATTGTATGAGCAGTCTTTTTTGTCAGAAAAAAGTCTGTGGTACCGTAAGCGTCCCGAAAAACGGACAAAAACCGCGTCGGTGCTGATACAAGATGATCAGGCACCGAATACGGAAGAACAGGTCAGAGCGGCACAGTTACTGCAATCGAAATATGGCCGGGCAGCAGTAAATGCTTACGTGCAGGGATGGCTGGGAGACGCTGACATTCGTTGCTCGGAGGAGCTCTCGCTTGAAGAGGACAAGGATTATATCATGAGTTTGCTGGCAATCCTTGGAAGCAAGGATACATCTGCCGGTTATGTGGTCCAGGAACTCGATGGCATTTTTTGCAAAAATGGCTATTCGATCCCGAAAATGCAGATCCGGAGGAAGGAGAAGAAGCCGTGAATTTTGATTTTGTTACCAATGCAACGGCAAAAGAACTGGAACAATTCAAATCTGTCTGCAATCAGCTGCTCAGCCGCACATACATTGTGCGAACCATCTACCAGCCGGGAAAAGGCAGGGTGGATAACCCAGACTATCTTTTTCTATCACGGCACTATGAGGCTGTACAGGAGTACCTGAGTCTGCTGGACTGGGATTTGCGCAGGGATGAACTGAACGGATACTTTTATGTGTTGAACACAGACGAGGCTAACCGTTGCAACCTCAATAAAAAAGAAACGGCGATTTTGCTGGCATTACGGCTGATCTACGAAGAAAATATGGAGCGTTTGGGTTTGGAGCAGGGTGCCGTATGTACTGTGCGGGATGTGCTGGAAAAAGTGGTGACCGACTATCCAGTTTTTCCGGCTAAGCCGAATATGGAAGAGGTCAAACGCGCGTTTACGGTACTGGAAAACCATTCTGTGATTCAAAGACTGGAAGGAAAATTCAACCAGGGCAGCTGCAGGATCGCAATATTGCCAACCATTCTTTCTGCGGTCTCCAGCGAAAAGCTGAACTTGGTGGTGTCTGTTTTGAAAAAGGAGGAAACAGATGAAGAAGCTGAAGAAGATCCTGCTGATCAACTGGCTCTATTTCAGTAAGGAACTGATTGAAGTGGGCGACATCAATTTCCTGACCGGCAAGAACGGCGCCGGAAAGTCAACGGTCATCGATGCACTGCAGATCGTGCTGCTGGGCGAGACAAATTCCCGCAATTTCAATCAGGCAGCCAACGAAAAATCGCAGCGCACATTGGAAGGCTATCTGCGCGCCGACATGGATGATAACAGCCCGTATTCCCGCCGTGGTAAGGACTTTTCTACCTATATTGTCTGCGAATTTCAGGATGAGATGGAGGGCAGCAGCTTTGTGACGGGCGTTACCTTTGACTGCCGCAGCGATGGAAGTTACCGTGATACATTCTTTATTTACACGGGGACACTGCCGGAAAATTGCTTTATTGAGCAGGGCGAGGCAATGGAGATTTCTGCACTTCGCCGCTTTTTTGAAGCAGAACTATGCACGGGCAGAATTTTACGATACCCAAAAAGAGTATCGCCGCAACATGCTTGCAAAGTGGAACGTCCACAACGAGCAGGTCTTACGGATGATGAAGAAGGCTGTTTCGTTCCGGCCAATTGTGGATATCCAAAAATTCATCACGGAAAACATCTGCGATATTCCGGATAAACCCAATATTGAGCTGATGCAGCAAAACATCCGGGATTATAAACGGCACGAATTGCTGGCGCAGCGTCAGCAGGAAAAGCTGGATGCGCTGCAGCAAATCAGCAGGCTGTATCAGGAGATGAACCAAGCCATAGACCGCTGCCAGATCCAGAAGTTTCTGGTACGGTGGGCCGAAAAAGAAGCTGCGCAGACAGAGATCGACCAGAGGGAATTGGAACGAACTGAATGCAAGGAGAACCTTGCAAATGTGAATGAGCAACGGGAGGAGCTTGAGCGGCAGATCGAACAGAAAGAAACGCGCCGCAGTGAGCTGGAGCTGGCCTACAGGCAGAGCAACGTTTTCCAGGAGGAAGAGCGTCTGCTCAACACGGAAAAGGCTCTGAGAGATGAGCAGAAAAAGCTGGAACAGGGTCTGCAAAATCTTGAAGTGGAGATCAAGCGGGAAGCACGGCATTTGCAGAGATTCTGTGGGGAGATACAAGAACTGGAACCGGAAGAACTTCTCATACCGGTGCAGGAAGCGGCGAACACGGCGCAGAAAGCATATGCTGTATTTACTGGTGACGAGAAGGGATTGTTTGCCCGGCCTGTGGAATTGTTTGAAACGGGGCAGCAGGCAGTGGCCGAATTGTCGGATGCTGTCCGCAGTGCGGCTCATAAAACAGAGGATCGTATTGCAGAGCTGAAGAAGCAAGCCGACCAGAAAAGTGCGGTGCTTGCAAATCTGCGCAGGAACATAAAAGATTATCCCCATGGACTTCTGCTGTTCAAAGACCGGCTGGAAAAGGATCTGGCGGATAAAACGGGGCATGCGGTTCCCGTTTATATTCTGGCTGATGTGCTGGAAATGGCAGATGAGCGCTGGCGTGGAGCGGTAGAAGGCTACCTAAATAACCAGAAATATTATCTGCTGGTGGAGCCGGGATGTTATCAGGATGCACTTAACATTTACGACCGGCTGAAGCAGGAAGCAGAGTACCGTGCGTTTGGTCTGGTAGATATCGGAAAACTGCGGGAAAAAGAAACACTTCGACCGCTGCCCGGCAGTCTGGCAGAAAAAGTGGAGACAGAAAACAAGCTGGCACGCAGCTATGTGGACTATCTTCTGGGTCGGGTGATATGCTGCGACACGGCAGAACAGTTGCGCTGCTATAAGACGGCAATTACGGCAGAGGGAATGCTGTATCAGGGCTATGTGGCCCGCGCACTTCGGAAGGGCTGGATGGAAGACGCCTTCATCGGGCGACGTGCGGTGCAGCTCCGCATCGACCATCTGGAAAAGGAACTGGCCTGTCTGCAGAAAGAGCTGCGGCATTGGCAGCCGCTCCAGAAGCAGCTGACCGGCCTGCAGGAGCCGCTTTTTACCCAAAGATTCGTCCGAATCGATGTGGCGCAAAAGCAGGAGGACTACCAGCGCGTCCAGACGATCATCAAGGAAATCGCAGAAGTCAAAAATCAGCTTTCCCAGTTGAATCTGTTCTGGTTGGATGAGCAGCGACGCATCATTGAACAGTTGAAAGAAGAGATCCTTGCATTCAATAAGGAAAAAGATGCGAAAAATGTGCAAAAAGGGAAGTTGGAAGACCGCATCCATCAGCTGGAATATGAGATCTTGCCGGAAAAATACCAACGGTATGAGGCTATCGAAGATGTTTTGAACGAGGAGTTCACGAAGGAATACCGAGAAACCATCGGCGTTCCCCGCTATCGGCAGGAGCTTGTCCGCTTGAAAAAGGCAGATGTCATCCGCAAGAACTTTGGCGACAGTTTGGCGCAGAGCACAAAGGCGATGGACGGGGCTCAGAAGAAACTGTTTGCAGCACGCAGAGAATATGCAGAACGGTTCAAACCCTGTGCATTCCAGATCGAGGTGATGGATAACACCGAATACGAGGAAGAACGGCGTACTCTGCAGGAAAGCGAGCTGCCCCGATACAAAGAAAAAATTCGGGCGGCACGGGAAAGCGCAATGGAGCAATTCCAGAACGATTTCCTTGCCAAACTGAAATCCAGCATCGACCAGGTGCAAGAACAGGTGCACAATTTGAACAAGGCCCTGCGCCAGGCACAATTTGGCACAGACAAGTACCAATTCCGTGTAGGGCCAAACCCGGATTATCTGGATTACTATAACATGATCATGGCAGATGAACTGATGGAAGGCGAATCCGGTCTATTCGCACTGCCCTTTCAGCAAAAATACGGCCCATTGATCGAAAAACTGTTCAGCCAGATCACAATGGCAGACGATACGCAGCTCAATGCCCGCAAACAGAGCGAACTGCAGGAGAATATCGTCCGCTATACAGACTTCCGGACGTATCTGAAGTTTGATTTGGAAACGACCGATCAGAACGGTTCCAAGCAGCTGCTTTCTCAAACACTGAATATGAAGTCTGGTGGTGAAACACAAACGCCATTCTATATTGCGGTGCTGGCCTCGTTTGCCCAGCTGTACCGCGTCAACGATGCTACCCGTTTTGGTAATACGGTGCGTCTGGTGGTGTTCGATGAAGCTTTCAATAAAATGGATAGTGACCGGATCACGGAGAGTGTACTCCTTCTCCGAAAGATGGGGCTGCAGGCGATCATCTGTACGCCGCCGGATAAGGTCTCGGACATTATGCCCATTGCAGACCGTACATTATTAGTGGACAAATCCGGATACCGGATGCACATCATTCCATTTGGAAAGGAGATGCAGAATGAAGGAAGCACAGGTGATCCTGAATCGTCTGCTGGATAAGTTTGAAAACAGTAAGCATCTTTCTGAACCCAACACATCCAGACGTCGGGTAATGCTGCGCATTGATAAAAGGGAGTTGCCGGAGTATCAATACGAAGATGCGGTGGTTCGGGATGCTTACAATATTGCAGCGCGGGAGCTGGAGCAGCAGGCTTTGGTGCGTCTGGAATGGGCGAGAAAGCAGAGCGTTCTCTCCTGCATTGTGCTGGATCTGGAACGGGTCGCACAGTGCTATGAATGCGCCGACAGAGTGCATCCGCGAAAAAAGGCAGAAGAGGTTGCAAACATCATCATGCAGAAGCTGGCAGACAATCCCGTTCCATGGATCGCGGCATGGAGGAATGCTGTATGTGCTCAGGTGCGGAACAGCATGAAAGTGCCAACGTATTGCAGGGAAAACGACGGTCTGCTGCAGGAGCTTTTGCTCACGTTTCAACGGTATGCGGAGCTGTCCGGCAGTGTGACGATGCGTGCATTCAGCAGCCAGTGTTTTCACGATACCAAGTATTTTGAGCGAAATGTACGGGAGCTGTTTCTTACCATTGCACGAAAGTACAATACCCAACTGGCGGCGGCCTGTACAGAAGCGGAACTTGGTGAGCGGGATCAGCTTGCATTTCTGGGAATCTATGCCCGCCCGGAGCTTTACGAACTCTCGGGCGATTGCGCAATCTGCTTGAAGAAGGGAGAACTACAGCTCAGCGCAGCAGAACCTTATGGATTGGCTTTGCCCAGTACACTTGTGTCAGAGATTGTGGACATTGAACTGAAAAACATCTGCTGCATTACCTTTATCGAAAATAAAACGAACTATGATGAATATTTGCTGGCGGAAAAACAGCCGGAAGAACTTGTTGTTTATCACGGCGGCTTTCTGAGCCCGCGGAAGAAAAAACTTTTTGAAAAACTGGCTGCTGCGGCAGGGGAAACCATGCAAATTCGATTCTGGGCAGATATTGATCTGGGCGGTTTTTGCATGTTTGAAAACCTGCAAACGGTGTTCCCACAGCTTGAACCCATGCGTATGGAAGGGCGCTTTGTGGAACAGTACCACAAAAATGGCCTGAAGCGGCCGGAGCAGTATCTGAAGAAGCTGAAGGAAGAGCGGAATGCGGGAAGACATACGCTGTTTGTTGATGCAATTGATAAGATTTTGCAATATGGGGTCACAATCGAACAAGAAACATTTCTGGAGTAGAATTCATGCGAAGATAAAAACGCTTGTTGACCTATAGAAACGTACTATTATTCTTTTCAACGCCCTGCAATTTTGGAACCCGCCCAGGCTGCAATTAAGTCTCCCCGGAAATAAAATCTGGTAGGACAAAGAAGATAAAAGCTCTTGGCTTCTGTAATGGAGGCCAAGAGCTTTTTGCATCTTGTTTTGTAAGCTGAAAGAGGGTACAATGATAGCAGAAGTATGCACATCAATGAGGTGATACTATGCTGAATGTCTTTTACGGTGATATGAAGGAAGCGGTGTACAATACGGCTTCTTATTTCAAATACGACTACGAGGAAAGCTGGATCATCGACCCGATGGTCAAGGAAATGATTCAGGATGTAGATAGCTCCACTGTGATTGACAGTGGTATCATCGACAGCCCGGTCTTAGGCAAAATTCCACCGACTGCTTTGTCTGGTGGTGTAAAGACACTGATTTTGGATAAGTTTGAGCCAGAGAAAGTGTTCAATGCACGACTTGTGGTGACAACTGTGCAAAGTGGCTGCTCAAAATTGCAGAGCAGGAGGATCGCACGGTGAATTTGCGTCACCTGATGGATTTTGGCAAAAAACCATTTACAGTAAAAGTGCTGAATACAAATCAAATCGTTCACAGTATGGAAGAACTGATCTTGTCCGCAGGTGAGTTTGTGTAAAGGGGCTGACAGAAATGAAAGGCATTCATAAAGTGGTCGTTGGCACAAAGTACCTGAAATATGAATTTGAACTGCGGCGCAAACTTAACCATCATTCGCGGGGGATAGCCAACGGGTAAAAACGACCCTCGTGGATATGATCCGTACCCATATGAACGATGGAGAAAGTGGGCCGGTCACTCTGAATTGTGATAAGCGCTGCTATGTGCTAGAAGGAAATCTTTGGAAGGGACAGCTCGACAACATTCAGGACAGCATTGTTTTTATCGATGAAGGCAACGAGTTTGTCAAGACCAAAGATTTTGCACGTGCGATTCAGCAGACCGATAACTATTACGTCATCGTGACCAGAGAGGGTTTGTCTGCCTTGCCATACAGTGTGGAAGAGGTGTACGGAATCCGGACCTCTGGAAAGTATGGGGCGCTGAAACAGAGTTATCATTCGTTCTATCGAATCTACCCGGATAGTACGACTGAGAATATTAAGCCGGAGAAAATTCTGACAGAGGACAGCAATTCGGGTTATCAGTTTTTTGACGCGGTCTGTGCAGAGCATCAAATGCAGTGTGATACTGCAAATGGAAAGTCAAATGTGTTTTCCTATTTGAAAGCTCATAAGGATGAAAAGATTCTGGTGATTGCAGATGGCGCTGCCTTTGGCCCGGAAATGGACAGGGTGTTGCAGCTTGTGCAGACAAGAGAAAATCTGACACTCTATTTGCCGGAATCTTTTGAATGGTTAGTACTTTCTTCTGGGATCCTGAAAGATACGGAGGTTGCACAGATTTTGCAGACACCGTCTGACTACATCGACAGCAAGGAATATTTTAGCTGGGAGCGTTACTTTACGGCGCTTCTGACGGAGAAAACGGCGGGAACATATCTGAATTATACCAAGAAAGCGCTGAATGAGGCCTATCTGAGGGATGGTGTGAAAAACGCGATTTTGGGACAGATGCAGAAAGTCGAATTGAAATAAAATCAAAAGAAAGTGGAATCGTAATGAGGATACAGTATACATTAAAGGTTTATCCGGCAGGACTTGGGCGCAGCGTATACAGAACGATAACCATCTGTGGTACGGATACACTGGATCAGCTCTGCATGGCGATTTTGAGTGCATTTGATTTTACGGCAGAGCATCTGTATGAATTTTGCATGGACAACAAGATGTACAGCGAAGACTGCTACCGATTCAATCCGATGGAAGATGACCTGTTTGATGAGGATGATGCAGAGGGAACCGATATTGCATTGGATGAACTGGGGCTGATCGAAGGACAAAAATTCTCACTCCATTATGACTTTGGTGATGATTGGATGTTTGCCATCCGTGTGATGAAAATAGAAGAAGTAAAAAGTCATCACAAGCCGAAGCTGCTCAGCTCAAAAGGAAGTGTTGAACAGTACCCGGCGGGAGAAGAGTGATTCCCGGACGCTCTGTAATTTTGGCACCCGCTCAGGCTGCTATTAAGAACCCCCGCAAGTAATCGCGTGAGGGCTTGAGAAAGCACGAATAAAGCATAATGAACCGCCTCGGTTTCCGAAAGAGGAAGCCGGGGCGGTTTTTTGCGCTCACGGAGGGGCAGATGAAAAACGCGGTATGAATATATACAATATAAAAATGAATATATGCTAAGATTTCGGGAAAATACTTGCATTTTCATTAAAATGGGTGTATTATAACACCTGCCGACGAAATGCCGACAATCAACAAGAGAGGGATCGATACTATTATGTCTTTGAAGAAGAAAATTGCTGCGGCTTTCATCGCCTGTGCGATGACGCTTGCCGTGGTTCCTTCCGCCTTCGCCTGCACGGCACTCTATGTCGGCAGCGACCTCACCGAGGATGGCACCACCATGTTTGGCCGGATCGAGGATCTGGGCACCAACGATTACAACAAGCTGTTCAACGTCAGCCCTGCCGGGAAGCACACCGCAGGCGAGGTGTACGAGGGCTGCTACGGCTTTACCTACACCTTCACCCACGACAGCTACCGCTACACCGCCCGCCGGGACGACAACGGTCTGGGTGTCTGCCCGGACTGCGACAGCACCCACGAGCACACCCCATATGAGGAGGCTGGCACCAACGAGAAAGGCGTCATGGTCTCTGCCACCGAGTCGCTGTACGGCAAGGACGCTGCCCTTGCGGTTGACCCCTATGTGGACGACGGCATCGAGGAGGCCGAGATCACCACGGTCCTGCTCAGCGAGGCAGGCACGGCCCGCGAAGGCGTCGCCCTGCTGACATCCATCTATGAAAACGCCGGTGCAGCCGGTGGTTCCGGCGTATTCATCGGCGACCAGAACGAGACGTGGTTCGTCGAGAACCTGACGGGCCACACCTACGTCGCCCTCAAGCTTCCAGACAGCGTCGTGTTTATGCAGCCGAACGTCTCGGCCATCGGCAAGATCGACCTCGACGACACGGATAACGTCATCGCATCGGCAGATGCCATCTCCGTCGCACAGAAAGCCGGTACCTTCGTGGGCGATGCAGCGGCGAACGTCATCGACTGGAACGCTTCCTATAATAATGAGGACAACGCCCGGATGCCGGCCGGTCTGAACTATCTGGACGGCGTCGATACCTACACCGAGGACAACTACACCGAAGCAGACTACGCGATGAGCACATCGGCGAGACGGCAGCATCGTCCCGCTCTACTCCAACATCAAGCTGACCAAGAAATTCGGCGTCGAAGACGCGCTCAACTTCTTTAAGGTCGAACCCATCGGCAAGACCAACAACGTCGAGACCCACCTGTTTCAGGTCAGCTCCACCGGCGAGCTGGACACGGCCATCGTCGAGTGGACGGCCTTTGACGACGACGTGTACAACGCCTCGTCCGTACTATCCGCTGCTGACCACCGACACGGCAGATGTCTACAAGTACTCTCCGCGAAGGTCGTCCGCCTCGGACGAGCAGCCCACCGAGGGTGTTTGGTACAAGGACCAGAAGGGGGCAGATACTA
>ENA-OQDC01001413-OQDC01001413.1-human-gut-metagenome-genome-assembly--contig:-NODE-1413-length-12166-cov-3.821663_pt1 | contig 12166 bp, 13 predicted proteins | sample MGYA00242770_ERZ504601 | MGnify/ENA primary metagenome ERZ504601 (study PRJEB26092, sample SAMD00036305) | human gut metagenome | host: Homo sapiens | study: EMG produced TPA metagenomics assembly of...
AAAGCGTTGCTTAGATATTGGAGCAGACTATATTGCAACCGGACATTATTCACAGATCACAAAGCTTGATAACGGACGTTACGCATTAAAATGTTCTAAGACACAGAAGAAAGATCAGACCTATGCCCTGTATAATCTGACTCAGAATCAGCTTTCCAAAACACTCATGCCAATCGGGGCATATACCAAAGATGAAGTCAGAGCGATCGCAGAAGAGATCGGACTTTTAGTAGCTAAGAAGCCTGATAGTCAGGATATCTGCTTTGTAGATGATAACTATGGTGAATTTATTGAAGAGACAACTGGACAAAGATTCCAAAGGAATTTTGTAGATCCAGAAGGCAATGTCTTAGGACAGCACAAAGGAATCATCTACTATACTGTAGGACAGAGAAGAGGTTTGGGACTATCCTTGAAGAAACCAGGATATGTCATTAAAGTAGATAAAGATACGAATGAGGTCGTCGTCGGAGACAAGCAGGATTTATTTGCCAATGTTTTATATGGAAATAAAGTTAACTGTATGTCTGTACCAGCATTTGAAGATGGTATGAGACTGATGGCGAAGATCCGTTATAATAGTCCGGAAGTTCCTTGCAGAGTTTATATGACAGGGGAAGATGAAGTGAGAGTTGTCTTTGACGACCCACAAAGAGCGATCACACCGGGACAGGCCGTTGTATTCTATGATGGAGATATTGTTGCAGGAGGAGCTACGATCCTTCGTGCGGCAAATGAATAAATAAAAAAAATCAAGGAAGTTTTTATATCTCAAAAAAGGTATAAAAACTTCCTTGTTTTCTATATTTTTCTATTTCAAATAAAAAAATCATGTTATAATGAAAAAGTAGTTCATGATGATAAGGGGGGAATGATATTATGAAAAAAGGGTTTCTGGCCGCACTGATGGCATGCATGATGATCACATCATTATTGACAGCATGTGGCAGTTTAAAGAAAGATGAGGCAAAGACGGTCAAGCTAGACCCAGATAATCCAGTGACGTTAAAAGTCTGGCATTATTATAATGGAAACCAGCAGGCAACATTTGACAAACTGCTAGAGAAATTTAATTCAACCGTTGGAAAAGAACAAGGAATTTATGTTGAAGGCTATGGACACGGATCAGTTGCAGATCTTGATAAGGCATTGACAAGTTCGGTAAACGAAGAAGTAGGTGCAGAAGATATGCCAGATATTTTTTCAACTTATGCAGATACGGCATATTCCATCCAGAAAAAGGGAAAATTAGCAGATCTATCACCATATTTTACGAAGAAAGAACTTTCAAAATATATAGATTCCTACATCAAAGAAGGATATTTAAATAACGATAAAAAGCTGTATTTACTTCCAGTTGCTAAATCAACGGAAGCAATGCTTTTAAATACGACAGACTGGGAACCATTTGCCAAGGCAATGAAAGTGACAACGGATGACCTGAAGACAACAGAGGGAATCACAAAAGTAGCAAAGAAATACTATGAATGGACAGATGCAAAGACACCGAATACACCAAATGATGGAAAAGCATTCTATGGAAGAGATTCCATGTCAAATTATTTTGTGATCGGAATGAAGCAGATGGGTCAGGAATTATTTAGAGTCAAAGATGGAAAAGTAACAGTGAATGTAGATAAAAACTCCATAAAACGTTTATGGGAAAACTATTATGTACCATATGTGAGTGGCTATTTTGCATCTTACGGAAGATTCAGATCTGACGATGTGAAGACAGGAAATATTATTGCATATACAGGTTCTACGTCTTCTGCATTTTATTTCCCGGATAAGGTAGAAGAAGATAAGGGTTCTCATAAGATTGATTATAAAGTATTAGAAGCACCGATCATGAAAGGTGGAAAAAATTATAAAGTGCAGCAGGGTGCTGGAATGGCAGTGACGAAATCAGATGATAAACACGAATATGCAGCGACTGTATTTTTAAAATGGTTTTCAAAGAAAAACAAAACCTTGAATTTGTTTGTGAATCTTCTTATCTGCCAGTTTTGAAAGAAGCCAACAATATGAAGAGTGTGGATCAGATGATCAAAGATAAGAAGATCAAAGTAGATGATAAAACCTACGATTGTCTGAAGAACACATTGGATAATTTTGATAAAACAAAATTTTACACAACAAAGACATTCAAGAATGGATATAGTATGCGAAAAGTCTTGGACTATAATTTATCCGATCAGGCAACTGCGGATAAAGCTGCCATTGATAAAGCGATCAAGGCAGGTGCATCCAGAGAAAGTGTGTTAAAGCAATACACATCAGATAAGAATTTTGAAACATGGTATCAGGGATTTTGCAGTGCACTTGAGAAAGCACAGGAAGCAAAGGAAACGAAATGAAAGTTTCGTAGTAACAGGGGAGACAGAGCGTGAAAAAGAAGAGATCATTATTGCAGATCATGTTAATACCGATGCTTGTGATCATATTGATCCAGGGGAGTATACCGTTTTTGACACTTGTACTGAGCGGGATCAAGAAGAGTCTGGAAGATAATACGATACAGATGGATACGCATATGATAGAGAAAAACCAGTTGATCCTGCAAAATGATATGAATGAGAAATGGCGTACGATCTACAAAGAGAGTGATGGGCTTTCACTGAATCTCGAGAATTTATTAAAAAGTGATCATAAAACGATAAAGCAGATTTTTGAAATCAAAAGAATTACAGGGGCAGTATCTGGAAAAGGTATTCCCACAGCTTTTGAGTACACTACAGTATAATACAACATCTGGTGTTTTCCTAGTACTGGCGAATGACCAGGATATTTCAAAAGAAGCAGATTATCAAGGAGTTTTTGTAAGAGATTCTAATCCACAGTCTAAGACAGTTTCGAATACAGATTTACTAATGGAACGTGGCAGTAAGAAGCTGTCTCATAATGAGAAGATTTCCTTAGATAGTCCGTGGGTAACCAATTTCCATTTTTGTGGAAATGGACAGCGAAGTGCCGATGATTTTTATTATCAGCCATACATAGCGGCACAGAAATATAAAGACAGTAAGATGGTCGATCTTGGCTATTGGGCTAAGCCATTTATCTTGGAAGACAGTTATTTGGATGATCATAAGATGATCACTTATTCTGTACCTTTGAAGTATGATGGAGAAATCTATGGAGTTTTGGGAGTGGAGATTTCCTTGGATTTTTTAAACAGTTACTATTCTGTACATGATCTTGATACTTCAAGAAATGCAGGATATGCATTGACGATCGATCAGTCGGATGATTCTGATAAAACTTATGAGATCATCAGTGGAAAAGGAACACTTTATGATGCAGCAGCAAGAGTTGGAAAGACTTTAAAATTACAACAACAAACAGGAAAAGAATTATATAAAGTGAAGGATGCTTTTGTTGGAACGCAAAGAATCTATGCGATCACAAAACCTCTAAAATTATATAGTAATAATGTACCATATGAGGATACGAAGTGGACATTGTGTGGATTTGTTACAGAGGATTCTATCTATGGACTTGGGAATCAGGTATATATGTGGATCATTGCAACAATCATAGGAAGTACATTATGTGCAGTTATCCTTTTATATATTTTGATACGTTATGTGACAAAACCAGTATATACGCTTGCTGAAAGTGTAAGAGGCGGGGTTAAGAAAATTCATCAGTATGGATCATCATCGATCAAAGAAATCAATGAACTTCATGAAGTGATCGAAACATTGACAGATGCACAGCAAGAAGCAGAAGATAGGCTGTTGGAAGAAAAAGAACGTTATAAGATTGCAGTAGAGACATCCAATGATTTGTTCTTTACTTATCGTAAGAAGGATAAGATCCTTGAAATTGTAAACAGCAAAGAATTTGATGGAGTCTGGAAATGCAAAGACCATCCAGAATATTTAAGAAACGAGTGTATCCATCCGGAAGACCGCAAGAAAGTATTTGACATTTTTAAGACAGACGAGAAGAAATTGAATATTGAATGCCGTTTAAGAGAGAATGTTCATAAAGACTATAAATGGGTAAATCTGACGGGAAGTGTGATGAAGGATGAGAATGGAGAATATGATCGTGTGGTTGCCTGTGTACATGACATTCAGCAGCACAAGATGTTAGAAGAAGCACAGAAAAATAAACAGATTCTTGATTCTACAACGAAGTTTTACCGTTTGGAACATGGAATTAATGAAATCATGTTACGAATGAAACAGGTTCATAAGTCAGTATTCACAGAACTTGAGATTGATCAGTTTACAAAATTAAACCAAAAATATGGTCTGGTATTTGGAGACCTGATACTGGAACATTTAGCAAAGATCATTCGTAGAGAATGTATAGAGCAGAAGATCAACGATGCTATTTTTATTCGTGGAAATGCAGGAAAGATTGTAATCTGGATTCCACACAAAAGTGTAAATGATATGAAACAACTTCTTGATCTGATCAGAGAAGATTTTGAAAATATGATTCATAAAGATTATCAGGAATTAAGCTTTAAGGCAGGAATATCTATGATATCAAAGGATGATGATATATGGGAAATGCTAAAACAGACAGAAAAAGCTTTACAGCTAGCAAAAAGCAAGCAGATGAAAGAACTTTGTTATGAAGAATTATCCAAAGAAGAACAGATCATTCCTAAAGATATGAAGATTGAAGAACGCCCAATTTTTGAAAAGCTAAAAGAAATGAGTCTGTCATCATTGGCATTAAATTTATTTGACCGTAGTAGTGATATGAAGGTTGCAATGGATGTACTTGCTCTGAAACTTCAGGAAGTTTGTCATCTTAAAAATCTTGAGATCATAAACTTTAGCAAAGAATATCTGGTAAATAGCTATTCCTATCAGTGGAAACAGGAAGATACGCAAAAATGGAGCGGAATCGTACATTGTAATGCAACACAATATACAGATTTCATAAAAAATAACATTAAGCAAAAGATTCTTCCAATCACACAAAAGCTGCGTCAGGAACCATTACTGAAAGACTTTGTCAAAGAACAAGATGGTATGATCTTCCATATGCTTGATGATGGAGAATATTCTGGAAGTGTATTATTTATTGGAGTAGAGCGTCAATATATTTATGAGGAGAAAGAGCAGAAACAGTTAGAAGAGATTAGTGCGATCATCCAAAACCGAATGAACCTGCAACGTCACAATCTCCTGGCTCAGGCAAAATCTGATTTCCTTGCACGAATGTCACATGAAATCAGGACACCAATGAATGGTATTATCGGTATGACGGAGATTGTTTTAAGAGAAGATCAAGGGGAAGCAAGAAGAATGGATTGTTTAAGAAAGATTCAGAGTTCTTCTACATATCTGCTTGGCATTTTGAATGATATTCTTGATATGAGCAAGATTGAAAGTGGGAAGATGCATCTTGTAAAAAAGAAATATTCATTGAATCAGGTGATCGAAGATCTAAGCGTTGTGATGGAATCAAAGATAAAGCAAAAGAAGCTACATTTTGTAAAACAGATTGAACTGATTCACCATACATTCATATGCGATGAACTAAGACTTAATCAGATTCTTGTGAATTTCTTAAGTAATTCGGTCAAATATTGTGATGAAGCTGGATATATCACACTGATCGTGAAAGAAACAGCTATGGATGAGAAACATTCTGATGTTTATTTTGCGGTGCAGGATAATGGATGTGGAATTGCAAAAGATAAGCAGGAGATCATTTTCAAACGTTTTGAGCAGGCCGATAATTCTGATCTCGCAAGAAGACAAGGAACAGGACTGGGACTTGCAATCAGTAATCGTTTAGTTCATATGATGGATTCAGAGATTGAACTTCAAAGTGAGTTAGGAAAAGGAAGTAACTTTGGATTTCATGTGACACTGGAACTTGCACAAGATCAGGAAGAGGTAAAGAAAGCAGAGGATCATCCATTAAATGTGGAAGGAAAGAGAATTTTGATCGCAGAAGATAATGAGCTGAATATGGAAATCATTACAACGATACTAAAGGACTATAAAGTGATTGTGGAATCTGTTTATAATGGACAAGAAGCATTGGATAAGATCAAAGCAAGTGCTCCAGGATATTATGATCTTATTTTTATGGATATCATGATGCCAGTGATGGATGGGCTTGAGGCAACCAAAGAGATTCGAAGACTTTCAAGAAGAGATTGTCAGGAGATTCCAATCATAGCAATGAGTGCGAATGCATTTGATGAAGATGTGAAAAAGTCTCTTGCAAGTGGGATGAATGGACATTTATCTAAACCGATCGATCTTGCTAAGTTGGAAGAGGTTTTATTGTTAATATCTTCTTAGTCTTTATAGATATCAGATGAGTATATGCGTATTTTATTTCATACTTTCTTCTAAAAAAAAGGGTATGTTACAATACTATGAGTTGTATATTAACAAATAACAGGAGAAAGAGGTAGTATGCTAAATTTTATCAGAGGATTTTGTATGGCATTAGCTGACAGCGTTCCAGGTGTATCTGGTGGAACGGTTGCGTTCTTACTTGGATTTTATGACAAGTTTATAACATCACTCGATCATTTGATGTCAGGAACAAAAGAAGAAAAAATCGAAGCAATCAAGTTTTTAATAAGAATTGGAATTGGATGGGTAATCGGAATGGGGGCAGCGGTTTCTGTTCTGGCTAGTATTTTTGATGATAAGATCTATGAGATCAGTTCCTTATTCTTAGGACTTATCATCTTTGCGATTCCAATGATCTGTAAAGAAGAGAGGGATTCCTTAAAAGGGAAATATCAGAATATCATTTTTGTAGTGATCGGAGTTGTATTAGTTGCAGCGATCACATATTTTAATCCGGTATCTGGAAAAGGTATCAGTGTCAGTGTAGAACATTTAAATGTTACACTTGGTATTTACATCTTTGCGGTAGCAATGGTAGCAATTTCAGCAATGGTGCTTCCTGGGATTTCAGGATCAACTATGCTTTTGATCTTTGGATTATACGTTCCAGTGATCACTGCTGTTAAAGAAGTAATGCATCTAAATCTGTCTTACTTTCCAGTTGTTGTGATCTTCGGACTTGGAGTCTTAACAGGGATCGCACTTGTCATTAAATTGATCAAGAGAGCTTTGGAAAATCATCGTTCAGCAATGATTTATTTTGTCATTGGAATGATGATCGGGTCTTTATATGCAATCGTTATGGGACCAACAACACTGGAGAATACGAAGGCAGCAATGACACTTCATACGTTCCATCCGGTATTCTTTATTATCGGTATTGCAATCGTTTTTGGACTTGAGAAGATCAAAGCAATTTCTGAATAATCCAATGAATTTAATAAAATACGAGAGTATAATAAAGGAGTTTTGCAGAATTTTATCTGTAAAGCTCCTTTTTTGCATATGTTATGTATGTCGTAAAATTACGATTGTAAATTCATAACAAACATTCACAGTTTTGACATAATCCTATGATAGAATAAAATCAACAAAATGAGAAAAGCTGTTTTTTACTCTATAGGAAGTACAGTATTATAAATGATCGTATAAAAATAAAATCAGGAGGAAGATATAAGGTGAGTGAATTAAAGATATTAGTTGTGGATGATGAAAGCAGAATGCGAAAGCTAGTGAAAGACTTTCTCACAAGAGCAGGCTATCAGGTACTAGAAGCACAGGATGGTGAAGAAGCGGTTGATACCTTTTATTCTACAAAAGGAATCAATCTTTTAGTCTTAGACGTTATGATGCCGAAGATGGACGGATGGGAAGTTGTCAAAGAGATCCGTAAAGTATCGAAAGTTCCGATTATCATGCTGACAGCCAAGGATCAGGAACAGGACGAGCTTCTTGGATTTGAACTTGGGGTGGATGAATACATTTCCAAGCCATTCAGCCCAAAGATTTTAGTAGCCAGAGTGGAAGCTCTTTTAAGAAGAACGGTTCAGACAGAAGGTGAACAGTTAGAAGCAGGCGGAATCGTGATGGATGTTGGAGGACACCATGTATCGATAGATGGGAAAGGAATCAATTTAAGTTATAAAGAATTTGAATTGTTACAATACTTTATGTCTAATCAGGGAAGAGCACTTACAAGAGAGAGTATCTTAAATCAGGTGTGGAATTATGACTAATTTTGGAGATGCCAGAACAATTGATACGCATGTGAAGAAATTAAGAAGTAAACTTGGCGAGAAAGGTTCTTACATTCATACGATCTGGGGCATGGGATATAAATTTGAGGTTGAAGAGAATTGAAAAAGAGAGTATTAAAAAACCGTTCAGTCCGAGTAAAGATGACTTTGATGCTGATCATTATCATGACATCGGTGATCTTATTGTCTGTATTAGTAAATCTTACGATGCTTAAAACATACTATACAGAAAAAGAGAAAAAGGCAATTAAGGAATCATACTGTGAGATACAGAAAGTGTTTAAGAAGGATACAGTTCGTAAGAATGATGTTGATGAGATTGCCAAAAAGTATAATTATAGAATTATGATCAATGATTCGACAGGACAGAATGTATATAGCTCAGAAGGCGAAAAGAGTTTTATGTATAAAAACCTTTGGAATATTCTAAATAATAATCTGGACAGAATCAGTAATGAGATCAGCAAACAGGGATATGCAGTTATGACCAATTCCAATAAGAGTATTGGAACAAGTATTAATCTGATCGGATATCTGGAGGATGATTATACGGTGATCATTAGCACACCGATGGAAAGTATTCAGACAAGTGCAAGTTATCAGGACAGTTTACGATGTATGTTGGATTGGTCTTGATCGTTTGTGGTGCAGTGGCAATGTATTTATACAGCCGCCAGTTTACAAGCCAATCGAAGATATGGACAAAAGCAAGCGAATCAAGTGTCGCATCTTGATTTTGATGTAAAAGTACCAACAGGATCAGATGACGAACTTGGAAGGCTTGGGAACAGTATCAACGAGCTATCGTCTAAATTGGAATTAACTATTTCAGAACTAAAAACCGGCAAACAATGAGCTTCAAAAGGGATATTGAGCAGAAAGTTCAGATTGATGAGATGCGAAAGGAATTCTTATCCCATGTATCACATGAATTAAGACGCCGATCGCATTGATCCAAGGATATTCAGAAGGGCTGAAAGACAATATCTTAGATGACGAAGAAAGGCAAGGAATTCTACTGTGACGTTATCGCAGATGAAGCAAAGAAGATGAACAGGATGGTTCAGAAACTGCTGACACTCAATCAGATTGAGTTTGGAAATAATCAGGTTAACATGGAACGATTTGATATTACGGAAATGATTCAAAATATGGTGGAAGCAAGTAAGATCCTTGTGGAGAAACAAGGAGTTCAGATTATTTTTGATGAACCAGAGACACATGTGTGGGCAGATGAATTTATGATCGAAGAGGTTGTGAATAACTACTTGAGCAATGCAAGAAATCATGTTACAGATGGAGGAATCATCAAAGTAAGCTATTGTCAGCATGGAAAGGACTTAAGAGTCAAAGTATTCAATACAGGAGATCATATTCCACAGGAAGATATCGATAAGCTTTGGGTAAAATTTTATAAAGTTGATAAGGCAAGAACAAGAGAATACGGTGGAAGCGGAATTGGATTGTCTATCGTTGAAGCTACGATGAAAGCTCATGGCAAAGATTACGGAGTTACGAATGTAGAAGGTGGAGTAGAATTTTTCTTTGAAGTAGAATCCGCAGATTCTGAATCCGAATAGTATGATTCAATGTAAAAATAATACAGACAAGGAAACGATTCTTGTGGTATGATATAGAAAGAGTAAAAGCAGGGGAAATCAGTGTAAGCTGGTTTCCTTTGGCAAATAAGGATAAAAAGGATGAAAGAAATATGTTAAAAGATTACAAAGATCAGATTCAAGATGCAGACCTTGTATTAGTTGGAATCGGACGAGAATTACGTGCAGACCGTCTGATCGATTTTAAGAAAGCAATCACAAATGAACATTATCAGAATCTGATCGGCAAAGATGATGAAGATTCCAAATGGATGAGAACAGTCTACGAAAGAGAATATTTATTATCTATGAAAGAGACAGATCTGTTCAAAGAATTAGAAGAAGTTTTAGAAGGAAAAGAATATTTTGTAGTGACAAGCAATGATGATGGATTATTATATCATACTCATTTAAAGAAAGATCATGTTACTGCACCATGTGGCAACGGTGATTTCTTCCAGTGCAGCGGACCATGTGATGAACAGCTCTATCCAGCCAACTTAGGACTTAAAGATCTAATTGACTATTACGAGAAAACAGGTAAGATCGAACATCTGGAGTGTCCAAAGTGTGGCAAACAATTAATCTTTAATGTCCGTACAGAAGAGACAAAATCCATCTATATCGAAGGAGCCTACCTAAATTCATGGGCAAGTTATACGAAATGGCTCCAAAACACTTTAAATAAAAAGCTTTTTATATTAGAATTAGGAGAAGGATTTTGAAGTTCCAAGTTTGTTCCGCTGGCCTTTTGAGAAGATGGCATTCTACAATGAGAAAGCAACTTTTGTAAGAGTGCATCATTCACTTTACCAGATTGGAAAAGAGATCAAAGAAAAAGGAATCGGGATCAAGATGGACAGCCGTGACTTTTTAAACATAGCACACGAATAGAGGAGACAGCCTATGATAGCGATTATCGATTATGATGCAGGAAATATCAAAAGTGTTGAGAAAGCACTGAATTACCTCGGAGAAGAAGCAATCATCACAAGAGATCACGATGAGATCGTAAACAGCGACAAAGTCATTCTTCCAGGAGTTGGAGCATTTGCAGATGCGATGGAGAAGATTCGTCATTATGGATTAGAAGATACGATTCATGAAGTCGTAGAGAAGAATATTCCATTTTTAGGGATCTGTCTTGGGCTACAGTTAATGTTTGAATCTAGTGATGAAGGACCAGGAGTGAAAGGACTTGGATTATTACCAGGAAAGATCTTAAGAATTCCAAAGAGTGGAGATTTAAAGATTCCACATATGGGATGGAATAATATCAAAGTCAAAGAAGGTTCTAGATTATTCAAAGGACTTCCAGATAATCCATATGTATATTTTGTACATTCCTATTATCTTCAGGCAGACGATGAAGATATCGTAGCAGCAACAACCGAATATGGTGTGAAGATTCACGCAGCAGTAGAGAAAGACAACATCTTTGCCTGCCAGTTCCATCCGGAAAAGAGCAGCACCGTAGGATTACAGATTTTAAAGAACTTCGTTTCACTATAGGAGGAATTGGCTATGCATACAAAGAGAATTATCCCATGCTTAGATGTGAAAGCAGGACGCGTCGTAAAAGGTGTCAATTTTGTCAATCTGATTGATGCCGGAGACCCGGTAGAGATCGCAGCAGCATATGACAAAGCAGGTGCAGATGAACTTGTATTTTTAGATATCACAGCATCATCCGATGCAAGAAATATCATGATCGATATGGTAAGAAAAGTCGCAGAAAAAGTATTTATTCCATTTACCGTCGGTGGAGGGATCCGTACTGTGGATGACTTTAAAGCAATCTTACGAGAAGGCGCAGATAAGATTTCGATTAATTCCTCAGCAATCAATACACCGAATCTGATCAATGATGCAGCAGACAAATTCGGAAGCCAGTGTGTTGTTGTAGCGATTGATGCCAAACGCAGAGCCGACGGAAGCGGATGGAATGTCTACAAGAACGGTGGAAGAATCGATGTAGGCTTAGATGCTGTAGAATGGGCCATGGAAGCAAACCGCCGTGGAGCAGGAGAAATCCTGTTAACAAGCATGGACTGTGACGGAACGAAAGCAGGATATGACAATAAACTGACAAGAATCATTGCAGAGAATGTTGATATTCCAGTGATCGCATCTGGTGGTGCGGGGAATAAAGAACATTTTTATGATACATTGACAGAAGGAAAAGCAGATGCAGCATTGGCGGCTTCACTGTTCCATTTTAATGAATTGAAGATATCTGATCTCAAGGAATATCTGGATCAGAGAGGGATTAGTGTCAGACGATAGAATTATATCATTTGATGATAAGGAAAGAAGACTCTTTTTTTTGAGGAGTCTTCTTTTTTGAATACAATGTTATTGTAAAGTATTGACAGGATGTAAGTGATGTGTTTTAAATCACATTAAAATTACAAAATATTTTACAATAAATAAAAATTAATTTGACACCAAAATAACGACTACC
>ENA-OQDC01001414-OQDC01001414.1-human-gut-metagenome-genome-assembly--contig:-NODE-1414-length-12140-cov-5.758761_pt1 | contig 12140 bp, 7 predicted proteins | sample MGYA00242770_ERZ504601 | MGnify/ENA primary metagenome ERZ504601 (study PRJEB26092, sample SAMD00036305) | human gut metagenome | host: Homo sapiens | study: EMG produced TPA metagenomics assembly of...
ATACTGTGTTGCTTCTAATGTAGTAGGCATATTAGCACCTTCGCATACAGCTAGGCATCCGTTAGCAACTAACTGTTTTGCATCTTCAAGGTGAAGTTCGTTCTGTGTAGCACATGGAAGAGCAAGGTCAACCTTAACAGACCATACACCGCGTCCTTCATGATATTCTGAATTAGGACGGTAGTTCTTGTACTCCGTCAGTCTTGCACGTTTTACTTCCTTGATTTCTTTTAATGCTGCAACGTCGATTCCGTCCGGATCATATACCCATCCTGTAGAATCACTTGCTGTTACAACTTTCGCTCCAAGCTGCTGAGCTTTCTGGATTGCATAGATTGCAACGTTACCAGCTCCGGAAACTGCAACTGTCATTCCCTTGATGTCTTTTCCGTTGATCTTTAATAATTCTTCTGTGAAGTAGAGAAGTCCATATCCTGTAGCTTCTGTTCTTGCTAAAGATCCGCCGTAGCTTAATCCTTTTCCTGTCAGGACACCTTCATACAGGCCTCTGATTCTCTTGTACTGACCGAACATGTAACCAATCTCTCTTGCACCTGTTCCGATGTCTCCTGCAGGAACATCTGTGTCAGCTCCGATATATTTGCAAAGTTCTGTCATAAAGCTCTGGCAGAATGCCATTACTTCTCTGTCTGATTTTCCCTTAGGATCGAAGTCAGAACCACCTTTACCTCCGCCGATTGGAAGTCCTGTCAGTGAGTTCTTGAAGATCTGCTCAAATCCAAGGAATTTGATGATACCAAGGTTTACAGATGGGTGCAGACGTAATCCTCCTTTGTATGGTCCGATTGCGCTGTTAAACTGTACACGGTATCCTGTATTAACCTGAACCTGTCCTTTATCGTCTACCCATGGAACACGGAATTTAATCTGTCTTTCAGGTTCAACAAGTCTCTCAAGAAGAGCATCTTTTCTGAATTTTTCCTCGTTTGCCTCTACAACTACTCTTAATGACTCTAATACCTCTTTTACTGCCTGGTGGAATTCTGGCTCTGCAGGATTCTTAGCTACTACTTTCTCCAGTACTTCATCAACATATGACATAGCTTTCTACCTCCTAAATAATATACGTATCCTTTTCAAAGGCATACTTTACTATAAAAAAACAGATGACTTACGCCATCTGTTTTTCCCTGACGCCTTTGTCCTTTACTATTGTAAAGCAAACAAGTGTATCTGGCAAGATATTTTACAGTTTTTTGTTATTTTTGCAACTTTTTACAAAACCCTTGCAGATTTTGCAAGGGTTTTGTGCTTTTTCTTGTGTTTTATTCATTTTTTTGGAAACAGAACGCACTCTGAATTGCATTTATCACAATACATAGAATTCTGCTCTTCTCTCTGTCTGTTTCATTATCTGAAGTATTTTACTCCGGATTCGAAGATCTTCATATCCTGTTCTCCGTAAATGTTCATTGCCACGCTTCTGTTTCTTCTTTCTGAGTGTGCCATCTTGCCAAGTACACGTCCATCCGGGCTTGTAATACCTTCGATCGCACAGTAAGAACCGTTGACATTCCATTCTTCGTCCATCGTGATATTTCCTTCCGGATCACAGTACTGTGTTGCAACCTGTCCATTTGCAAATAATCTGTCCAGCCATTCTTTATTTGCAACAAATCTTCCTTCTCCGTGAGATGCAGGGTTTGTATATACGCCGCCAAGCTCTGCCTCTCTAAGCCATGGAGATTTATTCGTTACCACTTTTGTATAGACCATCTTGGAGATATGGCGTCCAATCGTATTGTATGTAAGAGTCGGTGAATCCGGTAACTGTCCTGTGATCTTTCCACCTGGTACCAGACCAAGCTTGATCAGTGCCTGGAATCCGTTACAGATACCAAGTGCCAGTCCGTCACGCTCATTCAGTAATTTTTCTACTGCTTCTTTCATCTTCGCATTCTGGAATGCTGTTGCGAAGAATTTTGCTGATCCGTCTGGTTCATCACCAGCACTGAATCCGCCAGGGAACATGATGATCTGTGACTGTCCGATTGCTTTTTCGAATACTTCTACCGAATCAACGATATCAGATGCACTCATATTTCTGAATACCTTTGTGATCACCTTTGCTCCTGCTCTTTCAAATGCTTTCGCACTGTCATACTCACAGTTTGTTCCTGGCATTACCGGGATAAATACTGTTGGCTGTGCGATCTTGTGGCTGCAGATATAGATATCTGATGTATCATATAATCCTGTCTCCACCTTCTCGTCCTGTCCTTCCGCTCCGGAATTGGTCGGGAATACCTTTTCCAGCGTCTCTTCCCATGCAGATACTGCCTCTTCTAATGCGATCTTCACATCTTTATATTCGATTGCCGCACTATCTGTCACTTCACCGATCACGGTATAGGTAATTCCAAGTTCAGATACCTTATCCGCAGGTACTTCTGCAATGATATCTCCGAATGCCGGTGCAAATAAATCTCTTGCATCTACATTATGCTCAATCTTCACACCCATGCCGTTACCGAATGCCATCTTGCTGACTGCTGCCGCGATACCATGTCTGTCTAACGCATAAGCTGCTACGATCTTGCCGCTGTGGATATCTTCGGTAAACTTACCATACTGTTCCATAACCTTTCCGTATGCAGGAATATCGTAATTATCCGTCTCAATACGAAGCCATACAAGTTTATCTCCGGCTTTCTTAAGTTCCGGTGAAATAATGTCTTTCTCTTTTGCAATGTCTACTGCGAAAGATACCAGTGTCGGCGGTACGTCAATGTCTTCAAACGTTCCTGACATACTGTCTTTTCCACCAATAGAAGGAAGTCCGTATCCAAGCTGTGCACTGTAAGCACCAAGAAGTGCCGCAAACGGCTGGCTCCATCTGTGTGGATCTTCTGTCATACGACGGAAGTATTCCTGGAATGTGAAACGGATCTTGCTGTAGTCACCGCCTGCTGCTACGATCTTAGCGATAGATTCTGTCACTGCATAGATTGCTCCGTGATATGGACTCCATGTTGACAGATATGGATCAAATCCGTAACTCATCATACTTACAGTATCGCAGTCTCCTGTTAATACCGGAAGCTTGGCAACCATTGCCTGCGTCTCTGTCTTCTGATATTTTCCACCGTGCGGCATGAATACAGAAGCTGCTCCGATCGATCCGTCGAACATCTCTACCAGACCTTTCTGTGAGCATACATTCAGGTCTTTTAACATGCCAAGCCATTTTTCTCTTACATCTTTTACTTCTTCTCTTACGAGGATGCTGTCTTTTCTGTTCGGGATATCAACCGCTACCGTTGTCTCCTGGTGTGCTCCGTTGGTATCAAGGAATGCACGTGAAAGATTTACGATCTCTTTTCCTCTCCATGAAAGGACCAGTCTTGGATCTTCTGTTACGACAGCCACCTTTGTTGCTTCCAGGTTCTCTTCGGATGCATATTTCATAAATTCATCTACATCTTTTGGATCTACAACAACTGCCATACGTTCCTGTGATTCAGAGATTGCGATCTCTGTTCCGTCAAGGCCGGCATATTTCTTAGGTACTTTATCAAGGTCGATCTGAAGTCCGTCTGCAAGTTCTCCGATAGCAACAGATACTCCGCCTGCTCCGAAGTCGTTACATTTTTTGATCAGCTTGCTGACTTCTTCTCTTCTGAATAATCTCTGGATCTTTCTTTCTGTAGGTGCATTACCTTTCTGTACTTCTGCTCCACAGGTCTCGATAGACTCTTCTGTGTGTACTTTGGAAGATCCGGTTGCTCCACCGCATCCGTCACGTCCGGTACGTCCGCCGAGAAGGATAATGATATCTCCCGGATCCGAAGTTTCTCTGATGACTGCACGTCTTGGTGCTGCCCCGAGTACTGCTCCGATCTCCATACGTTTTGCAACATAATTCGGATGATAGATTTCTTTTACCGCTCCGGTTGCCAGGCCGATCTGGTTACCATATGAACTATATCCATGAGCTGCTTCTCTGACCAGTTTCTTCTGTGGAAGCTTTCCTTTTAATGTATCCTTTACAGATACGGTAGGATCAGCAGCTCCTGTCACGCGCATTGCCTGATATACATAAGTACGTCCTGACAATGGGTCACGGATGGCTCCTCCGAGGCAGGTAGCAGCTCCACCGAATGGCTCGATCTCTGTCGGATGGTTATGTGTCTCGTTCTTAAAGTTTACAAGCCACTCTTCTTCCACTCCGTCTACCTCGATCGGAACAACGATACTGCATGCATTGATCTCATCAGACTCTTCCTGATCCTGTAACTTTCCTTCACGTTTTAATTTTCTCATTGCCATCAGTGCAAGATCCATCAGGCAGACAAACTTATCTTCTCTTCCTTTGAAAATCTCACTGTGGTCAGCGATATACTGTTTATAAGTTGCTTCCATCGGCTCTCTGTAATCACCATCGCCGAACGAAACATCTGTAAGTTCTGTCGAGAATGTTGTATGACGGCAGTGATCTGACCAGTAGGTATCCAGAACACGGATCTCTGTCATAGAAGGATCTCTGTCTTCTTCTGACGCAAAATAATTCTGGATATGCTGGAAATCCTTAAATGTCATGGCAAGTCCGAGAGAATCGTATAATTCTTTCAGTTTGCTTTCTTCCATATCTTTAAATCCGTCAAAGATCTTTACATCTGCCGGCTCATCGAATACAGTAACCAGTGTCTCCGGTTTTTCTTCCTGTGCTTCTCTGGAATCTACAGGGTTAATACAATGCTCTTTGATTGCTTCGAATTCTTCATCCGAAACAGTTCCGTTTCCACCATGGATCACGTAAGTAGTCGCTGTACGGATTACCGGCTGCTCGTCTTCTTTGATAAACTGAATACACTGCACAGCGGAATCTGCTCTTTGATCAAACTGTCCCGGAAGAAATTCTACGGAAAAGATCTTGCTTCCTTCTTCTGCCTGAAATTCTTCTTTATATAATGTATCTACAGGTGGTTCAGAAAAGATGCCGTTACATGCTTTCTCAAATGTCTCATCCGATACGTTTTCCACATCGTAACGGATCAGTACACGGACGCTGTCTACGTCTTTGATTCCAAGATAGCTTCGGATCTCGGTCTTAAGTTCCTTTGCCTGTACATCAAATCCTGATTTTTTCTCCACGTACACTCTTTTTACATTGCTCATAAGTAATCCTCCACAAATGAATTTTTACACATTTTCTATTGTTAGTATAACACAACAATCATTATTTAATACAATTAATATATCTAAACACTTTTATAACTTATACTTATCAATCATCTTTTTTCTCTTCCTTTTTATAATTTCTTTTTCCCCAAAACAATACAATCCATATCAGAACCAGCACTGCAACAAACACTTTACTGATGCGGATCACCATATCCAAAAAGAATCCTTCCGGAAGCATCCGTATCATATAATCAGTCTCCGGGTCGAATACCCACAGATTATTGATAAAAAACAGCTTATGAAAAATCGTAAAACACGTTGTAAAATCTACACGGAATGCAATCCCCAGCAGTACGCCTATGACCAGCCAGGCACTCAGTGCGATCGAATATGTTCTGAAATACAGTCTCTTCCAGTCTTCTTCCCGTTTTCTCAGTACCGCCAGTATAACTGCTGCCACAGCCAGACAGATTACTCCGACTTTCATTCCTCCCAGGAACAGATTCCTGACATCACGCATATGCAGCCGGTCTCTTTCATTAAAGAAATCCTGCTCTCTTCCTTCCACTGTCGTCACAACCGACAGCTTCTCCTCTTTCCCGATCAGATAATTCATCATATGTTCTGTCACATACATGACATGGTCTATGCTCATATCCAGATCTTCCGTCACTTCATAGCGTTGATATTCTTTTTTATAAAACCTGTAATTACTGTCTCCATATACGGCCAGCCATATACTAAATATCAGTGCTGCCATCACTGCACACATCATGGCCGTAACAGATATGATCGTTGTTAGCTTCTTCAAGTCTTTTTCCTCCTGCTTTTCATTATTATAACACTTCTATTTATAAATACGGTTGTAATTTTCTTTCATTTCACTTATAATACAGTTAAGATTCATTAGGAGGACTTATCATGGATATTAACTATGAATTATATAAAGTATTTTACTATGTAGCTTCCACCTTAAGCTTTTCGGAAGCCTCCAAGCAATTGTTCATCTCACAGTCGGCTGTCAGCCAGTCCATCAAGGCACTGGAGAAGAAGCTGGATCAGACCTTATTCATCCGGAGTACCAAGAAAGTCCGTCTTACTACCGAAGGCGAGATCCTTCTGCGCCACATCGAACCGGCGATCAGCCTGATCAAGCGCGGCGAAAGCCAGCTCCTCGATGTCGGCGCACGCGGAGGACAGCTTCATATCGGAGCCAGTGACACGATCTGCCGGTATTTTCTGGTACCTTATCTGGAACGTTTCCACCGGGAATTTCCCGGAGCGCATATCAAAGTTACCAATGCGACATCCATTCGCTGTGTAGAACTCCTTGAGACCGGACAGGTGGATCTGATCGTTGTCAATTCACCGAATGCTTATCTCGGGAATGTTCCGAATGTAAAAAAAATCAAAGATTTTCAGGATGTATTTATCGCAGACAAGGCATTTGAGGAATTAAAAGGAAAGAAGCTCTCTTTCAAAGAACTTCTGAACTATCCGATCCTTATGCTGGACAGAAAAAGTACAACCAGTGAATATCTGCACAATCTGTTTCTTCAGAACCAGCTGGATCTGGTTCCGGAGATTGAACTCAGCAGTAATGATCTTCTCATTGATCTTGCCCGCATCGGACTTGGAATTGCATTTATTCCGGATTTCTGCCTTTCCCAGACCTCCGATTCGGATTCGCTTTTCATTGTCGAGACAAAAGAAGTACTTCCGGAAAGGGAGCTTGTCATCGCATATAACGAGAAAGTCCCGATATCCAAAGCTGCGCAGGAATTTTTATCTTATTTTTAATACATCTTTCGGATGCATGATGGAAAATACCATAGGAGCATATGTTCCTCATGGTATTTTTCTTTTTAATGCTGCTTATTTCATATCTGTCTGTTCTTCCGCCTTCCAGAATTTTGCAATCTTTTCTTCAATATTTTCACTGTTACAGATCTGGAAATCATTCCACTCCCTCGGGAACACCTCCTGGCACTGTCTGTCCATAAACCGGTCATCCAACAGTGTGATCACACCTCTGTCCTGATCGGTCCGGATAACTCTTCCCGCGGACTGCAACACCTTATTCATGCCCGGATACAGGTAAGCATAATCGAATCCGTTCAGATTCTTCCGGTCGAAATAATACTTTAAAAGTTCCCGTTCCAGGCACACTTGCGGAAGTCCTGTCCCGATGATCATTGTCCCGATCAGTTTATCTTCCGTCAGATCAATTCCTTCTGAAAAGACACCACCCATCACACAGAAACCGATCAGGCTGTGTGCTCTTTCCTGTTCGAATTTTTTCAGGAATTCTTCCCGTTCCTGCTCCGTCATATATTGGGACTGTACTACAACTTCAATCTGTTCCTGTGGCAATTCCATGAATACTTCCCAGACTTTTTCCAGGAATCGATAAGACGGGAAAAAAGCAATATAATTCCCTGTTCTTCCTTTTATCACATGCATCACGTATTCTGCATATTTCCGGTACATCTCCGGTCCTCGCCTGGTATACTTCGTGCTGACATCATTTCCCAGAAGCAATAATCTTTTGTCTGGTTCAAATGGAGATTCCGCATAGATTGCATAGTCTTCCTTTGTTGTAGATAACAGTTTTTTATAATAATTGATCGGAAGAAATGTTGCCGAAAATAATATCGTACTATTTGCTTTCCCCATATATTCCTGCAGACATCCTGCCGGATTGACACAAAACAGATGCAGGTAAAACTTTCCTTCTTCACTAAGTTCTGAATAGATCAGATAATTTTCATCCTGCCGATCATGAATATATATGAAATTACGGATACCAAAGTAAAACTCCAGCACCTCTTTCCGTATCGCTTCATCTTTACAGTCTTCTATAAACTCTTCCAGCTTCGTCATCAAAGACAGAAGCTTAATATACACATGTGACACACTGTTCAGTATCTGGCAGCCGTCACATTCTCTTTTCAATTCCAGAAGCTGCTTATTGCAGCTCTCCAACGCCGAGACAAGTTTCGGTTCCCCGTATTTTACCAGCTTTTTGATCTTCAGAAAATCCTCCTTGCAAATACTGCTGCTGTACATTGTCCTGCCGCGTTCTACCAGATTGTGTGCCTCATCGATCAGGAACAGATATTCTCCTTTGACGCCGTCTCCGAAAAAGCGTTTCAGATGTGCATTTGGATCAAAAACATAATTATAATCACATATAACTGCGTCTACCCACTGTGATACATCCAGTGCCATTTCAAATGGACATACATTCCATTTTCTTGCCTGTTCTTCCAATACTTCCCGGCTCATCTCGTCTGTCGATGTGAGCAGTTCATAAACGGCATCATTTACACGGTCAAAATGCCCTTTTGCATATGGACACACATCTGGATTACAGATGGTTTCTTCACAGAAACAGATTTTTTCTTTTGCCGTTAATGTGATGACCTTCATCTTCATATCCTGTTCTCTCAGAATCGCGAATGCCTGACTTGCCACCGTTCTGGTAATCGTCCTGGCCGTCAGATAAAAAATCTTTTCTCCCAGTTCTTCCCCGACAGCTTTCACCGCCGGAAATACGGCCGCCATCGTCTTGCCGACTCCGGTAGGTGCCTGGATGAATAATTTCTTTTTTCTTAAAATGGTCCGATATACAGACTCAACCAGTTTCTTCTGTCCATCTCTGTATTCGAATGGGAATTCTACGGTTTTAATGGAAGCATTTCTCTTTGCTCTCCATGTCATCTGGTATCTTGCCCATTTTTCATATTCAGATACCAGCTTTTCGAACCATTTTTTAAGTTCTGCCCGGGTATATGTCTCCCGGAATCTACGGATCTCTTCGGTATCCAGATTACAATACGTCATCTGCACTCCGATCTCTTCCAGATTATTTTGTTCTGCATAAATATATGCATAGCATTTTGCCTGTGCCAGATGCAAAGGCTGTGGCTCTTCCAGACGTTTCAGATCTTTAAATACACCTTTGATCTCGTCGACCACCACACGCTTCGGAAGTTCTATGATTCCGTCCGCTCTTCCTTCTACACTCAGGATAAATCCATCACACGTGATCTGATATCTTAACGGAACTTCTGCACGGTACTCTGCCCCCTGCTGTCTCTGGATTTTCCGGTGTATGCGGCTGCCCTGCTGCATGGCATCCTTATCTGCCCCTCCGGTCCGATTGTCAATATCTCCATGTCTTAATATAAATTCCACCAGATTCCGCACCGAAATGCGGATACACGGCTGTTCCAGATTCATGATCTGCTTTCCCCCAATCGTTCTTCATACATCGATCGAATCGCTCCCGTCATCCCTGCGATCACATCGATCACCGTCATGATATCTCCGCTCCGATTCTTCTGGTAAGCGTGGTAGCTTCCCTGGATACAATAGCTGAGCATCACATTCATTGCTGTATCTTCTTTCAATTCCGGGTATTTTTCAAAGATCATCTGCTTGATGCTCCGCTCGATACTATCCGCAAAATGATTCGCCTGACTGCCGGAAAATAAAATCGCCGTCAGGGAATTCTGCGATACATAAGCCATCAGAAGTTCCCGTGCAAACTCTGCCGGATGCTCCAGCAGATATTCCGGATGCTGGATACTGTTCGCAATCGACTGTACTACTTCTTCTTCCATCGCATCTGACAAATCGTAGATATCTTTATAATGCGCATAAAAGGTAGACTTATTGATTCTTGCACTTTCACATAGTTCTTTTACTGTTATCTTTTCCAAAGGTTTCCTGGAACGCAGTTCGATAAATGCGTTCTTGATTCCCCGCTCTGTTTTCTCAATTCTAAGATCCATCTTACCTCCCATTTCCCAACACTTTCTCATATTCGTCGGTTATCCATCCTTTCGTCGGTTTTGTTGGTGGATACCTCCTCGCATTTTTCTTATAATATAATTATAAATCAAAAAAGCAACTACTGTCCATTATCTTTTCGACAGTTGATCTTTTACGTTGCATTTTCACGGAGGTTAATATGGATTTTTACGGATTTTACACAGGAAAAATATTCGACGCTTATGAATTTCTCGGCGCACACCCGGACAAAGACGGAACCACATTCCGTACCTTTGCACCTGCCGCATCACGCATTACAGTCATTGGGGAATTTAACGACTGGCAGGAATGGGAACTGAACAAAACTTATGACGGCAATTTTTGGGAATGCTATGCCAAAGGTGCAAAGCCGGGCATGATGTACAAGTACCGCATCTACAGACAGGACGGAAACTGCGTAGAGCACTGCGATCCTTACGGCTTCGGCATGGAACTACGCCCGGCCTTTGCTTCCATCATCCGCGATCTGTCCCACTATAAATTCAAAGACAGCAAATGGATGCAGAAGCGTTCGGTATGCAAGGACAAGCCGCTGAACATCTATGAACTGCATTTCGGATCATTTAAAAAGCCTTCTGAAAAAGCAGACGACTGGTATACTTATGTGGAAATGATCGATATCCTGATTCCTTATCTGAAAGAAAATGATTACAATTATATTGAAATTATGCCGCTCAGCGAACATCCATGTGATGAATCCTGGGGATATCAGAACACTGGATTCTTCAGTCCGACCGCCCGCTACGGAACTGCCGAAGAACTGATGAAATTCATCGATGCCTGCCATAAGAATGACATCGGTGTCATCATGGATTTTGTACCGGTACATTTTGCTGTTGATCACTATGCACTGTCCGACTATGACGGAACTGCACTCTATGAATATCCACACCAGGATGTCGGTGTCAGCGAATGGGGAAGCTGCAACTTCATGCACTCCAGAGGCGAGGTCCGAAGCTTCCTGCAGTCTGCTGCGAACTACTGGTTAAGCATATATCATGTGGACGGAATCCGTATGGATGCAATCAGCCGTATCATTTACTGGCAGGGTGAACCGGCAAGAGGTGTCAACAATAATGCAGTAGACTTTATTCGTGAAATGAACCGCGGATTAAAAACACTGCACCCGACAGTTATGCTCTCTGCCGAGGATTCTACTTCTTTCGAAGGCGTAACAAAACCTGCTGATCAGGGCGGACTTGGATTCGATTACAAATGGGATATGGGCTGGATGAACGATACACTTGACTACTTCCGCACCGCACCGGAATACAGAAGCCGCGATTATCACAAGCTTACCTTCTCCATGATGTACTATTATAACGATGATTTCCTTCTTCCGCTTTCACATGACGAGGTGGTTCACGGAAAGGCAACCATCGCCCAGAAAATGCATGGAGAATACGAAGAGAAATTTCCACAGGCGCGTGCGTTCTATATGTATATGTACGCACATCCGGGAAAAAAATTAAACTTCATGGGTAACGAGATCGGCCAGCTCCGCGAATGGGATGAAAAGCGTGAGCAGGACTGGGATATCCTGAAGTATCCGATACACGATACTTTCCACCACTTCATGCAGGAACTGAATCATCTGTATCTGACAACTCCTGCTCTTTCTGCCAAAGATTATGAGAATACAGGATTTCAGTGGCTGGACTGCCATCAGGAAGAGCGCTGTATCTATGCGTTTGAAAGAACAGATGGAAAAGATCGTATCGTTGCTGTCTTTAATTTCTCGAATGAGGATCAGGAAGGATATGAGCTTCCAATAACGGATGCAAAGGAACTGGAAGTGATTCTGGCTAGTGATGATGTAACATTTGGAGGAAGTAAGAAGTATACGAAGAAGAAAGTGAAGGTTACGGATGGGAAAGCTGTGCTGGATCTTTCGGCGTATTCAGCAGTGTATTTTGGGATTTAATTTATTAACGGGGAAGCGGCCTCTCAGTCCTTGAAGGAAACAATAGATAAGGCTTCTTGTTCAGGTTCCATACCATAAGAAACACTAAGAGAGTCAGAATCACCTAAAGCAAAGGAACTACGCTCAAACTCGGCGTTCGCCTCAAACACGTTCGCTTCGTTCCTTTAACGGTGCTTCTGACTCTCTAATTGTTTCTAACGGCATTCCACATTCACAATAATCCTTATCTATT
>ENA-OQDC01001415-OQDC01001415.1-human-gut-metagenome-genome-assembly--contig:-NODE-1415-length-12138-cov-2.545666_pt1 | contig 12138 bp, 20 predicted proteins | sample MGYA00242770_ERZ504601 | MGnify/ENA primary metagenome ERZ504601 (study PRJEB26092, sample SAMD00036305) | human gut metagenome | host: Homo sapiens | study: EMG produced TPA metagenomics assembly of...
CATCCGTTCCAGCGCATCCGGGCGCATTTCCACCATCATCCGTCCCCATCCTGCCAGGAAACAGAAAAACAGCAGAAAGACACGGCACATCATCGGATCTTTCCAATTCCAGACGCGTTCTGCGTCTGTCTGAAAGTCCGAATCTACCCGTCCTTCTGCTGTTTTTATGACTGCAAGCAAAAAAAATCGCTGCTGCAATTATAAACCACACCGTCATGCCCATCTGGTACGCTGCGACCTCTCCAAGTACGAAAGCCACCATCATCCACATTACCGGTCGTTTGATATTCAATTCCTCTTTTCCTGTATTCTACAAAACATCAACAAAATCCCATTGCTGCTCTCTTCCAAATATGGCATATACATTCTGTCTGACAGTTACTTCACAATATACTTCTCCTCTCTCTCCAGAGGCTGCACCAGCGAAATCACATTCCGGTACGTCACATCTGCCGAGCCATTGACCGTGATCTGTACTTTATTTACCGTCTGAAGCTCTGTCAGCGAATCGACGATCGCGTAAATCGGAATATACTCCGCCACATCGATATCCCCGGAAATAAAACTGCTATCCAGGTTTGACATAGCAGGTATTATCTGTCAGTGATACGTTTAATACCTTTGTATTTTTCGGCATCACTGAAAGCCCGCCATTCTGGGAACCTGCCAGCAGCTGTTCCACTACCAGGCGTTCCAGCGACGTGTTCATACTGTGAAATACTTCCCGTTTTTCTGCCACCAGACCATCTTTTTCTTCATTGGCAAAATACAGGGTCAGCTCTACTTTTTCATACGAATTGACATCCGAAATACTGTCTACAAAATCACTTCCTGCGATCGCGCCCACCGGGTTCCCATGTGTGTCCAGGAGCGGCTGTCCCTCGCAATTAATGCTGATATAATCGACTCCCTTAACCTGTGTAAAGGTCTTTGCCAGCGCCGCCCGGCACAGAATCTCCCGCGACGCTTTCGTATTCATATATTCCTGATTAAAATTCAACGTCAGCACGTTATTGTCCCGGTTAATATCCAGGAATTCAACCTTATCGCTTAAAACTGCCTGATACTCCGGGTTTTCCGGCGCCGCAAGGATCTGCCCCGCCAGCTCCCCGATCAGGATCTCAGCGTCCGCCGTCTCCGTCTGATAGGAAACACTCGCCAGCCCCGTGCGCGTCGAATTGAGATAATAAATCTGATAGACGCCGTCCTCACCCGCCGTCGGATGCACCTCTTCTTTTTTTCGGCATCCGCTCAGAAGAAGCAGACATGCCAGGCAAAGGATCAGCCACGAACTTACGCTTCCTGCCCGTTTTCCAGAGCTTTTTTTTTCCTTATTTTCTCCATTTATTATTTCCTGTTGTTATTTTGCAATCTATCTCACAATAGACATTTCCCTGACCTCACATTCGAACACTGCAACACTCAAATACCGCAACATTCAAACACTGAAACATTCGAACACGACAGCATTCAAACACCGAAATATTCGAACACGACAGCATTCAAACACCGAAATATTCGAACACCGCAGCACCAGCAACCATCTCGAACCTCTAAACCGCCCAGAACCACGCTGTCTACGGAATATAATTCAACGGAATCCGCACCGTAAAGGTTGCTCCCTTGCCTTCTTCACTCTTCAGGCGGATCGCGCCCTGATGAAGAAGAATAATATTCTTCGTGATCGCAAGCCCCAGCCCGGTACCGCCTGTCTCGCGTGAGCGCGCCTTATCTACACGGTAAAAACGCTCAAATACGCGCTCCTGGAATTCTTTCGGGATTCCCACGCCATTATCCTCTACCTTCACATAAAAGAACTTGTGGTCAGCATCCAGCGTCACCCAGACTTTTCCCTCTTCGCGGTTATACTTGATCGCATTTTCCACCAGGTTCGAAAGTGCCAGGCTCAATTTTACCTCGTCCACATCCGCCGATACTTCCCGCTTGCTCTCATACGTGATCTCAATGTTCCGCCGCTTCGCGATCGGGGTCAGACGTTTTAAAATCTGTTCCAGAAGACCATTGATCGAAGTCTGGGCAATATTCAGATCCGGCGATGATTTATCCATTTTGACTAACGTCAGCAGATCATCGATAATCTTGCCCTCGCGGTCAATCTCCGCCGAAATATCCTGCATAAACTCCTGATATAACTCCGCCGGGGCGTTCTCCATCCCCATCAGAGAATCCGCCAGCACCCTTATCGAAGTCAGCGGTGTTTTCAGCTCATGCGACACGTTGGAAACAAACTCCTGACGCGACTGATCCAAGTTTTTCAGCTTCCGGATGGTCTGCATGACTGCCTCCGAAATGTCCCGCGTCTCCCGATATGTTTTTACATCAATATCCTGATCCAGATTTCCCTCTGCCACCATATCGAGCTGCTGCTGCAGGCGGCGGAATGGTTTCAGCAGGCAAGCCGCCGCCAATAAATCTGCGATCAGAATAAAACAGAACATAACGAGCTGCAAAAATCCCGTCTTCTGCACAATTTTCTCCTGCAAAAGCGCCGAATTTTCCGTGGACGCCATCAGAAGAAGGACTCCCTGCACGCCTGCCGTATTTTTCCCATTTCCGGCTGCCACATCCGAATCGATCGGCGCTGCATCCGTGCTTTTTGCCTGAATCGGCTGCGCTACATAGAAATACTTTTTCTTCTGGTTCAGATAGCTGGAAGTTTCCCCGTCAAATGCCTTTAACACATCCGATACAACCAGCGTTTTCCCTCTGGAAAGACCAAATGTGTCTTTCAAAACCTTAAAGCTGTCGTCCACCAGCACGATTCTTCCGTTCATCAGATCCGCCGTTGTACTAAGTTCCGCATCCAGCGCCGGATTTGGATTTCCCGACAGCAGTACATTGATATAATCACTGCTGCGTATCTTGTTTGCTAAAATCAGACACCGGTTCTGCGCTTCCGCCATCCGTTCTTCCACATGGCTCTGGTAAAAATACCCCGATGTAAAACGAACCTGTACCAGAAGCGGAACCAGCGTCAGAATCAGAAAGGCGAGGAACAGAGGGATTCTCATCCCGATCGTGTGCTCCATCGCTTTCCATATCTTTCTTTTATGTTCTGCTATTCTTCTCATGTTCCTGTCCTGAACGATTACAATTCACACGCTCTTTGCGTTGCTTAACTTACTGACATTGGCTGTGAACTGTAACCCCGAAATGCTGCTCTGTAACTGCGTTTTTCACAACAACGATCCGATTTCAAGCTTCTTCGTTGCCGCAATCGCCAGCGCTCCCGGTCCGATATGGCAGGCTACACTTAAGGACAGCGGCTCTACACGGACTTCCGTCTCCGGGAAAAGTTCCCGAAGCTCGGCTGCCAGCTCCTGCGCCATCTCATCATCGTCGGTATGCGCTACATCAATATACGTTTTTTCTCCCGTCATATCATCAAACCGATTTTCCAGATCGCGGGTGATCGCCGTGATCATCATGGAACGCGCCTGTTTCATCGTCCGCGCCTTCGCAAATGCGTCCAGCTTCTCGCCCTGTATCGTCAGAACCGGTTTTAAACGGAGAAGTGTTCCGAGCGCTGCTGCCGCTGGTGTGATTCTACCGCCCTTTTTCAGATATTTTAATGTGTCAACCGTGATATAAATAGTTGAATCCAAACCTGTCTCTTCCAGCTTTTTGCAGATCGCCTCCGCGTCCATGCCGGCTGCCGCCATGTCAAGCGCATCCTGCACCGAACGGCGCTGGGTCACGGAAATCCTGTGATTATCCGCCACCTGCACTTTTCCGTCGAAATCATCTGCCAGCATCTTTGCCGTCTGGCAGGAGCTCGAAAGCCCACTGGACATCGGAATGTGCACAACTGCATCGTATTCCTCCAAAAGTTTTTCCCAGAGATTTAAGATCGTCTCCGGGGACGGCTGGGATGTGCTCACATCGTGATCCCCGCTCAGATGCTCGTAAAATTCCTTCTGTGTCAAATTTATATCTTCCGAGATTCACTCAGGTTCCATACAATCATAAAGCGCGATCGGCAGGACATCATACGCCCATCTTCTTGCGCTGTGCCTGTGTAATTCCGCTGTTGCTGTCTGTAACAACCGCTACCTTCATGCTTGTTTCCTCCTGTTTTCCCTGTGAATCTGCTGCCATCCTATTTTCCTTTCCGCATAACACTTTCTTTTCTAAAATGTCTGCCCTGGAACAGCCTCCGAGCGGTTCACATAGATGATTTTATTTTATCCTATTTTCTTATGAAATGGAAGAGAGAAGTAACGGGATTTTCAGTTCAGAAAATTCCTACCTGCGAACAGCAACCGACGTTTGCATATAACAATAGGGCAGAATCCCGAAGAATCCCACCCTACTATATAAATACATTATTCAGAATAAATCTGCTCGATCCTATTTCACGCCAAAGATAGCCATGAATGTACCTGCTGCTACGGCAGTACCGATAACACCAGCTACGTTCGGTCCCATTGCGTGCATCAGAAGGAAGTTGCTCGGATCTGCCTCAGAACCAACCTTCTGGGATACACGTGCTGCCATCGGAACTGCAGATACACCTGCGGAACCGATCAGCGGGTTTACCTTACCATGAGTTACCTTGCACATAATCTTACCGAAGATAACACCTGCTGCAGTACCCAGAGCGAATGCAATCAGACCCAGAACTACGATCTTGATGGTATCCAGGTTTAAGAAAGCCTCTGCACTGGTAGTAGCACCTACGGAAGTACCCAGGAAGATAACGACGATGTACATCAGGGCGTTGGAAGCAGTCTCTGTCAGCTGCTTAACAACACCAGACTCACGGAACAGGTTACCAAGCATAAGCATACCAACCAGCGGAGCAGTTGTCGGCAGAATCATGCAGACAACGATTGTAACAACAACCGGGAACAGAATCTTCTCCAGTTTGGATACCGGACGAAGCTGCTCCATACGGATCTCTCTCTCCTCTTTGGTGGTAAGGAGTTTCATGATCGGCGGCTGGATAATCGGAACCAGAGCCATGTAGGAGTAAGCTGCTACGGCAATCGGTCCCATCAGACCTGTCTGACCAAGTTTACCTGCCAGGAAGATAGAGGTCGGGCCGTCTGCACCACCGATGATGGAGATAGCAGCCGCAGCCTTATCGTTGAATCCCATGAAGATAGCCATAAAGTAAGCGCCGTAGATACCGAACTGAGCAGCTGCACCGAGCAGGAAGCTCTTCGGGTTAGCGATCAGCGGACCGAAGTCTGTCATCGCACCTACACCCATGAAGATCAGGGATGGTAAGATACTCCACTCATCCAGTAAATAAAGTAATGTAAAAGTCCACCAACTCCGTTCGATGAGTCTTCAATCGATCTCATAATATCCGGATAGATATTTACAAGCAGCATACCAAAGGAAATCGGAAGAAGCAGTAACGGCTCGAATCCTTTTCCGATTGCCAGATACAGGAAAATCAGCGCTACGAAAATCATAACGATGTTTCCAAATGTCAGGTTTAAGAATGCTGTCTGCTGAAGAAGATTGGACAATGTAGTTGTTATATATTCCATATTAATTCCTCCAATTGAATCTATTTAAATTGTAATATGTAACTTAATAAAATTATCAAAATGTTTCTTAAAACAATTGTAACATAAGCAAAACACCTCCACAAAAATTTGTAAAAATAATTCAATTATAAACTCCTAACACAATGAAAAAAAACTTTAATATTAGAGTGTTGGTCTTAGACAAGCAATAAATGATTATTTTAAATAAACAAATTTTCTTTGAATCATTAATTAAGAAAGATCAATACTTGCATCTTAAAAATTTTTTGATATAATTGTTGCATAATAAAGCAACAGGGGGGGGCTTGATTTATGTTTTCTGGTAGCCGTCTTAAAGAACGTAGAATGGAAAAGCAGTATTCTCAATCAGAGTTAGCTAATCTGTTAAAAATCAATAGAGCTTCATACAATAAATGGGAATCTGGTAAATCTGTTCCTAATCAAAAAAAGTCTTTCTGCCCTTGCAAGAATACTTGATGTTCCAACACCTATTTTGAATCGGAATACAAGATTGTGAATACTTATCTCCATCTCTCTACAGAAAATCAAGGAAAGATTGATAAGTATGCAGAAGGATTGCTTCAAGCGCAAGAATCACATGATAATGTTATTCCATTGTTTGCTGTGGAAGTATTATCTGATGTTTCACTTTCTGCTGGTCTTGGGGGAAATCACTCTTTGATGAATACGAGACAGAGACCGTCTATGCTGAGGAAGAACAGTATGGTTATGATATCGCTGCTTGGATTAAAGGAGATTCTATGGAACCCATCTATCTTGATGGTGAAATAGCCCTTATTCGTGCTAGTGGTTTTGATTACGATGGTGCAGTCTACGCCCTATCTTGGAATGATTCTGTCTATATAAAAAAACTTTATCGAGAAGAAAATGGCTTTAGAATGGTGTCACTCAACGATAACTACCCGGATAAATGGATTCCTTATGAAGACAATCCTCGTATCGTGGGGCTTGTTGTGAGCCACTTTATGCCAGTTATAGGAGCCTAAGCATGACAGTTAATGTTAATGAAATGATTTATCTCAAAGACAATCGTATCTATTTTACACCCTATCTCAAAGAGTATGATATTACTGATCATATTCAAGAACTCATGGAACAATTAGAAATGCTTAAAAGAGGATAAGATGATGGGCTATATCGATTATTCAAAAGAACCTCAGTCTGATATAGCTTTCATTGATATGAAATCATTCTATGCTTCGGTTGAATGTGTGGATAGAGGATTGAATCCCCTCCATACCTCTCTCTGTGTCATGAGTCGAGCAGATAACTCTGGAGGCTTAATTTTAGCCTCTTCTCCCATGTTCAAAAAAGTCTTTGGAAAAAATAATGTTGGACGTGCCTATGATTTACCTTTTGACATCAGCACAAGAAAATTTGACCACTATAATGCTAAACGTCAAGGCTTAGACATATCACCACGCTATATTTCCTATATTGAACATTGGGCTTATTGTCCCTCCTCGAATGGATCGCTACATCGAAAAAAATATTGACATTCAACATATTTTCCAAGATTATGCGGCTCCTGAAGATATTCTCCCCTACTCCATTGATGAAGGGTTTATTGATTTAACCTCATCGCTCAATTACTTTGTAAGTGATAAACAGATGGATAGAAAGGCAAAATTAGACGTAGTCTCTGCCAAACTACAACATGACATCTGGAAAAAGACTGGTATCTATTCTACCATTGGTATGAGTAATGCTAACCCATTATTGGCCAAACTCGCTTTAGACAATGAAGCCAAACGAACACCTACTATGCGTGCCAATTGGTCCTACGAAAATGTAGAAACCAAAGTCTGGTCAATCCCTCATCTAACTGATTTTTGGGGTATTGGTTCTAGAACAGAGAAACGCCTTCACAAACTAGAGATTACCTCTATCAAGGAACTAGCCAATAGCAATCCTGAACGATTGAAAAAAGAATTTGGAAAGGTTGGACTCCAGTTGTGGTTTCATGCTAATGGTGTTGACGAGAGTAATGTTCATCAACCCTATAAACCAAAATCACACGGGCTTGGCAACTCTCAGGTGCTACCTAGTGACTATGTCAAGCAGCGTGATATTGAGATTGTTCTTAGTGAAATGGCTGAACAAGTTGCCATCCGAATGAGACGAGAACATCAGAAAGCTACTATTGTTTCCATCTTTGTGACCTACTCTAAAACAGAAATGAAACAGCCAATCAACGCTCAAATGAAGATAGAACCCACTAATCATACACGACTGCTTACCGATACCGTGCTAACGCTTTTTCGTAAAAAATACACGTCAGGAGCCGTTCGGGGTATTGCAGTCAATTACTCAGGATTTGTCGATGAAAGATATGCCTTAATCTCATTATTTGATGATATCGAAGCAACCGAAAAAGAAGAAAACTTACAGCGAACTATTGACCATATTAGAGACCAATTCGGTTTTTTGGCGGTTCAAAAAGGAACTGCCCTCTTAGACAGTTCCAGGAATATTGCAAGAAGTAAACTAATAGGAGGCCACTCAGCAGGTGGCTTGGAGGGATTACAATGATTGACCGATCATACTTACCATTTCAATCCGCAAGAGACTATCAAGACGTTAACATGCAAAAGTGGATGGGGTTCTTTTTATCGGAACACACCTCTGCCTTATCAGATGATGATAAACAAATTAGTTACCTTTCTGACCTATCGCTGAATCAAAAATTAATGTTACTCAGTCAGAGTTACGCTAATCAATTGACCATACAGGTGACTAGAAGACAGAAAAATGACTATCAAAATATTATCGGAACCATTCCGACCCTTTCAACAAATGAGGTCATTCTAAAAACCAGTGACGGACATATCGCTATCGCTTTAGCAGATATTATAGCTATCACATTAGTTGAGGAGGGCTACCATGAATCAGCTTGACTTTTATAAAAACGAATTGCAGATGGACTACTTCAGTGATAATTACCGTAAATTTGAAAGTGACTTCTATCGCTACTCAGCACTTGATACCCCATTGACTTTTCTAACAGATGATATCATGTTGGCAAATGGCGAAATCTGCTAAAAAACTATTTCAAACTCAACAAAGAAAATGCTAAAGACAATCGTGATCATTATTCATTTTTGACATAGAAAACCTAAATGATAGTAAATTGACAAAAAAATATGTGTATCAACGAACAACAAGTATCAGACAAAAAGATTAGGCCATCATCAATGCCTAATCTTTTTTACTCATTTTTGGGTTTCTTCGCCTGCCTAAACTGCTCTATCCGCTTTTCAAGTTGCTCAGTCTTCAGTGTATTCTTAGCTTCAGTAATGGTCTCATCTAGGATAGGTTCTTTTGGCAAAGTTTCAGGAGACTTTTTTTCATCTCGGAAAGTTTGACTTGTAGCGTCAAAAACGACATCCAATAATTGGTTGACCTTATGTAAGTCGGCTTCAGACATTCCTGATAGACGATGAATAAATCGTTTAAAACTATCTTGGTTGTGTCTTTTCTTTTGGAATAACCTCATCTTATCTCCTTATAAAATGCAGCCCTTGTAAAGACTGCTCGTACTTACAAGTCATCAATAGCTTCTGAAATGGCTTGTAATTTCTTATTTTGCTTATTTTTGTCATCAATCAACTGGTGCAACTCTTCGATTTTCTTCTGACTTTGAAGAATGTCTTCATTATTCTTAGCCATCACATCGGCTAGATGTTTCTTGTAGTCGTTTGTAATGGTTGAGGAGTACACCTCTTTTGGTGTGGATTGCTCTTGAGTTTTTGGTTGTGAAACGGATTTCTCCTTAGCTTTTTGTTGTTCCATTTCAAAGGCTGCCACATAGTCAACATCTTCAGTGCCCTCTTGGTTTTCTTTATGAAATAGTGCTGCAATCTTCGCACGTTCTTCCGATGAAGATGTCGGTGTGTTATCATCTAAGGGTTGGTCAAAGGTCCAGTCTTTTGTCATGTGTTATTCCTCATTTCTATTATCTGATGGTATTGGTTTTTGTTCATCTTGGCCAAAGGCTTGCGTCAATGCTTCATCAAATGTCCAAGGACTGTTTTGTTGGCGTTTGATAAAGGCTTGATACATCGCTGTTTGTAATTGACTGCGATAAGTTTCTAGTTTTTCCGTTTCTTTCGCAACTTTTTCCTCTTGCCTAGCCACTCTTTCAGCTAAGCGTTCAATCACACTCATAGGGGGTCCTCCTTATCACTTTCTAGATTAAGCTAAGAAACTTGATTTTGTTATCACAACTCTAAAGCGGTATTTTTTCTAGGCGGAGGATTGCTTCGGATAACTTGTAACTTGGCCGATTGGATCACATCTTTTAGAGAATAATTATTTTGATATTTTACAATATCATTCCAATCTGCTTTAGTTTCCAGTTCCTGTAATGGTGGACAGTCTGTTTCAGTGGGAAGTCCTTTCTCAGATAATTTCTGACAAAAATCTCTCCCTGCTTCATCATTGTCAACAGCCAAGGTTAATAAGCCTGGGTGCGTCTGAAAGAAGGTAGTCGTCTCTTGTATAGCATGAAGGTAATGCGTTAATCGACTTGGTTTGACAGTATCTAAAAACTCAAGTTTGCCTTGTTCCTCAGCTGCTAATCGTAAAGTCTGATACGCAATCACAGAGAGTTTTAAGCCTTCCATAGAAACCAAACGAACATCTGATAACTGCTTCTGATGGAGTTGATAATAACTCATCATATCAATCACCGATTCACAAAAGATAAGGCGTTTCGGTTTTCCAATATCAAAGCTCATCCCTATATAGCCATGAGAGTCTTTCATGATTTTCTTGAGGTAACCTCGATCATGTCTCTGATTATCTTTGACAAGCCCTTGAAGACTTGCCCCCTCGAGTTGGCCAAGATGATTGTAACTCTTAAAGACAAGAACTGATTCCTGAAAGGTCTTTGTCTGGTAATGAGCCTGTGCTAATAGACCTTGTCTGCCAAAAGCATTGATAGTGTCATCACTTAAACCACGAATATCATTTAAGTAAGTTCGTGCTTGGTCAAATGGTTCTTCTCTTAGATAATAACGAAAGGGTTGGTAAGTCTCTTCGACGATCTTAGTTTGTTCAAAGTCTCCAGTTTCAAGGTAAGACAGGGCTTCTTTAAAAGAAACTCCCGTCATTAACTGAACAAAATCAATCACATCTCCCTGTACGTCACGTGAAAACCATTTAAAGGTATTGGTGTCCGCAAAAATTCGAAAGGAATCGTGTTCTGGATGTTCATAGACTTGCCCTGATAGGTGTTTAAATGAATAACCTAGACTTTCTGCTACGTCTAAAATCGCCTTTTGTTTCATTCTTTCAATTCTAGTCATCTCATCTCCTTATCAAAAAAAAGCAGAAGATGAACTCCTGCTAGTTGGTCTCACTTGTAGTAGTGCCTTGAATCTTTGGAATGCTTGAATTTACTTCATCAGAAGACTCTTTCAAGTCCTCTAGCTTGCCTTTCCAAATGGTTACCTGATTGACAAGGAGTTTATCTGACAATTTGGCATAAGATAGTTTAAGAGAGGTCGTTTCTGTCTGTGTACTTTTCTGAGCCTTGTCACTGACATCTGACACGTAAACAACCTGATAAGACACTTCCGCAAAAGCTTCATTTGCTTCTGTATTGACATAGATATTGGCAGACTCAAAGCGATAATCCAACATATAGTCTTTATAGACCTGGTTGATGGAATCTTCTTGACGAGCTACCTCTTCCTTAAAGGCAGAATCTGTCATATAGGGTTTAATACGGTTGTTATTCTCGCCCAGCTTTTCCTTAGTATAGTATTGGGTGAGAAATTCCTTGACTAACTCATCAGAGAGGACGCTTACCTTCTCTTTTTCTTTCTCTTTGGTCAGTAATTTTTGAGCCTCAGACTGGATTTGTTTCTGCGTGTGATTGGTGACAGACTGAGAACCAATGGTGTAGCCCATCATCACCATAAAGCTAGTCACAGCTAAACCACCCAAACCAATCAATAGCCGAGCCTTCATTTTGTTTAACATCACTAGTGCTATCTCCTTTTTCCATAAGATAGCACTATGATAACAAGATGAACTTGAAAAAGTTATCACAATAAAGAAAAGGACTACCTAACTTAGGTAATCCGATAATCCTTAGCATAAATTTTCTCTATTTATAGTAGACCATTTTTGAGCCATCTTTTATTAGAAATGACTCCAACAAATAAACTTAGAAAAATTAGAATTAATATATAAGGGATTACAACAACAAAGTCGTGCATTTGAATAATTTCCCCTTTAGAAAATATTTTTTCAACTAAAACATATAAAGAATTGGAAGCATCAAAAATTGCAACAAGTTTAAAAAAACCTCCTACTGCAACAAGAATGATAGACAGTATCCAATAAACAAGTGATACCCCTAATGAGATTAACAAATTTGAAAATATTAAACTAATGGTGCCAACAATCAAGATATATTGAAGAACAATTAATGAAAACATTAATAAAGAAAACATAAAATGAAAACTATTAAAACGAAGGAACAATGCCGTTAAAATATTAGAAATAAAAATTGAAAAAACAAATTCAAATAGAAGATACTGTCACTTTTGTAAAAAGAAATTTCAGTGAATTAATACCTGAGAAG
>ENA-OQDC01001416-OQDC01001416.1-human-gut-metagenome-genome-assembly--contig:-NODE-1416-length-12124-cov-4.506877_pt1 | contig 12124 bp, 18 predicted proteins | sample MGYA00242770_ERZ504601 | MGnify/ENA primary metagenome ERZ504601 (study PRJEB26092, sample SAMD00036305) | human gut metagenome | host: Homo sapiens | study: EMG produced TPA metagenomics assembly of...
AGACAGTGCATCTCATTTCATGCAACTGGCTGCCATTTTACAGGCCCTGTAGCTTTGCGTCCCAGATTTTCATCTGGTTTGCCGATCATCCTATTATTTATAGTTTTTAAACTTATGCAAAATATTGATGTTATTATACTCCCACAATCTATCGTGCATAAGAAAAACCTCACCGCTTTAACGCTGAAAAATAAAAAGAACAGCCGATACATATACTCGAACTGTTCTCCTACTTCCGAAGTCCACGCAGCATTGACATTACTGTTTCCTGCGTCATGATTCTCTCAGTGACGACTGGGAAATTCCCGGCAGCTGCGATAATCTGTATTTACTGATATCACGCTTCTCACATATAGATGTTATTTTATCTGATATATACTTCTCTATCTGCAAGTAACTATACCTCATTTCTGTTATTACATGTTCTTATTGTACCTGTAATAGCAGAAAAAATATTAGTTATCAATTTTGCAAGTAATTAGTTTTATTATAGGAAGTACATCCGTAAAATAAAATTTGAAGATACTTTCGTTTCCGCAAAAGTCATTTTCGCTTATATCATTTTTATAATAACACAGACAGTTATGTTTGTCACATAAAAGTTTTAGCCTTGACTTTTTATTTGCGGGCTACTTATAATCCTTTTACAAAACTCAACTGTATTTTTTTATATCTTCCTCATCCGGATGTCCTTTTGCAATACCACCTACCAGTTTAAATGGACCAAATGTGTCATAACCCTTGCATCCGAATTTTTCCTATCACTTTAGAACGCTTCTCGTCCAAAAATCTGCTCTATGGATTTATAATTCGCACTTCCACCATAAGTACAGATCAGAAATACCTTTTTATTGTCCGGTAGATTCTTCTCTGCAAATCCCAATATTGACTGATGAAAATTTTGAAAAAATAGATTCCTTGATGCAAAATCCAATCATATCATAACTGCTCAGATCTACATCTGGCTGTTTTACAGCATCAATCAAAATCGACCTGGCATTCTTCTGCTATGCCCTTTACTAGTTTTTCTGTATTTCCATGATGTACAGATGCATATACGATTGCTTTTCTCATTTGTTTTCCTTTCTGCCTGTCTCCATTGTTTTAGTATTCTTTTGAAATTTCTCCTGTACCATCATGAGCATTTTTTGCAAAAGACTGTGCAAACCTTACATCATCTTCTTCTGTTCGTTTTTTCGGTCCCTTGATATGATTCTTATGGGAACTTCTTCTGGCTTTTTTATTCAAATGACGTTCCATAAGCATCTGATCAATATTGTCATTCGTGTACCATTTGCCCGATTGATGAATGGCATAAGCACCTTTTCCCAATGCCATTGCTGCAACACCATAGTCCTGTGATACGACAATATCTCCTTTATGGCAGATACTGATCAGTTTATAATCTACTGCATCTGCTCCTGCCCCTACTACAATCACTTCGCTATAAGCCGATGACAGAACATGATTCGTATCACACAACAACGTTACCGGAATACTATTTTCTTTTGCAATCTTTTCAATGATTGCAACCACTGGGCAGGCATCTGCATCAACAAATATTTGCATCTTTCTATTTCTCCTCTGAACCATTATAAGAATAAGCTCTGCTGTTCGTATTCTGCCTCTCGTTTTAGCTGAACCGGTACCTGATGCAGAATTTGCTCCATTTTCCTGTCATCGAACCAATCTTTCAGCTGTCCTTTTTCCAATATCAGCGGCATACGATCATGTACTTTTATCATAGATTCATTGGCTGCTGTAGTCATAATCACAAATCGTCGTTCATTCTCAAACCAATCACAGAAGCCAGCCATATACAATACTGGTGCATCATATCTGGAAAATGTATTTTTCTCTTTTAACCGATTCCATTCATAGAACCCACTTGCCGGTATCAAAATGCGGTGATAGAGGATTCCATTTCGAAAAGAAGGTTTATCCATAACAGATTCTGCTCTTGCATTTATAACCAGATTCTTTCCTTGTGACAATGGATATCCCCCACTTGCAAACATCCAGTTTCAATCCATGTTCTGATTTTTCAATGATCGGTGCTACATTGGTTGGAAAGATATCTCCTGCAAAATGTTCCTGCCGGATCCGTTGGTCTATATCATGCACTACATTTTTCGATTTCATCTGCCATATCAGAATCAATATAATATCTACCACACATAATACTTCCTTCACTTATAGATTCTATTTCATCAAATATACATCATTATTTCTAGGCACTTTAAACTCAGTTAAATTTATAATTTTGAATCCACCCATACATTCTTCACCATCTTCATTCTCCCAAATTATCTGTCGCCACATTTTTATATTTATCTATAATTCTAACAACTTTCCCTTCCTCAAGCTTTTCAATTACAATCGAATGGCAGTCATGCTTCAGTCGTACAATAGATTCTCTATTAACGATTCTATATTTAGTCGTATTTAGCTCCTTCGCATCATATCCCATTCCAACGATGTAATAATTATTGACTTGTTGTGTATAATTGTAATTATTTATCGTTGTTGCTGAAGAATTCGTAACTCCCAAAACAACTGATATAATCGTAATAATAAAGTTCAGCCATTCTCGTATTTCTTTAACATCTATCGTTCGTTTTTCTTCTATTGGCAAATTCTGCTTCTCTTTATTTATCGAAAGATTCGTTGCTCTTTCATATTCCGATGCAATAGTTTCTGACACCGTATCAATATCCCATTCTTCGGATTCTGAGAAAACTTGATCGGTAACTCTTCCCAATAAATTTATATGAGGCTTCTGGCATAATGGTGGAAGCCTAACACCATAAATTAACAACACCATATTGAAAAAACACTTGTGTCCTTTAATGTATTAACTGCGAAGAAAAACACAAAAGGAGTATTCACAAGTGGCTTCAGTTAATACATTATGCAAAAGTGTCCTTAATGTCAAGAACACAGTTATAAAAAATTGTAATCTTTACTCTGATAAGAATGGAGTTAAACATATTCGTATCCAAGCAAGACCTAATAAATGGCACGAGAACGACTGCCCATTCTGCCATAAATCATGCCCTGTTTATGATAAACATTCCAGTAGTATAATGCCGAGATATTACGAAGATAACTCGTAGAAAATGCAAAGTCCAGTCGCAAGTTTAGACACGATATTGCTCTTAACAGTCGTATAAAATCAACATTTGCAGGGATTTATCAAATTCCGACATACCGTCTTAGAAAATGAATAATCCCTCGCAATTCATTATGAACTACGAGGGACTGCTTACTGACTGTTAAAGCGGTAGCCGATCTCACGAACACTATCTATGGAAAAGTGAGAGTTTGTATCACAAAGTTTTTTACGAAGATTCCGAATGTGAAAGCCTACGGTATCCTTTTCATTGCCTGCTGATATTTCGCCCCACACCTTATCATAAATCTGCTCGTATGTAAGAACACGACCTTTATTGGCTGCGAGCAAGCAGAGTATATCGTACTCTTTGACGGTCAGTTCAATTTCCTGACCGTTATTGATAACTCTGCGCCGGCTCAAATTGATTTCTAAGCCGGAAAGGGATAATGTCGGCTCATATGAAATCTCTAATTTTTCAAAATCAGGGTGCTGTTTTACAAAAGCCAGCATATCGTCAAAGGCTGTTGAGTCTTGTGCTTTGAACTCCATTATTACGATTCGTCCGATATTATCACCCCCCCTTTGGTTAGTTTTTTTTAGTCTTGGACCAATCATAAGATTTATTGCGTGAGATAATACGATTCATCAATCGTTTTCAGAATAAAATTCACATCGTCATAACGAGAGGAATCGGACTGAGAGCCTAAACTGCATATCAAAAACTCTTTTCCGTGCTGCTGATAAAGCACAATCAAGTTATAGTCGTCAGACAGAGAGCCAGTCTTAATTCCGCATACATTTTCGTTGTAATATTCGGATGTCGGATCAAGGAAGGCGTTTGTATTCTGCCATATTTGTGTACTGCCATCAGGCAGTGTTGCCGTATAAGTGTTTTGAGATACAATTTCTCTAAACCACGAGTATTCCAACAACCGATATACTACTTCTTTCAAATCTAAAGTGGTGGTAAGTGCCTCCATATCAAAACCACTCGGATCATATAAAACTGTGTCTAAGTACCCCTGCTGTTGCAAATGCAGGTTTAAGTTCTCCATGAAAATCCTCACACGCTCTTGACAGCTTTCTGCTTGCGGCGAAAGTAATCCTCCACAATAATCAGCAACCACATAAGCTGCGTCATTCCCTGACGGTACTAACATTGCCGCAAATAGATTGTGTAAAAAGTATTCTTTTTCCTTGATTTGAGCAACAGACGAGCCAGGTTTCGTGAGTGAAATAGCACCATAGTCTGCAACAACGATACTATCAAGGTCTGCTAAAGTTGACGCATACTCAATAACAAACAGCTTGGCTAAACTTGCAGGAATTTGTGGCTCGTTCTCGTTTTTTGAAACAAATATTTCATCATCAGAACAATCCACCAAAATCAGCGATTTTGCATTATAAGAGTCAGGAAAATCTTCTTTGTAGAGAAAACCATTTATTTTATTCTTTACCTCTCTGAAATTTTCCGGCTGCATTGCCCACGGCACAAACATTATACCTATGCCGATACAAACTACAAGCAAAAACAAAAATACTCCAAATCGTTTTTTCTTACGGCGTTTTCTCTGCATATATGTGCTCACCTCCCAACACCAAAACTCCTATGTGCCATTTTTAATCGGCATAATTTGCCTGAATACACTCTGTAAATCCAGACGGATCTCCCAACTTAGCTTTATCAATATTATCACGAAGATATTTGCGTGTGGCGTCATCACAGCGATCTGTTCCCATATAAGGCATATCAAAGGCTTTTTCGAGTTCAGCTAAGGCTTTTGCCGCCCTTTCCGAATCCGTATTGTAAGTATCAAGCCATTCCTGCATCCAAGAATATTCCCAAAGGTTAGATGCTCTTGTATCGCCATATCCTATCTGAAAAGACGCTCCCGTATCTTCGCCTTCCAAAGCATCAGGCGGCGTAAAGCCCTCCGGCCAATTCAAACTCTCAATGGTCGTTAGGTATTCTTCTTCAATGGTAGCAAAGTCCGTGAAACCTCTTGTGTTTGTGTCGGAGTCCGAAGAAGTGGAGCAGCCTGCCAGCATAATCACCAGCAAAGAAATCATAACACACAATAACAGTCTGTACGGTCTTTCGGATTTTGAGATTGTTCGTTTCATTTTGTTTCCTCCTTGAATTGAGTTTTATTATCTAAGAGCCAATGCAGGCTCTAATTTTGCTGCTTTCAATGCTGGTAATAATCCGCCCAATAATGCTGTAAGCACAGACACAGCAACTGCAACAACAGCAACGCTGATTGGATAACTCGGTGTTCCCACCGGGGAATCCACAGGGAGCAACGCTCCAATACAATGCACCAAAATCAGCGAAATCAAAATAGCTGCAAGGCAAACGAATATTGATAAAATCAACTGTGAGCCTAAAACCAATGCCACAATATTTGTTCGTGAAGCACCTATCGCTCTGCGGATCAGCAACTCATGTGTGCGCTGTTCCAATGAAGATAGTCCGATATTGATCTGCCCTAATACGGAAACAAACAGCAACAAAAGCGAAGTAACCAAAAGCCCTAATTGCAGTATGGACAATACCGAATCATAGGTATCTCCAATATCACTCCGCCCAGCACTTTCCCAGTAACCGCCAATGGTATCAGTCAAAATGTCGCCAAGGGCAGAATGTATCTGTTCGATTGTCAGTCCTGTTGTGGGATGCCAATACACATTTGCATTTTGTACTTGCCACATTGCTGGTGCGAAATTGAGGATCGCCGCAGAATCCGCATAGATAGTCGGAAAATCCCTGCCATCGTTTACTACTCCGACAATATTGAATGGGGTTAACGAAAGTGTGCTTTTTACATTTCCTGCAGCATAGGGCGAATCATTAAAATAGTTTTTAGCTTCTTTGTTTATGACCACTTCAAGCGAGCCGCCCTCACTCGAAGGCTCTAACCATCTACCGGATGTCATTGGAAGATTATAGACTTGACTATATGCCTCCGTGGTGCAAACTAAATCAAAAGCCATCAGGTTTTGGTAAACATCATTCGGCGGTATTGGCGTTAAATCTTTCATTGGTGCAAATCGAATATCTTCTCCCATAGAAAAAGTAACAGCGGCTACATCATCAATGGCTTCAAATCTCTGGAATAATTGTTCCATTTTATTTCTATCGTGAAAATCGGATTCCGTTATCACGAATGAGTAAGTAGGTGACCAGCCATATACCTGTGCGTTTACGAAAATCAAATACTCCCGTCCAAGCGTACCAACTAATACCGATCCAAGCATTGCGATAATGCCTACAAGCATTGAAACACTTGTCAGAATACTTCTAAGTGGAGACAGACGAAGGTCTTTAAGTATCATTTTTAGCACAAGTTATCCTCCCTCCATCCATTTCAAAAATCGTATCACAGGTATCTGCAATATCAGGATCGTGCGTAACCAACAGCAGCATAATTCCATTTTCTTTTACGACGCTGTGCAACAGTTCCATAATCTGCGTTCCCGTCTTTTTATCCAACGCTCCCGTAGGCTCATCACATAAAATGGCTTCCGGAGATACTGCAAGCGCCCTTGCGATTGCAACTCTTTGTTGTTCACCGCCGGACAAATTGATTGGGTAATCATTTTCCTTGCTTTCTAAGCCGACACTTTTTAGCAAGCCTGTAATTATCTCGTGACGCTGTTTGGCGGTAAACGACTTTTTGGCATAGAGTAGGGGTAATTCGATATTTTCCCATACCCGCAAGTGCTTAATCAGAGAGTAGTTCTGAAATACAAATCCGATATTATTGGCTCGCAGTATAGACAGATCACGGTCTTTCAAAGCAGAAATAGATATACCATCATAAAGGTACTCGCCCTCATATTCCCGATTTAACAAGCCAATAATGGATATAAGGCTTGTTTTGCCTGAGCCGGACTTTCCGACAATGGCATAACTGCGCCCTCGTTGCAATTCCATATTAGCGTTGGTTACTGTTGTCAGCATATCGCCATTATTCAATTTGACGCTTGCTTTCAAATCCTTTATTTTGATTAAAGTCTTTTCGGAAATTCCTTTCATTTTATCAAATCCCCCTCGGATCAAGGTTTGGCGGAGTAGCAGAAACTACATCGCCCTCCTCTAAGCCGGACAGTATTTCTATATTGGCTCCGTCTGTCACACCCAATGTCACTTTTGTTTCCACTCTTTCTCCATTCGGAGTAATTACAGTAACCAATCCCGTCCCTTGTCTACCCGCTATTACCGACAGCGGCAATATAAGGACATCATTTCTCGTTGTCGCCGTTATGACTACCGTTGCACTTTGCCCCGATTTCACATCGACTGTTTGACTGATCAAGCATTGCAGAATGCCCTCTTGCGGCACGATTCCCGTAAACGCATTTTCATCTGCGGCAGGCGACACCACGGCAATCATATCGGTTGGTCCTACACCATCATATACTTGAAATTTTGCTTTCAACTCTGCATACTCCGGTAAGGTACTCAAAAAATTATCTGCCTCTACATTGAGGGCAAATCCTGTATAATGCACTATCGCTACGGGATAATTACTCGGTACGCTTTCATTGGATGGGGCAATAGAGGTAATTGTACCATCCACCGGAGATTTCAATTCTTTGCCGTTCACAGTTCCAATAATTTGCCCGGCAGTGAATTTTTTCTTCTAATTCTACCGCTGTATTAAATATGCCATTTTCGGGTGAGAAAATAATAAACGGTACTGCCGGAACAATAGTCGTTTGCGTTGAAACGGTTGGAGTAATTGTCCCTCGTACAACTGATACCGTTTTTTCTGCGGATGTTGCGCTATCTGTAAGATTGTTTTCGTCTGTCTGCCCAATTGCAGAGCAGGCAGATAGCGTAAATACAAGAAACAAAATAGAACATAGCAGCATTTTGTTTTTCTTAGCAACTTCATCATTCCTCCTTATGCTGTATCACAAAAAATACGAGCCTCTATCTTGATACTTTTATTGTACCAAAACAGAAGCCCGTATTTTCTTGATTGCTCGTAAGATATTCCTCTTTTTTTTCTATGCAAATTCTTACAATTTTCCTACGCCAACGGCAAAGTAATTGAAAACTTGTTTTGATCCTCTTGGCTCTCTGCAACGATTGTACCATTGTGTAGTTCAACAATCTGCTTTGCAATCGCCAAACCTAATCCAGCTCCTCCACTGCTTGTACTTCTCGCTGCGTCAAGCCGATAAAACTGCTCGAAAATCCTGTTTAACTTTTCTTCCGGCAGAGTATCGCCGTGGTTACAAAAAATAATGCTGACCGTATCTTCCTGACATTGTGCGCTGATCGTGATATCCGTATTTTCAAAACTGTAGATAACCGCATTTCTCAAAAGGTTATCAAAAACACGCTGAATTTTGTCTGCGTCACATCGAAGCATTATATCATCATCAACACAAAGATTACATTGCAAATTCTTTGATTTGAGCATAGGCTTAAATTCATATACAAGTTGCTCCAGCAGGCGAGTTAAATTGATTTTCGTGTATTGTAATGTAATATCGTATATATTGAATCGTGTTATCTCGAAAAACTCGTTAATCAGATCCTCTAACCGTTCTGCCTTACCAAGAGTGATTGAAAGGTACTTTTCTCGAAGTTCCTTTGAGATTTGCGACTCATCACGCAGTAAAGTAAGATACCCGATTACAGAAGAAAGCGGTGTTTTCAAATCGTGTGCAAGATACATAATCAGGTCATTTTTTCGCTGCTCATTTTCTTTTGCAAGCCTTGCATTACTTTCAGCCTCTTGTTTTAACTGATTGATGTTAGCGGCGATTTCACTCAACTCCGGGGACATTTCAATGTAACTGACATTCTGATCGAACATTTTTCCTGTCGCAGCCTGTACCTCGTACACATAGGCGACTACTTTTTTCAAAAGTAGGTATGTCATGTATATAATACAGCCACCCCACACGATTACAGCCACTATATAAAGATATACTGTTCTGTAATACAAGTAATAATACAAAACATACTTGCGGAGAATTTCCTCTGCCATAATTCCTAAAAGAAAAGTACCGCCAAAAATAAGCACAGAGCAAATCGCACATTGAATTACATACCCTTTGAACAAGGTAGAGAGCAGATAGTTTTTTTCTTTTTTATTCAATTTCATACCCTACCCCCCAAACAGTTTTAATGAACTTCGGATTTTTTGAAGGTTCATTCAATTTTTCCCGAAGCCGCCCAATGTGCGCCATTACCGTATTGTTACTGTTGCGAAGATACTTTTCTTTCCACACGGCTTCAAATAATTCCTCCGAGGCGACAACTTTACCCTGATGTTCGCACAGATACCACAGAATAGAAAACTCCAACGGAGTCAAGGCTATTTCTTTGCCATACAAGTAGCACTTGTGGCTGACTCTGTTTATCAGTAGACCTCTGATGTCATACTCGTCTTTTTCTTCGGATTGGCTCAAATTAGGACTGTTATAGCTCTGATAACGCCTTAATTGCGTCTTTACTCTTGCCACAACCTCTAAAGGATTAAACGGTTTCGTTATATAATCATCCGCACCAATCGTAAGCCCCATAATCTTGTCGCTATCCTCAATTTTGGCGGTAAGCATAATAATAGGGAAGTAAAACTTTTCCCGAATTTTTTGGCAAAGTCGAAAACCATCAATATCCGGCAGCATAATATCAAGTATCGCTAAATCAATCTGCGACTGTTTGATACATTTCATCGCCTCTAACCCATTATAACATTTATATACTGAATAACCATCGTTACTCAAATACACTTCAAGCAGATCAACGATTTCTTTTTCGTCATCCACAATTAAAATCTTCTTGTTCATTGATCCTACACCTCATTTTCGGGTACGGCTTCCATTATGTCGCCAAAATCACACTCTAAGTATTCGCATATATTCAACAGCACGGGAAGGGTAACATTTTCATTTTTTCCGAGTTTCGCAAATGTACTTTTGCTTGCCCCGACCGCTTCTCGTAATTGACTCTTTTTCATTCCCTTGTCAATCAGAAGTTTCCAAAGTTTGTTGTACCGTACTTTCATTTCCGCACCTCCACCCAAATATAGTTTGTATTATAGCACTTTGAGAGTGAAATCGCAATTATTAAGTCTGTATTTTGAGACTTTTAGTTTTCAAACCGGCACAATATCTTTCTGATATGTAATCCAACCGCCTGCAAAATGCAGGCGGCTTGTGTATTTTAATAGGCAGGTGCGCCGTAGCCAAGAATCTCGTAATAACCGATAGAATACTCATTGACTCGGCAACTGTCGCCGGAGTTGCCCTCGACCGTATAAACCTTGCCGTTTTCGACCTTTTGAACAATACCCGTATGGTCGGATAATCCATCCTGACCACTTTCGTCTGCCCAATCGAAGAAAATAATCATTCCGGGGGCAGGCTCGGCGCTGCCATCCAGCCATTGTCCACGATCCTTAAACCATTGTACTCCGTTGACACAGCCTGCATATTTTGGGATAACTCCAGCGTCGATATAGCCGCACTCGTTGGCACACCAAGATACAAAGCAAGCACACCATTCTACACGGGAGTTAAAACCGTACCACGACCAATACGGCTGACCGCCCACATTGCCAACCAGAGAGAGTGCAACGGTCACGATCTGTCCGTCGCCGCCTGTAATGCCGTAAAGCACCTGTGACCAAAGGTAATTGTTTTCATCTGCAAGCAGTTCAGCGAGGTAGCCTTTCTGTTCTTCGTTAAAACCATATTGCGCCGCCATTTCCTCGGCAGTCTTGTGGCTGACGGTAATATACAGATAGGTTTGTGTGACCGTGCTTTCAGTTTCCACGATATTACCGTGTCCGTCAGCGGTTTCGGTAATAACTGTTTCGGTCTTGCTCTCTGTTCGGGAAGATATTTGATTCATCTCCCAAAAGATGTCTTTTAAGAGTTGCTTTTTGCCATCGTCCATTGTGGCAACCTCTTGGGGGTTATCTTGATCCGTATTCGTTTTTACAGAGTAAACGGCAAGCACCTCTTTCCAAACGGCTCTGCTGCCACTCATTTCAAGAACATCATAGGATACCGAGTTCTTTTCCTCTTGCAGCTTGGTATCGTATTCGGTATTGATTTCCTGCACAACGGTCTGCATACTCATTCCAGTGCCGGAATCTTCGTCTGAGAAGAAAATGCCAAATACTGAGCCGAGGATCATACCAATCAGGCAAATCACGATAATAACCAAAACCGCCACCCAGCCGCCTGCGGCGATAGCGGCAATCAAGGCTTTCGTTCCGGCAATAATCGCTTTAATGGCAAGTGCGGTCGCTTTGGCAATCGCCTTTACCGTAACCACGGCGGCTTTTGCCGCAGCCCTTGCCGCTTGTGCTGCTCTCTGTGCAGTTTTAACCGTAATGATTGAATCCACCTAAAAATCCTGGATTGCTATGCCCCCGCTTATGCCCCTTGTCATCATAATGGTTTAAACCGCCAAAGAATCCTGGTCGACTCTCACCTACTTTATGCCCGTTATTGTCATAATGATTCATACCACCAAAAAAGGAAGGCGAACTATGTCCGATTTTCTTTCCATTTGCATCATAGTCGTTCATACCACCAAAGAATCCTGGTCTGCTCTCGCCTACTTTTTTCCGTTTGCATCATAATGGTTTATGGATCCAAAGAATCCTGGTCTGCTATATCCTTTTTTACTCATAATGTCACCCTCCTGACTCTATTAGCCTCTTGTTTGATCTCAGAATAACACACTTTTCTCATTTGGAAGTCGCATAACAGGCGACATTCTTTTATCGCATTTACATTCATTATACCATTTATAATTCTTCCGACAATACGCAATAAAGCCGGAAGCCACGTTATCATCCACGACCTCCGACTCGTTCTGCTTATTCTACACTGTCCTTACACCCAAATCAACTCCTCTCTCCGTTTTATCTTTTCCCTGCTTTTCTTGAATAATCCTCTTATTGATCTCAAGCCGTTCATGAATGGATAATTTCTTATCTTTTCCATCTACCGCCTGCTTCTGCTGTGCCG
>ENA-OQDC01001417-OQDC01001417.1-human-gut-metagenome-genome-assembly--contig:-NODE-1417-length-12123-cov-3.393881_pt1 | contig 12123 bp, 13 predicted proteins | sample MGYA00242770_ERZ504601 | MGnify/ENA primary metagenome ERZ504601 (study PRJEB26092, sample SAMD00036305) | human gut metagenome | host: Homo sapiens | study: EMG produced TPA metagenomics assembly of...
CCTGGTTGCGGGCATCGCGTCTCTGCGCCTGCAAAAGACCGCTGCCGCCGCCGGTGCCGTGGTGCCCGGCTGGGCTGCCATTGAGGAACTGGGCGGCGTGGATACTGTGCAGGTGGATGCCGACGAGCTCTTTACCGCCGACAGCGTGAATCTGGAGGATATCCGCATCTTCAAGGGCGGCCGCATCGACCGTGCCATCCTCTATGCGGCCAGCATCCTCAACCACAGCTGCGAGACCCTGCGGGGCCTGTTCCGTCAGATCATCGAGGACCGCACCGAGATCCTGTACCCTGTGAAGGACTTGGAGGTCCACCACGGCCTTGGCTTTGCCGCCTGGTGCGATAACAACCGGGTGCTCATCGGCAACCGGCTGTACATGGAGCGGGAGGGCGTGCCCCTGCCTGAGCAGGAGTACGAGGATGAGCACTCCCAGAACGGCGCGCTGCAGATTCTGTATCTGGCTGTTTCCGGCAGCCTGCACGCCATGTTCGTGCTCCACTATGTGGGCGGCCGCAACGCCGCCCGCGGTCTGGAGGTGCTGCAGCGGGAGAACATCCGCCTGCTGGTCACCTGTGAGGACCCCAGCCTGACGGCCCGCCACATCACCGAGGCTTATCATCTGCCCGAGGGGATGATCACCCTGCTGGATCAGGAGCAGTGCAGCGCGCTGACCCCGGCCCGGCCGGACGAGACCGCCCGCTGCTGTATGCTGCATGATAAGGGCTTTGCCAGCCTGATCGGCGGCCTGCGCGCGGCGGAAAAGGCCCAGAACGCCGAGACCAGCGCCACCACGGTGCAGATGGTCTCGGTCTGGTTCTCGGTGGTCATCGGTGCTCTGCTGACCTACGCGGGCAGCATCGGCACCCTGTCGGTGGCCGCTGTCCTGATGTATCAGGCGGCATGGAGCGCTTTGAGCATTGCGGTCTGCGCTCTGAAACAGCATAACTGAGAGATATTCTCAAAATAAATAGGAATTATTCTTGATTTCAATTCGGAACTCTGGTATAATCAGTGCAGAAGGAACGCCCCGGCGGTCACCGGCGGCGAAATGATACACCGCACAACAAAGGAGAGCATGAATATGGAACTCAAGGGTACCAAGACCGAGAAAACCTGTGGGAAGCCTTTGCAGGCGAGAGCCAGGCCCGCAACAAGTATACCTTCTTCGCCAGCGTGGCCAAGAAGGAGGGCTATGAGCAGCTGGCAGCGATCTTTGAGGAGACGGCTGCCAACGAGAAGGAGCACGCCAAGATGTGGTTCAAGGCCCTGAACGGCGGCTCCATCCCCGATACCATGACCTGCCTGGAAATGGCAGCCGGCGGCGAGCACGACGAGTGGACCGAGATGTACCCCCGGATGGCCGCAGAGGCCAAGGAAGAGGGCTTTCCCCAGCTGGCTGCCCTGTTCACCATGGTGGCGCAGATCGAGAAAGAGCATGAGGAGCGCTACCGTGAGCTGGCCGAGAACCTGAAGAACAACAAGGTTTTTGCCCGGGAAGAGCAGCAGGTCTGGCAGTGCCGGAACTGCGGCTACACCTATATCGGCAAGTCGGCTCCCCTGAAGTGCCCGGTCTGCGCACATCCCCAGAGCTACTTTGAGCTGAAAAAGCACAATTATTGATCCTGTCCGGAACGCCGTAGCTCCCACGCCGGGACTGCGGCGTTCTTTTTGCACAAAATTTTCCGGAAAAACTGGTATAGTCCACGAAATCGGGTGCGAAAGCACAGCACTTTGGGCGAAAAACTTGACCCACATTGGCCGGACGTGTAAAATGAATCAGTAGTGAGAAAAATCATGGACGCGAAATTTTTCCATGTGTGCGGCATTCCTTTGATCCCATGGGATGAAACAAGGAGGGAAGTTCGACCCAATGAAATGGAAATTCCAAACCGCGGGGCGGCTTCTGGCCCTGCTGGCTCTGAGCGGGGCCCTGCTGGCTGCCCCTTTGCCCGCGCAGGGCCGCGCCCGGTGTGCTGACAGGCCTGACCGGAACCGGCTCCAAGCTGGAACTGGAGCTGACCGAGATGGAGCTGGAGATCACCGATGATGACCCCCGCCCCAAGGGCTACCTGTACACCAGCGGCCAGAGCGATTATACTTCATCGTCTGGATGAGCAGCAACTCCAATGTTGCCACGGTGGATGGCGACGGCAAGGTGACGGGCCGCAATGCAGGCACTGCCATCATCACCGCCATCTCCGACCACGGCGAACGTGCCGCCTGCAAGGTGACCGTGACCCCGCAAAAATGAAGAAGCAGCCAGAAAAAAGCCCACGCTGGACACCACCAGCCTGAGCCTTGTGCTGCAGTACAATGACCTGCACCCCACCCACCAGCTCCAGCTGACCAACAGCGACCACTCCTTCCTCTATGTCTACCAGTGGATGAGCAGCAACCCCGAGGTTGCCACAGTCAGCGACAAGGGCCTTGTCACGGCTCAGGCGGCGGGCACCACCACCATCACGGCAATGGTCTCCAACGGCCAGGCTCTGCGGTGCAGCGTCACGGTGACTTCGGATATCGGCAAGGTGACCTTGAACAAGAGTGACCTGCTGCTCCGCACCGTGGGCACCCAGGAGCGCCTGACGGCCACCGTTGCGGTGGAGGGCGGCGGCAGTGTGCCCATTACATGGGTCAGCAGCAACCCCGGTGTCGTTACCGTGGATGCGGATGGCGTGGTGACCGCCATTGCCGATGGAGAAGCCAAGGTCACGGCCCTTTCGCCCGCCGGACGCTTTGACGTGTGCAGCGTTGTGGTGGGCATGGCGGCGGAGAAGTACGAATCTGAAGCCGACCTTGCTGACGAGCTCAAGCTCCCTGACCCCTACGTTGCCGTAAGGCTGAATAAACTGGCATAAAGAAAAAGCACCCGCCCATGGCTGTTTTTGACAGCTATGGGCGGTTTTTGCGTGTATGGAAACGGATGCGCTGGGAAAAACTTGACGAAGAGGAATTTTTTTCAAAAAATATTTTGCGTTGCATGTTGTGATGTACCTGACACATCCGGCCGCCTCCGGCAGGTGAAAAAGGACAAAATGGCCCGAATGTTGTTTAAGACAGGGAGCGGATGCCCCACGGAGCGGCGAAATCTCTGCAAAAAAGGCGGCTGTCCGGCTTGAATGACACATTTAACAAAAATTTGACGTGAAGTGATTGAATTTGCAACTCTTGACAGAAGGCGGGACAAACCATTATCCTTTTATCCAGAGGAAAGTATTTTATGTCGCCAGACGTTGGAATGCCTGGTGGACAAGTGTGTGTCAGGAGGGAAAGAATATGACCAACTACCGGAACCGAATCGGGGAAGCCATTGCCTTTGCCCGGAACGTGGCGGGCAGATCCCAGCAGGAGCTTGCGGATATGCTGGGGCGGGACAAGCGCACCATTCAGAAATGGGAGCGGGGCGAGATCCGCATTGCGCTGGAGGATTATCTGGATGTATTCGATACTCTGCACCTGCCGGTGGGGCCCTATGAAATGTGGATTCGGCATCCGGAACTCTTTCCGCGCGGCATGGAGGATATCAAGGGCTTCAGCACCGAAAAGAAGCGGAGGACACTGGCGGATTATTATCTGCATCAGGCTGCACCGCTGGAGATCGAGCAGGAGTATTACATCCTGTTCGGTGACCACGGCAGCAACAGCTGCGGCATCCGGCAGGAGCAGCTGGCCAACCTGCAGACTCCGCTCCGTGACCGCAAGCGGATCGTGAACCAGATCATCGACAACTACTATGAGGCCCGGGCCATCGGACATCTGACCGACCCGGAGGGCCAGCAGCCAGTGATGCCCATTCTGGAAGCCTGCTACGATGCCAGTGCACGGAGCGTGGAAGCCAACGAGAACCGGTACAGCATCGGCAGCATCGAGGACTATCTGGACGATGCGGCAAAACCGGCAGAAGAGTGAACCGAACAGCAGACGGCCATGTGCAGCCGCCTGCTGTTTTTGCGTGCGGCCTGCCTGCGGGAAAATATTGTGAAATTTGCGGATTCCTGCTATACTTATCCTATTGATGAAAAAGAAGGGTGAGATAAATGGCATACAACATGGGCGGTCGGCGCTTCCGGCCGGTGGGCAGCGGAAAAAAGCGGACTGCGCCGCAGTACGGGCCGGTGGGCACAGGCTGCCCATTTGTGGAGGAGGCCGTGGCGCGGCTGTACCGGGAGCAGAGCGAGGAACATTTCTGGAGCCTGATGAACGCCCTGAACTATGCGCTGGAATTGCAGACCAGGGTGCTGGTGCCGCTGGATGCGGCGGTGGACCCCCAGAGCGGGGCCGCCCCCTGGGCACACCTGCCCATCCCGGAGGAGCGGGCCGAGGGCCTGCCGCCCTGGCTGCTCCACGCCCGGAGGGAGCGGCACTATCTGCCGCTGTTCACCTCGGTAAAGAACGCCGAGGCGGAAAAGGCCAGCGCCACCCGCCCCATGGTGGAGCGCAGCCTGCGCAGCGCCATGGAGTATGCGCTGGAAACGGACGGCATCGACGGTGTGGTGCTGGACCCGTGGACAAGCTCTGCCACGCTGGATGTCTCCCTGCTCAGCGGGCTGCTGAGATCGGAGCGGGGGAGCGACCAACCCGCGCTCAGGAGCTGGAAGGCCGGCACGCCGCCGCCCCGGGGCCGGGGGATTTGGCCGGAGGCAGCGGCCCGCTACACTGCCTCCGCCGAGGCGGGCAGCGCAGAGGCGCTTTCTGCCCTGGGGGACTGCCTGTATTATGGCCGGGGCACCCGGAAGAATAAGACCCAGGCCCGGCGGATGTGGAAAAAGGCCGCGCAGGCCGGGGAGGTGCAGGCCATGATCGCCCTGGGGGATGACTGTGCCGCATCGGGCGGGGAGATGGCGGAGACCCTGCAATACTACCGCCGCGCCCAGAGCGCTGCCCGGGAGGTGCCGGACATCGCCTACACCCCGCAGGTCTGCCTGCGTCTTGCCCAGTACGAGACCCAGTACCTCTCCCGCAAAAAGGCGCTGCTGCAGGTGGCCGAAGCCGTGCAGGGCTTTCGGATCCTGCAGGCCGAGGGCGAAACGGATGCTGCCGACTGGCTGCGGGAGGCTGAACTGCTGACCAATCAGCTGCTGGCCGACGATAAAAACGCCTGAAACACAGTTTCTTTACATTTGTTCTAAGAAATCGTCATAGGAAACCGGTAAGATATTCAAGGAAATATTCTGCGCCGAAGAAAAGAGGACAAGCACTATGAGCAAAGTGATCGGAATCGACCTTGGTACCACCAACTCCTGCGTGGCGGTGGTGGAGGGCGGCAAGCCTGTGGTCATCACCAACGCCGAAGGCGAGCGCACCACCCCCAGCGTGGTGGCCTTTACCAAGGATGGCGAGCGTCTGGTGGGCGGCGCGGCAAAGCGTCAGATCGCCACAAACTCCGGCCGCACGGTGTCCAGCATCAAGCGGTACATGGGTTCTGCTGCACAGTACAATATGACTGCGGCAAATGCCGAAGAAGCTCAATCCAGAATTATCATCATTGGTAGACGCGATTATACTACAGAACAGTATTGTGAATTAGTTCGTGAATTGGGTAAAAAAAATTCGCTCGTTTACCATATGAAGAAAAAACTTTTGAAGTTTTTGCTAAACGTATCTCTTATTTTAAAATGGACATCTCCGATTTAAACGAATATACTCGTTTATCCGAATATTATACTGCTGAAAATATTGATGACCATGTATTTTATCTTGCAGTAGCTCCAAAATTTTTCGGCGTAATTGCAAGTGGATTAAAAGCAGTAAAAGAAGCTTCTTTAGGTAAGGTTATTTTAGAAAAACCTTTTGGTGAAGATTTAGAATCAGCTAAAGAGCTTAACAAACAATTAGAAACTTTCTTCCCAGCAGAAAATATATATCGCATTGACCATTATCTCGGTAAAGAAATGGTACGCAATATCCAAACTATTCGTTTCACTAACCCTATATTTGCTAACCTTTGGAATTCACAATATATCGAATCTGTACAGATTTCCGCTTTTGAAGATTTAGGTATTGGCACACGTGGTGGCTATTATGACACTAGCGGAGCTTTAAAAGATATGGTTCAAAACCATTTATTCCAAATCTTATCCATAGTAGCTATGGAATGGCCAGAACAATTCTCTACTACAGCTATGCATGATGCTCAATTACGTGTGCTTCGTGCACTTCGCCCTGTAGAAGATATTCGCGATAGTTTAGTTTTAGGTCAATATAAAGGCTATCGTCAAGAAAAATCTGTCCCTACAGATTCTACAACAGAAACTTATGCTGCACTTCGTTTATTTATTGATAATGAACGTTGGTGGAATACTCCGTTTTATATCCGCACAGGTAAAAAACTTCGCTGTCGTGAAATGCAAATAGCAATCGTTTTCCGTCAAACATTTATTTCTGCCCCACGCAATATCTTAATTATAAAAATCCAACCAAATGAAGGTGTACATCTTCAATTTAATGTGAAAACTCCAGGGGATACAGATGAAATCACACAAGCAAAAATGGACTTTAGCCAGAGTAGTTCCATTTCTAGCAGAATAAACACTCCTGAAGCATATGAACGCTTAATTACAGCTTGTATCAAAGGTGAACGTTCTTGGTTCTCTCAATGGGATCAGATAGAAACAAGTTGGGATTATATTGAACACTTAAAGGATTTATATCGTTGGGATAAACTTCCTGTATTCACATATGAACAAGGTTCTTATGGCCCTGCAGAAGCAGATAATTTATTAAAACGCTTCGGCGACGAATGGGTATTTTAATAAAAAACTCATAAAAATAGTCCCTAGTAATTTATACTACTAGGGACTTATTTTTTTATTTATATATTTTTATTTTACCTGAGACATAACATCATCAAGATTGTTTAATAAATCATTGATATTTTCTTCACTGATAACAAGTGGTGGTTGGAAAGCAAGCACATTTCTAGCTATACCATTTTTACCGATGAGGAAACCTCTATCTTTCATTGTTTCTACAATAAATTCCAATTTATCTGGAGCTGGGGATTTATCTGGATTAATAAGCTCTGCACCTACCATTAAACCTAAACCACGAACATCACCGATAAATGGATATTTTTCTTGAAGAGCAATTAATCCATCTTTTAATTGTTTTCCACGAACACGAGCTTTTTCGATAAGATTATGTTCTTCAATATAATCAAGTACAGCAATACCAGCTGTAGAAGAAACAGGATTTCCGCCTAATGTAGAAGCACCTGGACGAGTGTATTTATCTGCAATTTCACTGCGAGAAATAAAACAACTGATAGGAGCACCATTACCTAAAGCTTTAGCCATAGTCATAATATCTGGTTCAACATCATAATTTTCAATGGCAAACATCTTTCCAGTACGTGCAAAGCCAGTCTGTACTTCGTCGATAATCAATAAAATATTGTGTTTTTCTAAGATTTCTTTTAAACGTTTAAAATATCCTTTTGGAGGTACTACAATACCTGCATTACCTTGGATAGTTTCGCAAATCATAGCAGAAACATTTCCAGAAGTTGCATAACTGATAATATCTTCTACAGCATTTGCACAAGCATAATCACATTCTGGGAATTTTTTACCCATTGGGCAACGATAACAATAAGGGTTTGGTGCAAAATGAATACCGCCTACAGGATTTGGGTCAGTTCTCCACATGCCGATACCAGTCAAATTCATAGTGAGTTTTGTTCTACCATGTAAACCATTGCGAAGAGCTAATAATTCACTTTTTCCATTATAAATATTAGCTAAAAGCAAAGCACCTTCATTTGCTTCTGTTCCTGTAGAACAAAAGAAAGATTTTTGTAATCTGCCTGGTGTTACTTGAGCTAATTTTTCAGCTAAATTATAAATATCTTCTGTTAAATAGATATTGCAAACATGTTGTAGAGTCTGTACTTGTTTTGCTACTTTTTGCGTAATTTCAGGATTGCAATGACCACAGTTTATAACAGATACACCAGCAAAACAATCTAAATATTTTTTGCCTTCATGATCATAAAGATATTGCATTTCACCTTTTACAAATTGAGGAGGATTAGCAAAGAAATGACCTAAACAAGGCATGATATATTTCATTTTTCTTTTCAAGACAATTTTTCAGGACCTAAATACTGAGACATAATATACTTCCTTTCATTAATTTTTATAATTTTCTAATGTTATGTATAAATAATATTGATAATAAACATTAGAAAGAATTGTCATTAATATAATAAGCCATAAAGCCTAAAATAAAAATGACAATTCTAAAATGACTATGAATAATTAATAAGATTTTTTATGACGATAAACACCAATACCAACTGGACGAGGACTTACTTCTTTGATTTTTCGATCATATCGTTATTTTGCCATTATCAATAGCGTCGCGATAAATTTTAGTCAACATACCAGTAACTTCTGGTGTATAATCTTGAGCTTCGATACGAAGAGTATCTGCTCCCATTAATTTATCAATATAAGGAAGAAGACATAAATCATTAGTAAATAAAATATGAATTCTACCAAATTGGTCTACACGCATAGAATGTTTTCCGCCAACTGTATCCAATAAAGCAAAATGTTTATCATTGAATTCTGGATTAGTAAGTGGGTCATATTTTAAATTCAATGCAGGAATATTTGTATCAGAAATCATAGCTTCTACATTACCATGAACAGTGATTGTCATTGGTAATTTACTACTTTCAACTAAAGTTTTTACTTGAGCATAAGGCAATTCATAAGAAGCTGTTGCATTTACAATGCCATTTTCTTGTAAAAATTCTGTAGCTACATGATTAAATACATTGAAACTATGGTCAGCATAAATAGGTAAATCTGTAAGCTCACGTACAATAGTAGCAGCTCCTAAATTTCCTACCATGATACCATCTGGTTTTATTTCATTTAAATCATGACATAATTGTTCTAATTCACTACATTGATCTTTTAAAGTTGTTCTAGGAGTATTGACTATTACTTTTGCCCCAACATTATGAGCTTCTTGTAAAATAGTTTTTATATCTCCTAAAGTCCATGGAGTATGTGGACGATAAACTTCACCTGCTACATAAAGAATGTTAGCACCATTAGCTAAAGCTTCACGAGCATGTGCTAAAGTTGCAGCTTTAACAGCAAGTTTTGGTTTATTATCAGCAGTTTTAATAGCTTCTAAATCATTGAGCCATTCACAATCTAAATCTGCTTCTTTTGCTGCATAACTGAAAAATCTTGGTTCGCGTTTTCCAGTATAGCCAATAGCTCTACTATCAGGTTTATCCATAGCAAAACAAGTGGAATAATCACGCACACGATTTTCAAAAAGATTTTTCCAATCTTCTTCATTTACATGATAACCAGCAGGGTCAGCTACATAACTATCAATAGCACGGCGATAAATACTTACAATATTTGCCACGAAATCAGCACTACGCATACGGCCTTCAATTTTAAAAGAATATACACCAGCTTGAATTAAATCTGGAATATTTCTATACATACACATATCTTTTAGTGCTAAACGATAATCGCCATCTGTTGTAGTTTCTTGTTCTTGACCTGTTTGTTCATCAATGATTTTATATGGCCAACGACAAGCTTTCATGCAACGACCACGATTACTACTATTAGCAAATAAAACGCCAGAATGAATACATTGTCCACTTTCAGAAATACACATATCACCATGAACAAAATATTCAAGTTCAAAATCGCTATCTACAGCTTTTAATTCACTGAGTTCTTTTAAAGACATTTCACGGCTAACAACAACACGACGAATGCCATATTCTTTTAATTTTTTTATAGCAGCATTATTATGAGAATTCATCATGATAGATGCATGCATAGTTATATTCAATCCAAGTTTTTTCACAATTTGAGCTACAGCTAAATCTTGAATTAAAATAGCATCTGGCTGTATTTCATTTAAATAAGTCAAATATTCTTCAAGCTCTGGAATTTCTTCATCACTAATTAAATTATTAATAGTAATATAAAGCATTACTCCATGAGCATGAGCATATTCTACAGCTTTTTTTAACATTTCATTATCAAAATTAGCGTCTGATTTGAGCATACGCATATTAAAATGTTTTCCACCCAAATAAATAGCATCAGCCCCAGCATCAATGGCAGCTACTAATGTTTCCCAATTGCCAGCTGGAGCTAAAAGTTCTACAGACTTTTTATTTAATAACATTAAACAATCCTCCAAATAAATAAACTACTATAAGTATAACATAAAATTTTATGCTTTTAAATTAATAACATTTATTATTAAATAGGCTTAATCCCATTCACGTTCCGCTAATGCTTCTTCTAAATTGATTGGTAAATGAAACCATTGAATAATATATTCTAAATTGCGAATAAGACATTCTCTAGCTATATTATCATATTCGCTGTCATTATCGAGAAATTCATATTGCAAACTATTGGCATTTTGAATTAAATCATAAATTTTATCACCAACATCTGCCATATTTTTTGGTTTTGTTCCACAAAATTAATAAAATCTTCTAATAAATATTTGATTTTATCAATCAAAAAGTCTGGATAAAAACTATCCTCGTATAATTCCTCTAATAAAATATACTGGTCATCAAAACTGTCCATTTAATAAAAAATATCCCTCCAATAAATAATTATATTTGATATTATACAATATATTCTAAATTAAAGCTAATTTTCTTAAAAATAATCCCGTTTATTTTGTTCGGAAACCTGAACATTTTGCTTGATTATTTAGGAATAGATAGAGTATAATTTATATATATTTCTAGATAAGATTTAAAAAGCAGGTGATTTATTCCCATGGATAAAATGGATAAAGTACAAGCACTAGAAAGTGCTTTAAAACAAATCGAACGTGATTTTGGTAAAGGCTCCATCATGAAATTAGGTGATGTTTCTGCTAATATGAATATCGAAGTAATTCATACTGGCTGTTTACCACTTGATGCAGCTCTTGGTGTTGGTGGTGTTCCTCGCGGACGTATAGTAGAAATCTTCGGCCCTGAATCTTCTGGTAAAACAACTGTAGCACTTCATATTGTTGCTGAAGCACAAAAAACAGGTGGTGTGGCTGCATTTATCGATGCTGAACATGCTCTTGACCCAGTTTATGCCAAAAAATTAGGCGTAGATATCGACAATTTATTGATTTCCCAACCAGATAATGGTGAACAAGCTTTAGAAATTGCCGATGCACTCGTTCGCAGTGGCGCTATTGATGTAGTAGTTGTTGACTCAGTAGCAGCACTTGTTCCAAAAGCAGAAATTGAAGGTGATATGGGCGATTCCCATGTTGGTCTACAAGCTCGTTTAATGTCTCAAGCTATGAGAAAATTAACAGGTATCATCAGCAAATCTCGTACAACAGCAATTTTCATCAACCAAATTCGTGAAAAAGTTGGCGTTATGTTTGGTAATCCAGAAACTACAACTGGTGGTCGAGCTTTAAAATTCTATGCTTCCATTCGTTTAGATGTGCGTAAAATCGATACAATTAAACAAGGCAATGACCCTGTAGGTAGCAGAACAAGAATTAAAGTTGTAAAAAATAAAGTAGCTCCTCCATTTAAACAAGCTGAATTTGATATCATGTATGGTGAAGGTATTTCTCGTGAAGGTAGCTTAATTGATATGGGTACAGCTTTTGAAATCTTAGATAAGAGTGGTACATGGTATTCTTATCAAGGCACTCGCTTAGGTCAAGGTAAAGAAAACGTAAAAGCATATTTAAAAGAACATGCTGACACAGCATTAGAAATTGAAAATAAAATTCGTGAAAAATTATTTGTTCAAGAAGAACAAACTGAAGAAAAAGTTGAAGAACCAACTAAAAAATCTAAAGTAACGGCTGATAATGAAACAGCAAAATAATACAAAAACAGCACTTATTTATGCTGTTGATTTATTAGCTACAAGACCTTATAGTACCCAGCAATTAATTACAAAATTAAAACGCAAAGAATACGCACCAGAAGAAATTCAAGAAGCCATTAATCGCTTAACTGCTCGACATTATTTAGACGATACAGATTTATGCCAACGTCAATATCAAGCATATATCAATGAAAAACATCGCAGTATAAAAGCTATTAAATATAAGTTAATGGAAAAAGGATTTTCTCAAAGTGATATT
>ENA-OQDC01001418-OQDC01001418.1-human-gut-metagenome-genome-assembly--contig:-NODE-1418-length-12116-cov-4.711903_pt1 | contig 12116 bp, 7 predicted proteins | sample MGYA00242770_ERZ504601 | MGnify/ENA primary metagenome ERZ504601 (study PRJEB26092, sample SAMD00036305) | human gut metagenome | host: Homo sapiens | study: EMG produced TPA metagenomics assembly of...
ATATTATTTCTGCATTAGGGGCATACTGTTTCTTTGACAACAAGCCCAAGGCACTTACTGGATACGTTATCGAAGATACGAAACAGCTTAGTCTTTTCTAACATTGCATATTTTACAGGAGGATTTTGTCTCAGCAACCATCCAAGATATATAGATGGTTGCCAAGCCTCTGTATCCCTTATATAAAAACATTATAAAGCCTTTAGATAGAGTTCGTTATCCCGAACTGAGGTACTTGATTACACAAAAAAGAGCGATTCCTGCAGAGTTAATGCAAGAATCGCTCTTTTTTATCTTATCATTTTTTTAATAAGCATTCTTATCTGGGAAGATGATGCTCTTGGCTGTCAGGAAGATAATCTTGATGTCGAGCCAGAACGACCAGTTCTCGATATACCAGATGTCTCGGCGGATACGCTCCTCCATCTGCCACAACTCCCTGGTCTCACCTCGGAATCCTGTAACCTGTGCCCAACCGGTGATACCTGGCTTGGAGAAATGGCGAACCATATACTTGTCTATCAAACTGCCATATACCTCAGTATGATGCAACATGTGAGGACGAGGACCCACGATACTCATATCGCCCTTCAGGACATTGATAAACTGAGGGAACTCGTCGATGTTCGTCTTTCGCATGAAGTTGCCGAAAGCAAACTTTCTTGGGTCATCCTTGGTTGCCTGCGCCTTGTCTGCATCCTTATTCACATGCATGGAACGGAACTTCAGACAGTAGAATGTATCACCATTCAAACCTGTTCTTGCCTGCTTGAAGAAGATAGGTCCCGGACTCTGGGTCTTGATGATGAGAGCTATGATAGGGATAAACGGCAGAACGCAGAGACAGATAAGTCCACTCACCACGACATCGAATGCTCGCTTGGCAATGCGGTTAGAAACGAGAGTCAACGGCTCCTTGTGATTGGAATATACGGTTCTGCCCATGAAATTCTGGGCATCCAGATGTAATTTATACTCACCAAAGACACGTGGGAGATAGTAGAAATGGATCACGTTCTTGTCACAGAACTGCATAATCTTCACTATCCGTTCAGAATCATTATGAGATAGGCAACAGAATACTTCATCAATGTTGCTTGGAGCTCCATTAATGGTATCATTGATCGTAGACGACAAAATGCTATTGAGATCCTTGAGACTTCCTATTTTCTTTAAACCGTCAGGAGCCTTGGCTATTTCGGCATCAGCATAATAGCCCTTGACGATATAACCTGCAGATGGATCCTCGGTCATCGTCTGATACATTTCACTGATTGCCGGATCGTTGCCAACGAAGACTACCGTACGGCTGTTACGGCCTCTGGCACGATAGTACTTCAGTATTTTAAGTTCGCAGAGTCTTGAAAGAATCAGAAAGAAATAAAATGATGCGCCAAAGATAGCTGCAAAAGAGAACATCTGGCCTCCATGACTGAGTAGTCTTACAAAGACAAAGAACAGAAATACGGTAGATGCCGCCAGACATAATGTCCGTTTCAAAATCTGGAGGAAACCTATCTTTCTTATATGAATGATAGTTGAGTAGTTATACTCGCTTAGGAACAAGGCAACATTGGCAACGAAAAATGTAATCTTCGTCGCTGTATCGAAATAATCAGGGATAATCTGCGTTCCATACTCGGTATAGACAAGTAACAGACAATTTAGGATGACGAAATCTGCACAAGTTACCATACGTCTAACCAGTACGTTTCCTCTGTAGTTATTATTGATCATATATGCATTATTATTATAGTTCTTACCAGATATATTCTTTAAAAGACAAATTTGTTGTTAAACGGAGCAAAGATAATAATAAATGTCGAACGAACAAAATATTTTGGAGAAAAAATGCATTTTGAAACAAAATGAACCAAAAAATTCACATGACTATAGTGTTTTTCTATACAATTTACAGGCATTGAGACAGAAATACCGCCCTATCCTGCCAAAATTTCCTCTTCGTCATTCAGAAATGGGGGCGTTAGGGAAAATGGAGTGTTTCTGAATTTCTGAAGCTGAACTTATAGGTTTCACATCTTTGATATACAGCGCAATCAAGAAAGAATATAAAGAAAAGATATACAGATAGTTAATACATGTATTTAACGCAGGTTTTTTCAATATTCATATTCATAGTTCAGTCTTTCAGCACTAAAGTTCAGGATTTTGACCGCAAGTATCTTACTTTTGCCTCGTAAGTATCATACTTATGCCCCGTAAGTATCTTACTTTTGAAAGACAAGTAGCTTGCTTAAGCTGTTAAAGAGATACACCAAGTATGAGAAAGTATGAGCAAGTATGAAGTGCCGATTCCAGATTTTGTATCTTTGCAGCATCATTCAGAGTGAGGGGATTGATGTAGACAGAGAATGCTTGGAGATGAGGACAGAATAAAAAAATCCTGAGCAATCAGCTGATGCCCAGGATTTAATAATTCATTAATGCCTATTATTTCTTAGCCTTGATTACAAAGCTGAAGTTGCGGTCTTGATAGTGCATGCGATACTTATCCATTGGTTTTGAACCCCAGCTGTCGATACAGCCCAAACCGTACTGACGCTGCTGGATGTGCAACTGAACCAAGCCCTTTTCTACCAGGTCGCCACTGTGCTGGCCCCAGGCATGATTCTTCTCGATGCCTGCATCCAAATCCTCTACCAGGTAAGGAATGGCACTGCACTCCATAGGTGCATACCCCTCGAAGGTGATTCCCTTGCCGGTGGTTGGATTGAAGATAGAGAAGTAACGGATGTCGGTATGGTTACCACTCTCCTGTGGACGAACGTATGGATAATACTCATCCTTTACGTCAGCCTCGTACTTTCCGATGAAAGAGGAAGAATGACGGTCGATGTAGTTCTCCTCAGGACCTCTACCGTAGTACTCCAACTTAGAGAAGGCTGCTGGCATCTGCAACTGCATACCATAACGGAACAAGTCGGCCACCTTAGCTTCCTTATCGGTTGTCATCTTCTCAGTAACAGCAACTTCACCCTCTGAATTGATGCGGTAACGGAGTTCCAGCTGTGCCTTAACCTCAGGCATATCGAAGATTGCAGTAAGAACCACGCTGTCCTGACTCTCACTCTTATCGAATGACTTCAGAGTCATCTGAAGGTTCTTCCATACTCTCATCTCCTTCTGCAAGGATGCACCATAGTCGTTATCGGTAGGAGCACGCCAGAACTCTGGCGTCATGCTCTCACGGAACTTCAACATTGGTTCACCATCTACATCGAGATAATCAATCATACCGGTCAACTTACCTACAGTAACCGACATGCGCTTGGCTGTAACCTTTACATAGGAATTGGTCTCTTCTACCTCCAGGTTGCTGGCGGTCTGAACCTTAGCCTTACCCTTCTTGGCTGGAGCTGCTTCAGCGATAGGTGTATCAACATTGTCAAACTCATAACCGTTGATGACAAACTGCTGGCGGGCCATCACCTGTCCCTTGTCAACCAAAGGCTCTGAACCATCGCTGGCAAAGGCAAAGTTGACGGTGATTTCCTCTCTGGCATGCTCTGCTTCTGCCTTGGCAACAGCCTCCTGCAAAGCATCACTCTTCACCAACCTGGTGGTCTGAGGAGCAATGCCCTTGGTTCCAGGAATCTCTACTGTAGACAGGAGAACGCCGTTGGCATAGACTGCTGCAGTAAGCTTCAGGTCGTCAATGTTCTTGAAGAAATGCTCATTATAGACATTGAAAGTACCATTAGCTGCATCCAGATCCTTAATCCATACATTCTGGAGATAGTACTGAACCTCATAAGCATGAGGATTCAAGCGACGGTCTGGAGAAATGATACCGTTACAGTTGAAGTTGTAGTCGCTGGCAGGATAACGTCCATAGTCACCACCATAGGTAAAGATTTCCTTGCCGGTGATAGGGCTCTTGTCGCGAACACCCCTGGTCTACGAAGTCCCAGATATAACCACCCCTGATACTTAGGATACTTGCGGATCAGATCCCAATACTCCTTGAATCCACCCATAGAGTTACCCATGGCATGGGCATACTCACACTGGATGTATGGCTTGCTACCATTGCTCTTGCAGTAGCTTTCGCTCTCCTCGTAACCTATGTACATAGGACAGTGGATATCAGTCTTGCTGTCATATCCGCCACGCTCATACTGCACAGGCCGGGTCTTGTCGTAAGCCTTGACCCAATCGTAAGCCCTTTTCAAAGTTGACGCCATAACCACACTCGTTACCCAAGCTCCATACGATGATGGAAGGATGATTGATGAGCGGTTTGACATTACCCTCGTTGCGCTCGATATGAGGCACGATGTACTCAGGGGAACTTAGCGAGAGACTTCTCATCATATCCCATACCATGAGATTCCAGGTTTGCCTCGGCTGTGATATACAATCCGTATTCATCGCAGAGGTCGTACCAGCGAGGATCATCAGGATAGTGACATGTACGGACAGCGTTGATGTTCAGCTGCTTCATAATCTTGATGTCCTGAATCATGCGCTCTACGCTAACGACATATCCACCATCAGGATCAATCTCATGACGGTCGGCACCCTTGACCAATATAGGCTGACCATTCACCAGAAGCTGGGCATTCTTGATTTCCACATTGCGGAAACCTACCTTCTGAGGAATCACCTCAGATACGCCCTGCTTATTCTTCAAGGTGATGAATACCTTATACAAATTAGGAGTCTCTGCAGTCCAAGGCTTTACATTCGGCACCTTGATAGTACCCTTAGCACCTGTTGCCTGAGCTATCTGCTTGCCATCCTTGTCACACAAGGTGATGGAAACATCGCTCTTGCCTCCCTGAAGAGAGATATGATAATCCAGGACACCATCCTTGAAGTTATTCTCAAGACCGGCATTCAGGCGGACATCAGCTGCATGAAGCTTAGGACGTGCATAGAGATACACCTCACGGGCAATACCCGTGAAGCGCCAATAGTCCTGGTCTTCAAAATAAGAACCATCGCACCAGCGCATCACCTGCATGGCAATGAGATTCTTTCCTGGCTTGAGATACTTGGAGATATTAAACTCGGCAGCCACCTTGCTGTCCTCGCTATATCCCACGTACTTGCCGTTCACCCAGAGAGTCAGGTTACTGGTGGCAGAACCTACATGGAAATAAACATCCTTGCCCTTCCAGTCTGCTGGAAGTTCGAAGGTGCGGCGATAAGAGCCGGTGTAGTTGTTGAGTTCGCTGATGTAAGGAGGATTTGGATCAAACTGGGTAGCCCATGCATAACCGATGTTCTTATAGGTACGGTCGCCATAGCCATTGAATTCGAACAATCCCGGTACAGGGAAGTCCTTCCACTGCGAATCATCATACTTGACAGCAAAGAAGTTGGCAGGACGCTTGTTGCGATCCTTCACGAAGTTGAACTTCCACATACCTTCCATGGAAAGGTAGTTGGCCGACTTCTTCTTGTCAAAGTTCTGTGCCTTATCAAGGTTCTCGTAAGCAAAGAAAGAAGCACGACGAGGCTCCCTGTTTTGCTGATTGATATTCACGTTCTGCCAACGCGACTCGCTCTGAGCCGCTACGCCACCGCTCATAGAAAGCATGGCAAGGCAAAGTGATACATTTGCGATGGTTCTGATTTTCATGATTTATTATCCGAGATTAATGGAAATACTGAGTTCCAGCTACGCCGGTAAACTTCTTCTGGTTGTCCTTGCGCATTTCGAGAGTAAGGTTGCTCCACCATGATGGCCAACCACCTACGATATTGCACAGATAAACGAACTTCACAGGATGCAAGCCCTTAGCCAATGCTACAGAGTTGTCTGAGTTGGTACCAGCCTTCACTGCACCCTCGTTGTTGATGACGAGCTTGTTGTCAATCCAAACCTGCTCCATACGGGAAGAGAGATAGTAAACTCCATCCTCAGGAATATTGATGTAACCCTCTGCTATGGCTGCATAATTATTGGCACCACGCAAAGTAGCAGCATCATCAGGCTGACTTACCTTCATCTTGTTAAGATTCTCTACAGTACCACAGTCCTGCCACTCAGCATCAGCCAATTCCAGCTGATTAACCTTCAGATAGTTACCCTTCATGCGGCGCAACTGCAAACCAGCCTTTACATCGTTGAGTTTCACTGCTGGAGCATAGGTCTGCTTTTCTACATCGATGGTTCTCACCTTGCTCATCTTGCCAGAAGGCAAAACAGTAGCAATCTTGATAGTAGTATTGCCGCTCACCTTGATAGGCTCTGTATAGACTGCAGAAGATGGAGTTGGAATAGAACCGTCCAAGGTATAAACCATCTTCATAGGACGTGATGTCTGGAATGTAACTACAGTATCCTTGGTAATCACAACCTTGTCACAAGAACCGTATGGCTGCTCTGGCAATGGAATATGATAACGTACATGACGCTCATCCAGGCGGACGCTGTTGGCATCTACACGACGTGCGAAGTCTGTGAAGTTCTTCTTCTTGGCTGGAGACCATGCAATCTCAGCAAGAGCCAGAGAACGAGGATACATCTGATACTCCATCTTGGCATTGGTATACATATACTCTGACCAGTTGTTGCACTGAACACCGAGGATATGCTTCTCCAAGCCCAATGACTTGATGGTATCAGGAACAGGCTCATAATTATAGGTTCTTGAAAGATAAGCTGGAGCACTAGGAATAGTAACTGGCTCAATCTTATAATCACCCTGGTAATGGTCGAGATACAGACCACCGCTACCTGGAGTCATGATGACATCATGCTTCTGGAGAGCAGCAGAAATACCACCTGATGTTCCGCGCCAAGACATGACTGTAGCATCAGGGCTCAAGCCACCTTCCAGGATTTCATCCCATCCGATGATCTTTCTGTCGTACTTAGCCAGCATCTTCTCCATGCGCTTGATGACGTAGCTCTGCAATCTTTCCTCTGCAGAGTGCTTACCGTCAGCCTGCAAGCCTTCTGCCTCGATACGTTTCTGGCAGGTAGGGCAATTCTTCCAGCTGGTCTTAGGACACTCGTCACCACCAATGTGGAAATACTTGCCAGGGAACAAAGGTACCACTTCGCGAACAATATCCTCCAGGAAGTTGAACATATCTTCCTTACCAGGACACATCACGATATCCTCAACACCCCATACCATTCTAGGAGTCCACTGCTCGCCCTTGCAAGAAAGATAAGGATAAGCAGAGATGGCTGCCATCATGTGGCCAGGAAGGTCGATTTCTGGAATCACGGTAATGTAGCGCTTAGCTGCATAAGCTACAATGTCCTTGATTTCCTCCTGTGTATAGAAACCGCCATAGGTAGAGCCGTCACCCTGAAGGCGATAACCACCGATAGAGGTCAACTTAGGATATTTCTTGATTTCGATACGCCAGCCCTGATCCTCGGTCAGGTGGAAGTGCATGGTGTTCACCTTGAACATAGACATCAGGTCGAGCTGCTTCTTTACGTTCTCTACAGTGATGAAGTGGCGGCATGGATCAAGATGGAATCCGCGATAACCGAAACGTGGAGCATCCTGGATGTCACAGCACTGAGCCACCCATTTTACACCATTCACCTTGGTAGCACTCTCTACCTGCGCAGGCAACAACTGCATGAAACTCTGCATACCATAGAAAGCACCCTTGCCTGTCTTAGCCTTGATGACTACACCCTTGGCTGTAACGGTGAGACGGTAGCCCTCTTCTGCCATCTTGAGGGATGGAGAAATCTGAATAGAGATATTGCCCTTCTTGCCACCAACGGTTACATCGTAGCCGGTAGAAGCCTTCAGCTTGTCTGCCATGTACTGAGCGATATTCTTACCGTCTGCGGTCTGGTAAGAAATCACCACCTTCTGTGGCAGAACAAACTCACCCTTCTGAATCTGGGTCTTGACAGGAATAGGAATAATATTGATATCAGCTGCTGCTGACGATGTTGGGAAAGCTCCCAACATCGCAACGCAAGCCATCAAAGAACCTAAAAGTTGATTGATTTTTTTCCATTTATATTAAATAATATTATTAGATGTAGAAATTAGAGAGGCTTATACTCTACGAAAGCCTCCATTGCCTCGTAGCAAGCCAAGCCCAACTGGTCGTAAAGGGAAGCTGTAGCACGGTTGCGGTCTTCAGCTCTCTGCCAGAACAGACGCTCGTCATTACCCAAGAAAGGAGCACTCTCCATCTGAGACTGATGCTTGAGGATAGAGTTACGCTTAGCTCTCAACTCTTCTGGGCTCAAAGGAACACACATTTCGATGTTCTCTATCTCCCACTCTGCCCATGCACCACGGTACATCCAGATGCGGCAGTCCTTCAACCACTCTGCACCTGCCTTCTTCTCCTCGTCGATAGCGGCAAGAACGGCATCAGTACACTTCTTGTGAGTTCCGTGAGGGTCAGCAAGGTCACCTGCTACGTAAATCTGATGAGGTTTAACCTCCTGCAACAAAGCTCTAACTATCTCAACGTCCTTCTCTGTCATAGGCAACTTCTCAATCTTTCCACTCTCATAGAATGGCAAATCAAGGAAGTGAACGTGATCGAGAGGAATCTCATTATAGGTACAAGCTGTACGAGCCTCACCACGGCGAATCAAGCCCTTGATGGTCAGAATGTCTCTTGTATCGAAGTCGCTCTCCTTCTTCTTGGCAAAGAATGTCTTGATCTCCTTATACTTGTCAGAGATTACGCTGTCCTTAGAATCAGCGAAGAGCTGGTTGAAACCATTGATGAAGTGCATGAATCTTGTTACTTCCTCATCACCTACTGCGATATTACCTGATGTCTCGTAAGCAACATGTACGTCATGCTTCTGCTGAACCAGACGACGGATAGTACCGCCCATAGAGATAACGTCATCATCTGGGTGAGGTGAGAACACGATGACACGCTTTGGATATGGCTTAGAACGCTCTGGACGATAGGTATCGTCTGCGTTTGGCTTACCGCCTGGCCAGCCTGTAATTGTATGCTGCAAATCGTTGAAAATCTTGATGTTTGCATTATAAGCAGAACCATAGAGAGCCAGGAGTTCGCTCAAACCGTTCTCGTTATAATCCTTATTGGTTAACTTCAGGATAGGCTTACCAATCTTCTGGCAGAGCCATACCAATGCAGAGCGAACCAACTTATCAGTCCACTGGCAAGAAGTTACGAGCCAAGGATGCTCGATACGAGTAAGGTGAGCTGCTGCGCTCAGGTCGAGAACTACATGAGCATCAGGATGTGTCTGAAGGAACGATGCAGGCAATGTATCAGTAATAGAGTTCTCTACTACCTTCTGCATGATTTCTGCCTTTTCCTCGCCCCAAGCTGTAAGATAAACCGTCTTGGCAGAAAGAAGGGTGGCAATACCCATGGTAAGTGAACATGGAGGAATGGTTTCCTTGGTCTGCTCGCTAGCTTCCATCTCTTCACGTGATGTGTTGCCGATCAAGATAAGGCGGGTAACTGACTGGATACCAGAACCTGGCTCATTGGCTGCGATGTTACCAGAACGGCCGATACCGATAAGAGCTACGTCGAGACCTCCGAAGGTCTTGATGCGCTGCTCATAAAGACGGCAGCAATCCTGTACTGCATCCTGAGCCACGAAACCATCAAGAGAGAAAATGTTCTGCTCCTGAACGTCTACGTGACTGAGGAAACGCTCCTTCAGCTGGTTGATGGTACGGAGAGAACTCTCCTGCTGGAGTGGATAATACTCATAAGCATTGAATACCACAACATTGCGGAAACTCAATGTCTTCTCCTGATAACGGCGGATGAGTTCCTCATACACAGCAGTGAGTGAAGAACCGGTTCCGAGTGCCATCACATAGAACTTGCCATCGTGCTGAGCAGCCTTGATACCTGCTGCAATGCCATCGGCAACATGACTGGCACCTTCTGCCATTGAAGCAAAGATGTCTGTACGAATCTTCTCCATTCTAGAGATTTCTGAGTATTCTACAGTCGTCTTAGGCTTGTAGAATTCAACTGGTACTTTGTTAAGTACAATTTGTGAACTTAGATTGAGCCTCATAATTTATATCTTTAAACGATTATTATTTAATATGTTTACTAGGTTTCTACTCATAAAGATAACGCATTGTTTTTAACATTCGGATTATTTAAACTCGTTTATTTATAGCAATATCGTTATTAAAATTTTTTAATTTTGCAAAATTACATGATTTATCATACATTTCCATGTTTTTATAGTTAATAATTCTAAAATGAAAGCATTTTTTATCTTTTTCAGGCTGTAAAAACCTATATTGAGTGTAGTTTTACCCACTCATTCAAGCTATTTATACCTAACTAGCATATTTGATTAACATAAATAGCTAAAATAAATAAACAGGCAATTATGCTTAATATATATAAATAGGTATATAGACCGTGTAGACTATCAGAAACAGGGAAAAAATAAAGAAAATTTTGGCTATTTTAAAGATTTTATTAACAAGAAAAATATTGCATGTATTTATAAAAAGGCTATCTTTGCAAATAAAGTTTTTTAAGTTATGATATCTGACATAATAAAATATATTAGGAAACTAAATAAAAAGCCTTCAGTTCAGAGTAAACTGCTAGCGCATTTCATCTCTCAAGGTGCTGCCACCATTCCAGAGATGAGCAAGGCTGTCGGAGTAAGTCTGCCGACTGCCACTAGCGCCCTCAACGAACTGATGAAGGCTGGGCTGGTTACAGAGATTGGCAAGAAAGACAATTCTACTGGACGCATCCCTATGGTATACGACCTGATTCCTACCGCTGGATATTTTGTCGGAGTGAACCCAGAAATGGACTGTCTGGCTCTTGCTGCCAGCGATTTCAGCGGAAACCTAATAACAGAAAAGACAAGGGTACCTTACGTATACGAGAATACTCCTGAGAATCTGGAAAAAGTAGGAAAAATCATCAACGATTTCATCGCCTCTCTTCCTGTTTCAAAGGAAGAAATACTTCAAGTTTGCGTAAATGTAGCAGAACGTGTGAATCCTTTCGAAGGAAGAGCCTACAACATGTACACCTTCTTGAAGGAATCACTCACAGACAAGCTCACAGAGCTGATTCAGTTGCCGGTTTGCATCGAGAACGATTCAAGAAGCATGGCTTTCGCTGAATTTGTGAAGGGACGCTGCAGAGGACTGAAAGATGTCATCTTTGTGAACGTATGCTGGGGATTAGGCATCGGAATCATCATGGGAGGTCAACTGTACTACGGTAAATCCGGATATTCGGGTGAGTTTGGTCACATGACAGCCTACAACAACAACATCATCTGCCACTGCGGCAAGATTGGATGTATTGAAACTGAAGTTTCGGGTAGAGCACTCAAGAGAAAGTTGACAGAGAAGATTCGGGAAGGCAAGACTTCCATCCTGTCTGACAAGGTGCTCAACAGAAAAGAAGACATCACGCTTCCAGATATTCTTGATGCGATAGCAAAAGAAGATGTGCTTAGCCTAGCTACCCTGCAACATATTGCAGACGAACTGGGCAAGCAATTGGCAGGAATCATCAATATCTTTAACCCAGAGATGCTGGTCATCGGAGGAGAAATGTCAGTCACTGGCGATTATCTGACGCTACCGGTCAACATGGGTATAAAAAAGCATTCGCTCAACATCATGAACGAGGATTCGCAGATTGTTACCTCAGAACTGAAAGATCTGGCTGGTATCACGGGAGCCTGTCTGATGGCAAGACACAGACTCTTGAGCGACGAAAGATAATAAATAATCTAGCTTATTAGACAAAAGCATTAAAGATTTTACTAACTAACTTTTTATCAACTATTCATTTGACAGGAGTTGGGAGTAGCCGGTAAAACGGCTACTCCACAATTCAAAAACCAAATAGGCGGTGACAGGTTCATCTGAGCCAACTGCCAAAAGAATAAGATAAAAACAAAGTTTATACGAGAAGAAATAATAACTAACGGCAAGTTCTCAATAGAAGTGCAAAAATCTGAGGGGGTTTCAGGCTTAATAATCTATACCTGAAAACACCGAGGGGTTTGGGGGCGAGTAGCCCCCATGTATTGAGCTATGTCAAGAAATTCAATGAGCAATGCAATAAAATAAAACGGGGAGACCGCTGTCTCCCCAGAAATAATTATATTTGCATTGCTATGTACAAACAAATTATTTCGGAGCAAA
>ENA-OQDC01001419-OQDC01001419.1-human-gut-metagenome-genome-assembly--contig:-NODE-1419-length-12107-cov-2.221703_pt1 | contig 12107 bp, 15 predicted proteins | sample MGYA00242770_ERZ504601 | MGnify/ENA primary metagenome ERZ504601 (study PRJEB26092, sample SAMD00036305) | human gut metagenome | host: Homo sapiens | study: EMG produced TPA metagenomics assembly of...
AAATGGGCTGTTTTGCCCGTGTAGAAACTAATGGCGGAGGTTTTGAACAGGTAAATTTATTGTTTGGCGAAAACCCGAATAGAGCCGTGCGCGAATGGACAAAGCCATTTCACGAAGCAGGCATTCAAACCCATATGCTCGACCGCGCACTGAACGGACTCCGGATGAGCCCCGTTCCGGCAGATGTCCGCAAATTGTTCTACAAAGTGAAGAAAGCGCAAGGTACAGATATCACCCGTACATTCTGCGGATTGAATGATGTACGCAACATTGCTCCTTCCATTACATACGCCAAAAGAGGCAGGAATGATTTCACAATGCTCGCTTTGTATCACTCATTCGCCCATTCATACTGTAGAGTACTACACCAATATGGCGTTGGAACTTATCAAATTGGGGGCGGACGAGATTTGTATCAAAGATATGGCAGGCATCGGTCGCCCCGTTTCATTGGGCAAGATTGTGGCGAATATCAAAGCGGCACATCCCGAAATACCTGTACAGTATCATAGTCATGCAGGTCCCGGATTTAATATGGCAAGTATTCTTGAGGTATGCGAAGCCGGTTGTGATTATATTGACGTAGGTATGGAACCACTTTCATGGGGGTACAGGCCATGCCGACCTGCTGAGTGTTCAGGCTATGCTGAAGGATGCCGGTTATCAGGTGCCGGAAATCAATATGGAAGCCTATATGAAGGTGCGTGGCATGATTCAAGAGTTTATGGACGATTTCCTCGGATTGTACATCAGCCCGAAAAACCGTCTGATGAATTCTCTGCTTATCGCTCCCGGACTTCCCGGCGGTATGATGGGTAGTTTAATGGCAGACCTCGAAACGAATCTGGAATCTATCAACAAATATAAGGCAAAACACAATCTGCCGTTTATGACGCAAGACCAGCTTCTGATTAAGTTGTTCGACGAAGTTGCCTATGTATGGCCTCGTGTCGGTTATCCTCCGTTGGTGACTCCGTTCAGCCAGTATGTGAAGAACCTTGCCATGATGAATGTAATGGCTATGGAGAAAGGTAAGGAACGTTGGGGAATGATTGCCGATGATATTTGGGATATGACTTTTGGGTAAAGCAGGACGTTTACCGGGTAAACTGGCCCCTGAAATTATTGAAAAGGCAGAACGTGAAGGCCGCAAGTTCTTTGATGGCAATCCTCAAGGACAATTATCCCGACCAGTTGGGAAAAATATCGTAAGATGATGCTTGAAAAACAATGGGATAAAGGACAGGATGACGAAGAACTGTTTGAGTATGCCATGCATCCGGCCCAGTATGAAGCTTATAAGAGTGGAAAGGCGAAAGAAGACTTCTTGGCAGATGTGAAGAAACGTCGTGAGGAGAAGGCGAATGCCACTACTCCTGTCGAAGCTGAAAACAAAACAAAAGTACTGACAGTGGATGTGAACGGACAACCTTATCGTGTTACAGTGGCATATGGTGCTGTAGATCCTGCTACGCTGACAGCTGCTTCGGGTGCAGTTCCCGCACAAGCTGCTCCTGCTCCGGTAGGGGAAGGGAAAGATGTGCTTTCTCCGTTGGAAGGTAAATTCTTCCTAGTAAAGAATGCCCAGGAAACTCCGAAGAAGGTGGGTGAAAAGGTTAATAAAGGTGATGTGATTTGTTACGTCGAAGCAATGAAGACCTATAATGCGATCCGTGCGGAATATGACGGTACTATAACTGCTATTTGCGCTAATTCGGGTGACACGGTTTCAGAGGATGACGTATTAATGAAAATAGTATAATGGAAGATATATTTGAAAGACTTTATGATATGACTGCTTTCAGCAATATTATTGCTGAACCGCAATTCTTGATAATGTATGCCATTGCGTTCATCTTACTTTACTTGGGGATCAAGAAAAAGTACGAACCGCTGCTGCTGATTCCGATAGCTTTCGGAGTGTTGCTGGCTAACTTTCCCGGTGGTGAGATGGGGGTTGTCCAGGCCGATGAAAACGGCATGGTAATGGTGAATTGGAGCACTGAAGAACATCTGGGAAATGCCGTTGCACGAAATTGCGCACGACTTGGGCCTGATGAACTTTATCTACTACATGTTGATTAAGACCGGTTTTCTTCCGCCTATCATTTTTATGGGGGTAGGTGCTTTGACAGACTTTGGTCCGATGTTGCGTAATTTGCGGCTTTCTATTTTCGGAGCTGCTGCACAGTTGGGTATTTTCACAGTATTGTTGGTAGCTATCTTGATGGGGTTCACTCCGAAAGAGGCGGCTTCATTGGGTATTATTGGTGGAGCAGACGGTCCTACCGCTATCTTTACCACTATTAAACTGGCTCCCCATTTGCTAGGGCCGATTGCTATTGCCGCTTATTCGTATATGGCTCTGGTACCCGTTATCATTCCGTTGGTTGTGAAAATCTGGTGTACGAAGAAAGAATTGAGTATCAATATGAAGGAACAGGAAAAGAAATATCCTTCTTCGGTAGAAATCAAGAATCTTCGTGTGCTGAAGATTGTATTTCCGATTGTAGTGACTACGGTGGTCGCTCTGTTTGTGCCAAGTGCAGTGCCTTTGATTGGTATGTTGATGTTTGGTAACTTGATTAAGGAAATAGGTAGTGATACTTCACGTTTGTTTGATGCAGCTTCAAATAGTATCATGAATGCGGCAACTATCTTCTTGGGGTTGTCAGTCGGTGCGACAATGACTACGGAGGCATTTTTGAATTGGACTACTATCGGTATTGTGATAGGTGGTTTCTTGGCGTTTGCCTTGTCTATTTCCGGTGGTATCTTGTTTGTGAAGTTGGTGAATCTTTTCACTAAGAAGAAGATCAATCCACTGATTGGGGCTACAGGTTTGAGTGCTGTGCCCATGGCCAGCCGTGTGGCTAATGAAATTGCTTTGAAGTATGACCCCAAAAATCATGTGCTTCAATATTGTATGGCAAGTAACATTTCAGGAGTTATCGGTTCTGCCGTAGCAGCAGGAGCCCTGCTTGGCTTCTTCAATTAAACGATAAAAGGGAATTTGCTCATTTGCAAATTCCCTTTTATCATATATAGGTTTATTACTTCTTTCTATCTTTCCCGAAAAACAGCTTAGCTTTTCCGGATTGTCATTTTATCTTCACGCGAAATGATGATTTCCACCTGATAACTCATACTGCTATCCGGCATCGCCAGCACCACTCTATAATGAACGCCATCAGCATCAACCTTTCTGAACACGATATCACTCAATATCGATTGCTTCAAGAACTCATGAGGAACCTGCTCCTTGAAATCCTCCTTGCGGAAATCTCGACCAAAAATCTTGCGGGAGCCTTGATAGATATTTACATTTACGATATTATCATGGTAAACATTATCAACCTCTACCCCATCATCGTTGTAGTTGCTCTTATAGACCTTGAAAGTTGTAGGATTCACCTGTACATACAGATGCAATTTCTCATCTCCAGCATTCACAACCGTATCACGCTTTACAAGCTTGTTCTGATTAAGTGTCACAGGCTGTTCATGAGAGAATTGCTGCAGATAAGACAGATCATCAGTCTTGACAAGCTTGACAATATCACCATTCTGAACCTTAAACTGGAAAATATGTGCAGCCTGCTTCATGATAGGATACTTGCTCAGATTAGCTCCTTTCATCACGAGCGTATCACCCACGATGTAAAAGTACACAGGCTGGCTGGTAGAATCAGGATAATAGATTGTATCACCTTTAACCCGGAAGACAACATTATCCTCGTCATCTCCATCAAGCCAAATACCCTGCAACAGCTTCTTGGCAGTAGTATCCTCCTTTTGTTCAGGCTGTTCTTTTTCAGACTTCTGTCCACATGCAGCCACCCCCATCAGGAAGCATACCAACAACAAAATGTTAAATGCTTGTTTCATGTTAAATTTAATATTACTCAAAATAATCAGCCTCCTCAAAAGCCTTTGCCTTATTGAGGTCTTTATCTGAGAGTACAACGTTTTCGCCCTCTATAGGCCAAGATATACCTACGGTTTCATCATTCCACCTGATACTAGCCTCATGCTGCGGTGCATAGACGTTATCAACCTTATAAGTAAAAACAGCCTCCTCACTGAGCACAAGGAATCCATGGGCAAAGCCACGAGGAATAAAGAACTGGCGCTTATTATCCTCGCTCAATTCCACCATTATATATTTACCGAAAGTCTTGCTGCTCCGGCGCAAATCAACGGCAACATCCAGAACCTTGCCTTTGATAACACGTACCAGCTTAGCTTGTGAGAATTCACCTTTCTGATAATGAAGTCCGCGCAACACACCGAAACTAGACTTAGACTCGTTGTCTTGTATAAATTCCACATGATGACCTATATGCTCATCAAACTCTGCCTGTTTCCATGCCTCGAAGAAATAACCTCGGGCATCATTGAAAACCTTAGGTTGGATAATCCAAACGCCTTCGATTTCTGTTTCTGTATATTCCATTATACCTTATTTATTTTTTTCAGGCACAAAGATAATGTTTTTTCTCGGAATGACAAAATCAATTAGAACTTTTTATCATTCCGGATAAAATTTTCTTCAAAAACCGTTGGTCTTTTCCGAAAAAATAGCTACCTTTGCAAACGTGAATGAACTAAAAAGACATATAGAGATCCTACTTTTGAGCAACGATTGCGTGATTGTCCCAGAGTTTGGTGGCTTCATGGCTCATCATGTAGATGCACGTTACGATGGCAGAGACAACTTGTTTTTGCCACCGCTGAGAACCATTGGCTTTAATCCACAGCTCACAATGAACGATTCTCTGCTCGCACTTTCATACGTAGAAACATATGACATCAGCTACCCAGAAGCGCTGAACCGTATTGCAGATGAAGTTGCAGAAATCAAACAGACATTGGAGAATACAGGCAGATTCGAACTCAACGATATCGGCACCATCATATTGAATGAAACCGGCAATTATACTTTCGAACCTTGTGAAGCTGGCATCTTAACACCTGAGCTGTATGGTTTTAGGCGGTTTCGACATGCTTCCACTCGCACAGATTTCGAATACGGAAACAGCCGAACATACTACAGTCGTTGAGATGACTGCAGACGAATACAAGCCTGCGCAGCAGAGAGAGAGTTCCGACATTAAGAAAGAGGCAAACATTGTCTCTGCCAACAACTCCGTATTCATCAACGAAGAAGAGGAAGAAGAGAACTCAAGTACAGAATTTATCAGTATCCGAAAGAGTTGGCTTCGCAATATAGCTGCAGCCTGCATCGCATCATTGCTTTTTTCACACTTTCTACCCCATTAGGCACTTCTAATGTCCAGAAGAGTCAAATCGACACAGGTATGCTTACCAAGGTAATGCCTAAGGAATTGACACAGCCTGCCCACGAGTTGGTATTAGCCAACAATGTTCAGGCTGCAGAAACCCCTGCCGCCAATACTGGCAAGATGACCCAGGACAGCGAAATAACCACCACATCTTCTGCCTATTACAGCATTGTACTGGCTAGCCGTATTACCAAGCGCAATGCTGCCACATACGCAGAATATTTACAGAACAAGGGGTTCAAGGAAGCTCGAGTACTTATCACCGATACCAATGTAAAAGTAATCTACGGATCGTACAGCACAGAAAATGAGGCATATACAGCTCTCAATCGCTTACACAGCTATGAGGAGTTCACGGATGGCTGGATTACAAAAGTAAAGGAATAATCAAGAAACAAAAGAAATAAAGCAAAAAAAACATATGAAAAGAGTACGCTGCCCGAAATGCGATAATTTCATCACATTCGATGAAACCAAGTATGAAGCAGGTCAAAGCCTCGTCTTCGTTTGCCCAAACTGCAACAAACAGTTTGGAATCCGCATGGGTGTATCCAAACTTCGCGAAACCCGCAAGGAAGAGACTATAGACGAAAATGCCAATGAAAACGGCGTGGGTTCTATCGTAGTTATCGAGAACGTATTCGCATACAAGCAGGTCATTCCACTTCAAATGGGTGATAATGTAATTGGCAGATACATGAAAAACAGTGGCATCAACTGTCCTATTGAGACTGTAGACCCTAGCGTAGACATGAACCACTGCGTCATCAATGTCAGCCGCGACAAAAAAGGACGTTTAAAGTACGTTCTCCGCGATGGTCCAAGCTATACAGGAACCTTCGTAGACAATGAGATATTGGGCGACCGTGAACGACGTGTCATCGAAGACGGTACCCTCTTCACCATCGGAGCAACGAGTATCATTCTCAGAACGGCTGATAGCGAAGAAAAATAAAAGAAAAAATAGAAGACAAGATAAAATGAAAGAAAAACCGTCTTTATTATCACCATTCGGGATAATAAAGACGGTTTTTCTGTCCCTTTTACTAACTATCTGCAAGAATTTTCCTTGTTTCCGTAATCTTTTTGCTAATATTTTCTTTAAATTGAAAGAAAATATGTACCTTTGCAACTGAAAATTAGAAACACGTTAGGTTATGGATGTAGCAATCGTAAAATACAATGCCGGAAACATCTATTCGGTAGTCAACGCCATGAAGCGTTTAGGGATTGAGCCTATGCTCACCGATGATGCCGAAATACTTCAGAAAGCAGACCGTGTACTCTTCCCGGGACAAGGTCAAGCTCGAGAAGCCATGGATTATCTAAAGGCACACAAACTGGATCAAGTGATAAAAAACTTGAAACAACCCGTCCTGGGCATCTGCGTAGGGCAGCAACTGTTGTGCCGTCACTCGGAGGAAGGCAATGTAGACTGCATCGGCATCTTTGATGTAGATGTAAAGCGTTTTCAACCGCAGAAGCATGAAGACAAAGTGCCAGCTATGGGATGGAATGAGATTTACGATTTGAAAACAGACCTTTATAGGGGATTCGGCAACAGAATTGACGAAACACACGAAGTCATTTCAGATGCCTTATCACATCCCTACTCTTATTTCGTACATAGTTATTATGTACCTCTCTGCGAGGAGACAATCGCCAAGGCAGATTATATTCTTCCCTACAGCGCATCGCTCCACAAAGACAATTTCTTCACTTGCCAATTTCATCCGGAAAAAAGCGGCAAGGTGGGAGAACAGATTATAAAGAACTTCTTAGAGATAAAAGAAATATGATAGAATTAATTCCAGCCATCGACTTGATTAATGGTCAGTGTGTCAGACTTACCAAGGGCGACTACGACCAGAAAAAAGTCTACAATGATAATCCTGCCGAAGTGGCTAAACAATTTGAAAGTCTGGGATTTAAGAGACTTCATGTAGTAGACCTGGACGGTGCCAAATCAAAGCACATCGTGAATGATGCCGTACTGAAAGCCATCACTGCAGAGACAAATCTTGTGGTTGATTTTGGCGGTGGCATCAAGACCGAGGAAGATATAGAGAAGGCTTTTGCCGCTGGGGCAACGATGGTAACAGTGGGTAGTATCGCCGTGACCAATCCCGACCTTTTTATGGAATGGCTGGACAAGTATGGAGCAGATAAACTCATTCTGGGAGCCGATGTAAGAAACGGCAAGATTTCCATCAATGGCTGGAAAGAAGATTCTTCAGAAGACCTTCTTCCATTCCTCAAGAAGTACATTGATAAAGGAGTGCGCTACGTACTCTGCACGGAAATCAGCAAGGACGGAACCTTACAGGGTCCAGCCATCGACCTATATAAAAAGGTTATGGAAACCTATCCTCAGTTGCATCTCATCGCTTCTGGCGGTGTAAGCTGCAATGAAGACATACTGGCTTTGGAAGCCGCTGGCATTCCTGCCGTAGTCTTTGGAAAAGCATTCTACGAGGGTAAAATCAATATTGAAAAGCTGGTTGTTAGTGATTAGTTGTTAGTGATTAGTGATTAGCTAGGAGTTAAGTAATCATAAAGTTCAAAGTCCAATGTTCAAAGTTCAAAGTAAAAAAGGCTTGGCAAAACGAATCGTCCCTTGCCTCGATGTCAAGAACGGAGAGACAGTAAAGGGTACCAACTTCGTCAACCTCCGTAGTGCAGGCGATCCAGTAGAACTGGGTAAAGCCTATAGCGATGCCGGAGCCGACGAACTCGTCTTTCTCGACATTACTGCCAGCTTCGAAGAGCGCAAGACCTTTACCGATATGGTGACTCGTGTGGCTGCCGAAATCAACATTCCATTTACTGTGGGCGGTGGCATCAACGAGCTTAAAGACGTTGATCGTCTATTGAATGCAGGAGCCGACAAGGTGAGCATCAACAGTGCAGCCATCCGACATCCTGAACTCATCAATGAGATAGCCAATCATTACGGTTCTCAGGTTTGCGTATGCGCCATTGATGCCCGCCTGGATGCAGATGGATGGCATTGCTACGTGAAGGGTGGCCGAGAACGGGTAGAACTTGGCTTGTTCGACTGGGCAAAGGAAGTAGCCGACCGCGGTGCTGGCGAGATTCTCTTCACCAGTATGGATCATGACGGCGTAAAGCAAGGTTTTGCCAACGAAGCTCTTGCCCGACTGGCCGAAGAGGTAAGTATCCCAATCATCGCATCAGGTGGCGCAGGCAAGATGGAGCATTTCCGTGATGCATTCACATTAGGAAAAGCTGATGCAGCCTTGGCAGCCAGCGTCTTCCACTTTGGCGAAATCGCCATTCCTGACCTCAAAGCACTACTTGAGAGAAGAAGGTATCAACGTGAGAATATAAAAAGAAAATAAACTGTTTAAACAAGATACAATGGAAATAGATTTTGAAAAAATGGGTGGACTTGTTCCGGCAATCATCCAGGACGCAGTAACCAAAAACGTCTTGATGCTTGGCTTCATGAACAAGGAAGCATACGATAAAACCATAGAAACAAAGAAGGTAACCTTCTGGAGCCGCTCCAGAAACTTCCTTTGGACAAAAGGCGAGACATCAGGAAATTTCCTCAACCTCGTCAGCATCCAGAACGATTGCGATAACGACACCTTATTGGTAAAGGTACATCCAGACGGACCTACCTGCCACAAGGGTACAGATACTTGCTGGGCAGAAGAGAACACCCTGAATCCGATTCTCTTCCTGTCAGAACTTCAAGACTTCATTGATAAGCGCCATGAAGAGATGCCAGAAGGCAGCTATACAACAAGTCTTTTCAAGAAAGGCGTTAACAAAATGGCACAAAAGGTTGGAGAAGAAGCAGTTGAGACTATCATCGAAGCCACAAACGGCAATGACGAAAAGCTCATCTACGAAAGTTCAGACCTCCTCTACCATCTCATCGTATTGCTCACCAGCAAGGGCTTGAGAATAGAAGATGTAGTGAAGGAATTACAGATGCGCCACGACCCGGAATGGGATAAGAAACGCCGCATAGCCAAAAGCAAGGGCGAGATGAAATAAACCAATAACAAAGAGAAAAAATTAGGAGATGTTAATAGATTATCAAAATGTAAGCATATACCAAGCCGACAAATGCATCCTCAAGGACATCAATTTCCATATTGATGAAGGCGAGTTTGCTTACCTTATCGGTAAAGTGGGATCTGGTAAGAGTTCTCTTTTAAAGACTCTTTATTGCGAGCTTGATCTAGTAGAAGGCGAAACCGAGAAAGCAGAAATCCTCGGTAGAGACCTCAAGACCATCAAGCGCAAGGAAATACCAGCATTACGCAAAGAACTGGGCATTATCTTCCAGGACTTCCAGCTGCTCCACGACCGCACAGTCCGCAAGAACTTTGAGTTCGTGCTCAAGGCAACTAAATGGAAGGGAAAGAAAGAAATCACCCAGCGCATTGAGGAAGTTCTCAACGAGGTTGGCATGATAGATAAAATCGACAAGATGCTTCATGAACTCTCTGGCGGTGAGCAGCAGCGTGTGGCTATAGCAAGAGCTCTGCTCAACAATCCTAAGATTATCATCGCAGATGAGCCTACGGGCAATCTCGACCCAGAGACTGCCACCAACATTGTGAGTCTGCTGAAAGACATCACCAAACAAGGCACCGCCGTAGTGATGACAACCCACAACATCCCGATGCTTGACAAATTCCCAGGTATCGTATATCGCTGCAAAGACGGAATTTTACGCGACGTAACAAAAGAATACAATCACATCGACCTCACCGAAGATGGCGAGGAGAATTAAATGAAATGTAAATTATAAATTATTAAAATATTACGACTATGAAGGTAATGAAATTCGGAGGTACTTCTGTAGGCTCACCAGAGCGCATGAAGGGAGTAGCCTCTTTGGTTACAGAATCAGGTGAACCAACTTTCATCGTATTGTCTGCGATGAGCGGTACAACAAACTCTCTCGTTGAGATCTCTGACTATCTTTACAAGAAGAACCCAGAGGGTGCAAACGAGGTAATCAACAACTTGGAGAAGAAATACATGCAGCACGTGGAAGAGCTCTACTCTACAGATGAGATGAAACAGACCACACGTGAGTTCCTGCAGGGAGAGTTCAACTATCTCCGCTCATTTACCAAGGATCTCTTCACTTCTTTCGAGGAGAAGAGCATCGTAGCTCAAGGTGAGATGATGAGCACCAACATGGTTGTAAACTACTTGAAGGAACAGGGCGTAAAGGCAGTATTGCTCAACGCATTGGATTTCATGCGCACAGACAAGAATGCTGAGCCAGATCCACAGTACATCAAGGAAAAGCTTGCCGCTCTCATGGAGGAGAACCAGGGCTATCAGATTTACATCACCCAGGGCTTCATCTGCCGCAATGCTTACGGTGAGATAGACAACCTCCAGCGTGGTGGTAGCGACTACACAGCATCACTCATCGGTGCAGCTCTCCCGGCTGAGGAGATTCAGATTTGGACAGATATCGACGGTATGCACAATAACGACCCTCGTATAGTTGAGCACACAGAAGCTGTTCGCCAGCTTAACTTTGAAGAGGCTGCCGAGTTGGCTTACTTCGGTGCAAAGATTCTCCATCCTACCTGCGTACAGCCAGCTAAGTATGCCGGCATTCCTGTACGCTTGAAGAACACCATGGATCCAAAGGCTGACGGTACCATCATCGACAACGTCATCGTTCGTGGCAAGATCAAAGCTGTTGCTGCCAAAGACAACATCACAGCTATCAAGATTAAGAGTAGCCGCATGTTGCTCGCCACAGGTTTCCTGCGCAAGGTATTTGAAATCTTCGAGAGCTACCAGACTCCAATCGACATGATTGCTACCTCAGAGGTAGGCGTGAGCATGAGTATCGACAACGACACTCACCTCAACGACATCGTCAATGAGCTGAAGAAGTATGGTACTGTTACCGTAGATGCAGACATGTGTATCATCTGCGTTGTTGGTGACCTGGATTGGAGCAATGTAGGCTTCGAGACCATCGCAACCGATGCATTGAAGAATATCCCTATCCGCATGGTTTCATACGGTGGCAGCAACTACAACATCTCATTCCTCATCAAGGAAAGAGACAAGAAGCAGGCATTACAGAACTTGAGCAAGGTATTGTTCGAGAAGTAATATAACAGTGAAGAACGAAGAGTGAAGAGTGGAGAATTCGTATGTAATGATTCCTGTCCACTCTTCGTTTGATTTCTAATTTGACTATAATGAAAAATTTTAATTTAAAACTAAGCGAAATGAAAGGAACATTTCCGATAGACAAATTTCAGGAGATACAGACTCCATTTTACTATTACGACACCAATGTGTTGCGCCAAACCTTGAAGACCATCAACGAAGAGGCTGGCAAACATCCGGGATTTGAGGTTCACTATGCCGTGAAGGCAAACGCCAATCCTAAGGTGCTCAACATCATCTGTCAGGCAGGATTAGGAGCCGACTGCGTGAGCGGAGGAGAGATTCAGGCTGCCATCAAGGCAGGTTTCCCTGCCAGCAAGATTGTATATGCAGGTGTAGGCAAGAGTGATTGGGAAATCAATCTCGGTCTGGAGAAGGGCATCTTCTGCTTCAATGTAGAGAGCATTCCGGAACTTGAGATTATTAACGAACTTGCAGAAAAACAGAATAAGATAGCTCAGGTTTGCTTCCGCATCAACCCTGATGTGGGCGCTCATACTCATGCCAACATCACAACCGGTCTGGCAGAGAACAAATTCGGTATCGCCATGCGCGATATGGAGAGCGTCATCGAGGAAGCTGCAAAAATGAAGAACATCAATTTCCTGG
>ENA-OQDC01001420-OQDC01001420.1-human-gut-metagenome-genome-assembly--contig:-NODE-1420-length-12105-cov-2.952747_pt1 | contig 12105 bp, 9 predicted proteins | sample MGYA00242770_ERZ504601 | MGnify/ENA primary metagenome ERZ504601 (study PRJEB26092, sample SAMD00036305) | human gut metagenome | host: Homo sapiens | study: EMG produced TPA metagenomics assembly of...
GGATATAGAAGAAATAACTGCACAAATTGAAAATGTCAAAAATGAGATTTCATTTGAGAATCAACGCAGACATAAGTTCATTAAGCAACGAACAGAACGTTTGTTGAAAATCTTGTATCTTACAGAGAAATTGAATGAGCAACAAAGAACTTTGTTGTATATCTTGTATGACAAACATTCTTCGCAACGTCTTCTTTCTTTGATTGAACAGATAAATGGTACACTATTATCATTTTGCATGAGTGTAGAATTATCTTTGTAACAGTTGAGGACAAGGATTTGATATCAAGAATATCCAAATTGATAGAAGATGCTCAAAATTATGCCAACTACATGTGCTATATAGCAAGTAACGCTTCAAGCCATATGACTAATTGGAAAGATTTTCTTGATTTGGCAGAAAAGCATAACGATGCGACTCAACTGTTGAACGAGGCTACAAAAAGCCAAAATAGTGTAGAGCATATACGAAAAGAATTTGAGAACAATATAAATAGTAAAAAAGAAACTTTGTATGACAGTCAAATTAAGTACCTTTCAAAATTGAATCTATTGTTTGGTAGTGACTTTCATCAAAAAGGATAAAATATACGATTATGAACAAGCAACAACTCGCAAATAAAATATGGGCATCTGCCAACAAGATGCGCTCTAAGATTGAGGCTAATGAATACAAGGACTATATTCTTGGCTTCATTTTTTATAAGTTTCTTTCCGAACAGGAAGTTCGGTTTGCAAAAGACAATGATTTCACAGATGCTGATTTGGGCCAACTCAAAGAAGAAGATGCGGAAACAGTCAATTGGGTACAAAACAATCTGGGCTATTTCATTGCTTATGACAACCTTTATTCCACTTGGATAAGCAAAGACTTTGATTTCCAAATTGCCAATGTACGTGATGCCTTGTCTGCTTTTACAAGATTGATATCTCCTACTCACAAGAAGGTGTTTTCTGGAATATTCGACACATTGCAGACTGGCTTGAAGAAGTTGGGCACTTCTGATGCAGAGCAAACTCGTGCTGTGAGTGATCTTCTTTCGTTGATAAAGGATATACCTATGAATGGAAGACAAGGCTACGATGTGCTTGGATTCATCTATGAGTACCTTATCAGTCAGTTTGCTGCCAATGCAGGAAAGAAAGCAGGTGAGTTTTATACTCCTCATGAAGTTTCCTTGCTAATGTCAGAGATTGTGGCTTACCATCTTAAGGACCGCTCGCAGATAGAAATCTACGACCCAACGAGCGGCTCGGGCTCACTTCTTATTAATATCGGCAAGTCGGTGGCACGCCATATCCAGCAGGACAACTGCATCAAGTATTACGCACAGGAGTTGAAGCAGAATACGTATAACCTTACTCGTATGAATCTTATTATGCGTGGTATCGTTCCTGACAATATTATTGCAAGAAATGGCGACACGTTGAAGGACGACTGGCCTTATTTTGATGAGAATGACAAGGAGAACACTTATCATCCCCTGCATGTAGATGCTGTGGTAAGCAACCCACCGTATTCACAAAGTTGGACTCCACCACGCAAACCAAAGAATGGAGAAATGGGCGAAGTCGATCCTCGTTTTGATGATTACGGCATTGCACCGAAAGGAAAGGCTGACTATGCTTTTCTGCTTCACGACTTGTATCATCTAAAAACAGAAGGCATTATGACTATAGTGTTGCCTCACGGTGTTCTTTTCCGTGGAGACGCTGGCGACGGCTCGGAAGGAAGCATACGCCAACAACTGATAGAGAATGATAACATTGAGGCAATCATCGGTTTGCCGTCAGACATTTTCTTTGGCACTGGTATTCCTACCATTGTTATGGTGTTGCGTAAGTCACGTTCTACAAGTGATGTGCTTATTATTGATGCATCCAAAGGATTCAAGAAAGAAGGCAAGAAAAACAAGCTGCGGGCTTCTGACATCAAACGAATTGTAGATACTTATGTCGCCAAGAAAGAAGAACCAAAATTCTCTCGGTTGGTGTCTAAGGAAGAAATTCGTGCCAATGGGTATAATCTCAACATCCCTCGATATGTCAATTCTTCGGATGACGTTGAGACTTGGGACTTATATGCGACAATGTTTGGAGGTGTTCCAAAATCGGAGCTTACTGCTATGAATGATTATTGGCAGGCTTTTGCTGGCTTAGAGGATTCGCTGTTTAAAGCAACTGACACGCCACAAACAGAGTTCAAGGTGGAAGACATTCGCAAGACGGTAGAGAATCATCCATCCGTGATAGGTTTCAAAAATCTATATGCAGAAAAGTTCGGTGGCTTTAGTGGAATGTTGCGTCATCATTTGCTTGACAATATGCTTTCTTTGAATATTGCAGCAGAGGAAGATGCGATAACCTTTTACATATTCAAGCAACTGGAGCAAATGCCGCTTGTTGACCGTTTCGAGGCTTACCAACTGTTTGCCGACAAATGGCAAACAATATCGCAAGATTTGGAAATCATACAGTCGGAAGGCTTTGAAGCTACTCGTGTGGTCGATGCCAACATGGTAACAAAGAAGAAGGACGACAAGGAGTATGAGGTACAGGATGGCTGGATTGGTCGTATCTTGCCTTTCGAACTTGTACAGACCACTTATTTGAAATCAGAATGGCAAGCACTTCACAGCAAGGAGGAACGCTTGGATATAATTGGCTCGAACTTGGAAGAAACTTTGGGTGAACTGGCAGACGATGAACGTGATGGCATCACTAATGATGATGGTGCACTTGACAAGAAGAGTCTTGAAAGCAAACTTGCCGAGGCTTTGGAAGAAGTGGAGACACCTGAAATTTTGGCTCTCAACGAATACCTCTTGCTATCAAAGAAAAAAGACAAGATGGCTTTCATCGAAGCACACGACGAGATTGATTGGGATAGTGTAACGACCTGCAAAGACGGAACATACGGTAAGCCTGCAGCAAATACCCTTATCAGCAACTATCGTGCAAACTTCGATTTCCCCGAGAGCTCTTATGAGGCTCATTTGATTAAGCTCAACAGCCTGCTGAATGAGTCAAAGGTGTTGAAGTCTGAGATAAAGGTGACTTCAGTGGAGTTACATGAGCATACCAAAGTAACGATAGAACAGGAACTGACTGATGAAGACATCATGTCGTTGCTATCCATGAAGTGGATTGAAGGTCTTTGTACCCATTTATCTACTTTACCTCAGACTATCATAGACGATTTCACCAATAAACTTGTGGCTTTGCAAAAAAAATATGCCACAACGCTTGTTGATTTGGAACATGATATTCATGATGCCTCTGTGCAACTTGCAGATATGATTGACGAGTTGACAGGAAATGAGAATGATATGGCTGCATTGCAGGAGTTTAAGAAAGTTTTGGTAAACGCTTAATGAGAAATTGTTATGGATAAGAATAAGAGAATTCCAAAAGTAAGATATAAGGGATTTGAGGATGAATGGGAGAATATGGACGCTTCTGAAATCTTCAAAACATATTTTGATAAAAATCACCCAGACTTACCAGTCCTTTCTGCATCGCAAGAATATGGTATGATAGTCCGTGAAAATGTAGGATTCAACGTACAGCATAATAAGGAAAATGAGGCTGGGTATAAAAGGGTTCTTCCTGGGCAGTTTGTTATTCATCTTCGTTCTTTCCAAGGTGGTTTTGCCCATTCTACAGTTGAAGGAATCACGTCGCCAGCGTATACCATTATAGAGTTTCGTGACAAAAGCCAACAAGATGACATCTTTTGGAAATACGTGTTAACGTCAAAAGAGTTTATTAAACGACTTGAAACAGTAACTTATGGTATCCGCGATGGGCGCAGTATCAGCTTTGATGATTTTTCGGAACTGGGATTTAAAGTACCAAGCCTTAAAGAACAGCGTAAAATAGGAAAGACGCTAACAGTCATAGACACCCTCATTCGAAAATTGGAACAGAAGTTAGAGAAGTTGCGTAGCATCAAGCAGTCGCTTCTTAACCAGATGTTTATAAATGTTAATCGGGGGGGGTACACACCGCTGATTAGATTTAAAGGATTTGAGGATGAATGGATGACAATTAAGTTATGCGACATCTCTAAGAAAGTTATAGAAAAGAATGCTACGTCTGTGTGTCAGGATGTCTTTACGAATTCGGCTGAATTTGGAGTGATAAACCAACGAGACTTCTTCGACCACGATGTTGCTAATGTAGATAACATTCAAGGATATTACATAGTTAGACCAAATGACTATGTCTATAATCCAAGAATATCAACGACAGCTCCTGTTGGACCGATAAATAGAAATAAATTAGGTTGTTGTGGAGTGATGTCTCCTCTTTACTATGTGTTTAGAGTAGAGAAACAAAGTGATGGTATTCTCCATTTTCTTGACTATTACTTTAAAAGCAATATGTGGCATGATTTTATGTTCAAGAATGGAAACTCGGGTGCTAGGTCTGATAGATTTTCAATTAGTGATAGCACATTTTCATTAATGCCAATTCTTTATCCCCAAAAAGAGGAAGAGCAGTTGAACATTGGACAGGTGTTTATTAACATGGAAAAACTTATGCGAACAGAGTCGATAAAACTCTCCAAGTTCCGCTCCATGAAGCAGTCATTGCTTCAAAAAATGTTTGTATAACGAATAAAACGTAATAGATATGGGATTCGACTATGAACCAGATTTTGAGGAAGCCCTCATTAAACTATTGAAAGATTATGGATGGACTGGCAAAATACTGAACTATCCTACGGAGGAGCAGCTCATTAAGAATTGGGCTGAAATTCTGTTTAATAACAACAAAGGCATAGACCGTCTGAATGGGCAACCCCTTACCGAAGGCGAAATGCAGCAGATTCTTGACGAAATCAAGGATTTGCGCACACCTCTTGCGATCAATAGTTTCATCAATGGCAAATCGGTTTCTATCACTCGTGACAATCCTGCAGATACCTTGCACTTCGGCAAGGAAGTGTCGCTCACCATATACAACCGTTTGGAGATAGCAAGCGGAAGGAGTTTTTATCAGATAGCTCGCCAACCCAAGTTTGAGCATCATTCCCAAATCTTGCCTAAGCGCAGAGGGGATTTAGTGTTGTTGATAAACGGTATGCCTGTCATACATGTAGAGTTGAAAAGCAGCAAGATGCCAGCCATGCACGCAGTTCAACCAGATAACGGAAAAGTATATTCCAGAAGGAGTGTTTACTGACAGCATCTTCTCTTTGGTTCAACTATTTTGTGGCAATGAATCCTGAGGAAACAATGTATTTTGCCAATCCTGGAATAGATGGCAAGTTCAACAAAGCCTTTTGTTTTCATTGGGCAGACACACTTAACAACCCCATAAACGATTGGCGACAGATAGCCTCTACTTTTCTTTCCATACCAATGGCACATATGCTTATCGGCTTCTATACCGTTGCCGACCAAGCAGATGGAGTGCTGAAAGATTTTGCGAAGCTATCAGTATTATGCAGCAAGCAAAATAAGCTCAATAGTTGCAAAATGGGATTGGAAGAGTACTGAGCAGAAAGGAGGGTATATTTGGCATACAACAGGAAGCGGAAAGACCATGACCAGTTTCAAGTCTGCCCAGTTGATAGCCCAGTCAGGAGATGCCGATAAGGTGGTGTTCCTCGTTGACAGAATAGAATTGGGCACACAATCATTGGAAGAGTATCGCTCGTTTGCCGATTCTGTGGATGATGTACAGGCGACGGAGAATACGGACATACTGATAGCAAAAATGCGTGATGACGACACCAAGAAGAACCGTCTCATTGTAACTTCCATCCAAAAGATGAGCAAGGTCAACGCAGAAAAGTATCCAAAGAAAAAAGCAGACATAGAGCATATTGCTGCCAAGCGAGTGGTGTTCATCATAGACGAATGCCACCGTTCCACCTTTGGCGATATGCTCATAGGCATCAAGCGAACATTCTCTCATGCGGTATTCTTTGGCTTCACAGGAACACCAATCAACAATGAGAACCAGAAGAAGCTAAACACTACGCAAACCATCTTTGGTGAGAAACTGCATACTTATTCCATTGCCAATGGTATCATAGACAAGAATGTGTTAGGATTTTACCCTTATATGTGCTCTACATATAAGGACAAAGCATTGCGCCGTTGCGTGGCTTTGGAAAAAGCAAAAGCACAGACAGCGGAAGAAGCATTAGCTGATGAAGACAAGAAAAAGGTGTATCAGTACTACATGAATCCAAGCAAGGTAGCCATGGCTGGGAAAATACAACCTAACGGTTCATACCTTAAAGGTATAGAAGATTTCATACCATCTTCGCAGTACAATTGTGACAAGCATCATCTGAAAGTTGTGGAAGACATCAAGGAAAATTGGGTGACACTCAGTTTAAATAGTAAATTCCACGCCTTGCTTGCTACGGAAAGTATTCCAGAAGCAATTGCTTATTATCGACTTCTGCGCAAAGAGATGCCAACATTGAAAGTTACAGCTCTATTCGATCCGAATATAGATAATACAGGAGGACAAACGTTTAAGGAAGAAGGACTCATAGAGGTGCTTGAAGGTTATAAGGAGCAATTTGGCAAAACTTACACTATGTCGACCCATGCTGCGTTCAAGCAGGATGTTGCATTGCGCCTTGCCCATAAGAAACCTTATAATGGAAAGGACTTTACAAAAGACAAGCAAATAGACCTTCTTATAGTAGTGAATCAGATGTTGACAGGCTTTGACTCCAAATGGATAAATACGCTCTATGTAGATAAGGTGATGGAATATGAGAACATCATTCAGGCTTTCAGCCGTACTAACCGTTTGTTCGGACCAGACAAACCTTTCGGAGTGATACGTTATTATCGCTACCCCAACACCATGAAGCGTAATATTGACAAAGCTGTAGCAATGTATTCTGACAATAAGCCTCTGAAACTTTTTGCAGATCCATTGACCCATAATCTGCAACAGATGAATAGTATCTATACAGAAATAGAGTATCTGTTTGTACACGCTGGCATCAAGAACTTTGAAAAGTTACCACAAATGGAATCTGAGAGAGGACGTTTTGTGAAGCTGTTCAATCTATTTAATAAGCATTTGGAGGCAGCTCGTATACAAGGTTTCTTATGGGAAAAGTCTCATTATCATCTCAAACAGCCACATGGCGGTTTTGCAGATATAGATATGTTGATAGACGAAGAAACATATAAGGTGTTGTTGAAGCGTTATCAAGAACTATTGAAGCCAAGCAATGGAGGTGGTGGAATTGAAGAACCGCCATACGACATTGAAACTTACCTTACAGAAATAGAAACTGGGCAGATAGATGCCGACTATATTAATGAACGCTTTGAAATCTACTTGAAGTTGATAAACAAAGGCAATGCTTCAGAAGAGGAGCGACAGAAAGTGATGCAGGAATTGCATAAATCTTTTGCCTTGTTGTCGCAAGAAGAACAAAAGTTTGCTAATATTTTCTTGCATGATGTAGAAAGTGGAGATAGCTGTACTTGACAAAGGAAAAAGTTTCCACGACTATATTGTGGAGTACATGAATCAAGCAAAAAATGCCAAGCTGCATCAAGTGGCAGAAATCTTTGGCATCAATGAACAGATGCTAAGGGAAATTATGTTTTCTGCTGTAACACCTGACAACTTGAATTCGTATAATCGATTCTCAAAATTGAAAGCAACTATAGACAAGGATAAGGCAAAGCTTTTCTTCAAACTAACAGAGGGCGTGGAATTACCTCCTTTTAGGATAAATCAAAAGGCGGAACAGTTTTTGCGCGATTTTATATTGAGTAATGGCGATATGGATATTCCTGAATATGGACGTAAGTTGTCGGATATAAATGAAGATGCCCGTATTGTGGAATTCGCAGACACTGTAATGTCGGTACACAATGGTATTTCTGTACTTCTTTTAGAAAAAGAATGCATTGAGAGATTTGGGGAAGAATATTCGGCAATGTCTATGCCGGATTGGTTCAAGGTTATTTATGACTACATGAAAACCAAGACACATAGATATGATTTAAAACAGGACGATATTGTTTATTGGAATGTTGCAGAAGATAGAACAAAATAAAGCGACACGTTTGTTGATACGGCTTTTGATAAGTTGACGAATGTGTGTGATAAATCAATTATAAACAGCATAAATAATGGATAAAATAACTCAGATAACACGAAAGGAAATATTTTCATTACTCGCTAATGGGTATGATGATATTACTGGTTGGGGAGAGAGCAGGCATGTGTTTTTTAACTATTATGGAACTCTATCTTGTACCGAGTTCCTTGGTCGTTTGTATAATTTAGAGGAACTTCCATCATTAGATAGTCGTTTGAAAAATGCTGCTGAAGATATTTATCGTCACACAGTATTGAATCCTAATGACTATCCCGAGGATTGGTTATTTACCGATTCTCGTTTTCCTCTATGCAATGGAACAGATAAGCAATTATTAGATTTTTTGTGCGAGGTGTTTAATCCAGAGGTTCGCGATGAACAAAGTAATTGGAAAATTTTCTACGAAAAAATAGACAATCTAATTGGTGCTGATGGCTACGAGTTTTACATAGACCATATTATATCCAATAGATTAGGCTATGGCTGGAGGCGAAAAGAAGACAGATTTCGTATTATCACAAAGCCAGAACTATCTTCTTTGATTGGACTGTTTAATCGTGGAGGATATGTATTGGATTTTAGTTCTTCTGCTTTTGATGACTTTACAAAAGAAGTTGTAGGTTTTCGACTAACAGAGTATTATGGTCTGTCTAAAGGGAAGTCTCTTGTCGCTTTTACAGAAGAAGGTAAGGAAAGTGATATTGTTAAGTTATTTGTTGCCTTGTTTGATTATTATGTTTCTAATTCTACTTATGACAAGGAGAAGAATGGAATTGACTTATCAAAAGATCACAAGATATCATAAAAAGAATTCGCTCTGGGAATTGTAACAATAAATGAATTTGCTAAGGAACTTGAGTGCCAATTCTCCAGTGAGTATATGTCTGCATCAAATATCAATCATGATGAAAATGACCAAAGAAAACCCTACAGAAGCCATAGGAAAGGCCAAAGAGCTAATTGAAAGTTGTTGCAAAACTATATTGGAAGAACGTAATATGCTACTTTCCAAAGATGAAACATTAGGGCAATTAACTAAAAAGGTCATGAAGTTATTAAAAGTAACACCACATGATATAGATGATACAATACCTGCTGCAAAGGCAATGAAACAAATATTAGGAAATCTAAGCGCAATAGCTGAAGGAATGGCTACTTTGAGAAATTCATATGGAAGCGGACATGGACGTGCTGCTTCGTATAAAGGGTTAGAAGAACGTCATGCCAAATTAGCTGTGGGCAGTTCAATAACATTGGTTGAGTTTTTGTGGTGTACTCATGAAAGAACAAAAGACAAGAATAAGGTCTAAAATGACACATGAGGATTTTTCGTAATAATAACAAAAAAAGAATTTAAAATGAACATAAATGAGTTAATAGGCGAAGCAACCGCCTACGATAAGAAGCAACAACTCGAAGTCAAGAGACCTAAGAGCTGGCTAAAAAGTGTTTCTGCCTTTGCCAATGGAGAAGGCGGAACATTGGTATTTGGTATCAGCGACGATGACCAAGTGGTAGGACTTGCTGATGCAGAAAGTGATGCGGAGAGAATAAGTGAGGAGATAAAGACCAAGCTTGATCCGACACCTGCTGTCAACCTCGAATTTAAGGAGGTGGACGGCAAGAAGCTTGTGCTGCTTCATGTCTATAAAGGACAAGAGACACCATATTATTATATAGGTGACAAACAACGATTGGCATTTGTGAGAGTAGGTAACGAGTCTGTTGTGGCTGATAGACTTCAATTGAAAAGCCTTGTCATGAAAGGTGCTGGTCGTTCGTTTGATGCAATCTCATCACCATACAAGTTTGAGGATATGTCTTTCACCAAACTCAAATCTGTTCATTTTAAGCGATTGAACCAGTCGTTTGATGATAGAGATTTCATTTCATGGGGAATAGTTGACAATGACGGAAAACTAACCAATGCCGGTGCATTATTGGCAGATGATTCCCCTATACGCCATTCTCGAATCTTCTGCACACGTTGGAATGGACTTGACATGACGAGTGGTTTAGGTGAGGCTTTGGATGATGCCGAATTGGAAGGTAGTGTCATCAGTCAATTGCAAGATGCAGTTGCTTTTGTGAGAAACAACTCTCACAGAAGATGGTGGAAAGAAGCTGAATATCGAGAAGAACTGCCAGATTATCCAGAGCGTGCCGTAACCGAAGTGATATGCAATGCAATCATTCATCGTGATTACATGGAACTTGGCAGTGAGATACATATAGATATGTATGACGACCGCATGGAAGTGTATTCCCCTGGTGGCATGTTTGATGGACGATTGATACAACAACTTAATCCTCTGACTGTGCCATCAAAACGTCGCAATCCTTTACTTGCAGACTTTTTCCATCGCTTGAAACTCATGGAGCGTAGAGGCAGTGGAATGAAGAAGATTATTGGTGAATACAAGCGTTTTGAGAACTTGGAAAATTATCACGCACCAGAGTTCAGTTCCAATGCGACGGAATTTCATGTTACTCTATGGAACCTCAATTATGGGGTGGATGTCGTAAAAGACAACCCTTATGTCATAAAAGAGGCAAACGATGTCGTAAAAGAGACGGATGATGTCGTAAAAGGAAAAGCAAATGTCACAAAAGAATTTGCAAAAGCTCAACGACAAATCTATAAGTTGATTTCTCAGACGCCTCAAATCAGTGCTGCCCAAATGTCGGAAAACATGGGGATTTCTTTAAGACAAGTACAGCGATACCTCAAACAACTTTCCGACCAAAACCTAATTGTAAGAGAAGGAGGTCGCAAAAATGGCGTTTGGAAAATCTTGGACGATGAATACGAAGGCTTCTTTAAAAGAATATAAACGACAAAGGCAGGTGGCTAAATCTATAAAAATGGGTTAGCCATCTGTTGGTTTTATGTGGTTTGATTCGCCAATTCTATGGAAAAGCATCTCTTCACATCGGCAGATTAGGTTGAGGTAGCCCGACTTTGGAGGGCTACACCCCGATTAGGGCAAGGTCTTTCGGGAGTACCCCGAAAGGTTTGGAGTAACTCAAAACATACCTTGCTGTGTCTTTTGGACACAAACAAACTATAAAATAAAACTTAGTTTCTTGCGTAACACCAAGCCTTGTTCATTATCGGAATAATGCGAATAAGTAACTATTGCTATGAAACTTTGCTGACGTATAGATTTACTGATTCATTGTCGTACTGTTGTCTTGATTTGATGCCGTATAGCAATAGATAAATACCTCTATAATGGAGCAAAACTTGGTCAAGGAATATATACATCTTCATTTCTTTAGACTTGTATAATTTGGAGGTATGCAAGACTTATGCCATACAGTCAAGTATCACTATAGTCAGTCATGTAAAGCACTTTACATGTAATACGTATGATATATAAAGCGTATGACATATATAGAGACATTACCTTCAGAATGTCGCTTCTGTCCTTGAATTCGGCAATCCGTTCCATCCACCAGACAACGACTGCCACAGAAATTGAAAACGCTTGTTTTTAGATTGCCGTGCCTTATCTTTGCACTCACAAGCGTGGAGCACAGCATATGCGTGGAGCTTTGCGACATATAACATAGTATTAACTTAGAAAAAAGAAAAGTATGGGATTCATCGTATTCGAGGAAGAGGCATTCAACTATCTTGATGCCCAGTTGGAGAACTTCGTGAAGCGCATGGACAGAATCCGTGAGCGCAGTGAGGACAAGACCATGAACAAGTGGCTCGACACGCAGGACGTGTGTCAGACGCTCAACATCTGCCCACGGACAGTGCAGACGCTTCGGGACAACGGAACTTTGGCTTATATGCAAATCAGCCACAAGACCTACTACAAGCCGGAGGACGTGATGTGACAGTATCGGCGATTCGGTACCACTATAGCGCATGAATCGGTACCATCATAGCACTGCATTCGGTACCATCGTATCACTTGAATCGGTACCATCATAGCGCACCAATCGGTACCAAAAAGATGTAAAGTTCTGCTCATGTATAATAATCACCG
>ENA-OQDC01001421-OQDC01001421.1-human-gut-metagenome-genome-assembly--contig:-NODE-1421-length-12102-cov-5.082004_pt1 | contig 12102 bp, 14 predicted proteins | sample MGYA00242770_ERZ504601 | MGnify/ENA primary metagenome ERZ504601 (study PRJEB26092, sample SAMD00036305) | human gut metagenome | host: Homo sapiens | study: EMG produced TPA metagenomics assembly of...
AGGCAGTGCAGCGGGCATTCTGGCCGCATTCTGCCGCCCGGAAACACAGCAGCCATGGACAGCTCTGCTTGGCAGCGAACTGGCCGTACAGCTGGGCATCCGCTGAGAAGCGCTTGATGCGATCGATATCTATAGATGTACAGGAGGGGTATTCATGTTTCATGTTCTGCACCGGTTCTGGCGTTGGCTCCTTGCACGGCTGGGCTATTGCGGCGGCGCACATTTTCTGGCGGGCGCGCCCAGCCTGCCCCCGCCCTGACCCCGGAACAGGAAAAGGTCCTGCTGGCTCGTATGGCTGCAGGCGATGCCGCTGCCCGGGACGACCTGATCACCCACAACCTGCGGCTGGTGGTGTACCTTGCCAAAAAGTACGAAAGCAGCGGTGTGCCTGCCGAGGACATGATCAGCATTGGCACCATCGGGCTGATCAAGGCGGTGAACACCTTCACGCCGGAGCGCAGCATCAAGCTGGCCACCTACGCCAGCCGCTGCATCGGCAATGAAATTCTGATGTACTTACGCAAAAGCTCCAACCGCCGTCAGGAAGCCAGCATCGACGAACCGCTGAACGTGGATGGCGACGGCAACGAGCTGCTGCTTTCTGATATTCTGGGCAGTGATGAGAACCAGATCAGCCAGCGGCTGGAACAGGATGCGGAGCGTGCCGTTCTTCGCCGGGCCGTGGACAGCCTGTCCCCGCGGGAACGGCAGATCATGGAGCTGCGCTTTGGTCTGGCGGACGGCATTGAGCGCACCCAGAAGGAGGCCGCCGACGCACTGGGCATCAGCCAAAGCTACATTTCCCGGCTGGAAAAACGGATCATCCATACCTTAAAAGTACAATTGGAAAACGAGTGAGGTGAAAAAACGCGGACTGCCGCCCGCTGGGCTTGACAATCCACGCTGATTTGCGTATAATAAAACTACAAAAGGCGCTGGCCCTGCAAACGGCTAGTTCCTTACCGGATTAGTCAAGAAAAGATGACCGCTCGGATTGGGACTCGAGGCGGTCATTTTTTCTTTTTGTCATCACTGTGAGAAACAGTCCATGTAATTTCAAACGTAACGTAGATTGCTCCGCCGAGAAGCGTGAGCAGAAGCACGACCTGTTCAAACGTCATGGTGCATCCCCCCTTTCCGCCCTTGGGCATCCGGGGAGAACGAGATCTTCAAGAAAAAATCGTCTTTAGCCGGCACCCAAGTACCGGTAAGGACTAGCCGCCTGCGTTTGTGGGCACAGCGCCTGATGGCGGCGTTGCCGCCGCAAATACAGCATATCATAAATCTGCACGAAAAACAATATTTTGCCGCGCTTTCCTGTCAAACGGGAAAGCGCACAGTTTTTTCCACGCATACAATGCCGCTGCGCATCCCATACTCCCGGTGAAGATCAAAACAGACCGGGGGCGTTTGGATGTACAACAAAGTGGAGCTGTGCGGCATGAACACTGCAAAGCTGCCTGTGCTGACCGAAGCCGAAAAACGGGAGCTGCTGGCCCGCGCCCACGCCGGTGATGCGGCAGCCCGGGAACAAATGGTGGAAGGCAACCTGCGGCTGGTGCTCAGCGTGGTGCAGCGGTTCGCCCAGCGCGGCGAAAATCTGGACGACCTGTTTCAGGTGGGGTGCATCGGGCTTATCAAGGCCATCGATCATTTTGACCCCGCCCAGCCGGTGCGCTTCTCCACCTACGGCGTGCCCATGATCATTGGCGAGATCCGGCGCTTTCTGCGGGACAACAATGCCTGCGGGTGAGCCGCAGCCTGCGGGATACCGCCTACCGGGCCATGCAGAGCCGCGAAGCGCTGGAAAAGCAGCTGGGCCGCGAGCCGACCATGGACGAGATCGCGCAGGCGGCGGGCCTTGCCCGGCGCGAAGTGACCGCCGCGCTGGAATCGGTGGTGGAGCCGATCAGTCTGGAAGAGCCGGTGTACACCGATGGCGGCGATGCGATGTATGTGATCGATCAGGTGCGGGACCCGGACGGCGAGGACAGCTGGATCAGCGGGCTGCAGTTCCGGCAGACCGTGGCCGGGCTGACCCCGCGGGAAAAGCGGATCATGGAGCTGCGCTACCTGCAGGGCAAGACCCAGATGGAGGTGGCGCGGGAGATCGGCATCAGTCAGGCACAGGTCAGCCGGTTGGAAAAATGGCGCACTGAGCCAGTTCCGCACCCGGGACTGAACCTAAAAAATGGCGGCACAGCTTCCGTTTTGTTCGGAAGTGTGCCGTCTTTTATCTGCGGCTGTATTTGCGCCGGGTGGCCGCACCGCCGCGCAGATGCCGCTCTGCCTTATTGCAGGCCAGAACCGCCCGCACCTGCCGGAACAGCTCCGGCTGCAGCGTCCGCAGCCGCACCGCAACATCCTTGTGCACGGTGGACTTGCTGCACCCGAACACCGCTGCCGCCGCACGCACTGTGGCCCGGTTGGCCGCGATATATTCGCCCAGCTGTACCGCCCTCTGTTCGGGGTCTCCCTTCATATCCAGACTCCTCCCATTGTGAACTTATGGTACAGCCTATGCACAGGCCGGGGCAGATATGTTCCGCCGGGGCTTGACTTTTGCGCCGGACGCGCTATACTTTTGCATGGACATAAAAAGCAGGGGTGCCGAAAGGCTGAGATCCGCGTTTTGCGGAGTACCCTTTTACCTGACCGGACAATGCCGGCGTGGGAGTTTGCAGAACTGTCCGTTCTTTCACAAACCCCGTGCGCCTGCTGGAAAGCGGGCGCATTTTGTTTTTGTGTACTATTGTTCTGAGAAGAGGAATCCCTATGACCAAAACCTATTCCAAAACCCGCATTCTGGTGGAGGGTGCGCTGATGATCGCCCTGTCCACCGTTTTGAGCATGATCCAGATCCCGCTCATGCCCCACGGCGGTTCCATCACTCTGTTCAGCATGGTGCCCATTCTGGTAATGAGCTACCGCCACGGCGCAAAGTGGGGCATCATGACCGCTTTCGTCAACAGCCTGATCCAGTTTGTGCAGGGCCTTGGCAACCTGGCATACTGCCAGACCCTCACGGCACAGGTGGGCTGCGTGCTGCTGGACTACCTTCTGGCCTTCACGGTGCTGGGCTTTGCCTGCCTGATCGCAAAGCCTTTCCGCAGCCGCACCGTGGGTGTCGGTGTCAGCGCCTTTGTAGTGTGCCTGCTGCGCTTTTTGTGCAGCTTTCTGTCCGGTTACATCGTCTGGAAGGACTACGACTACGCTTTCAGCTGGATGACCGAGATCGGCTTTCCCGGCATCTCCAACATGAGCGTGGACGGTCTGTGCTGGCTGTACAGTGCCGTGTACAACGCCACCTACATGCTGCCCGAAGCCATTCTGACCACGGTCCTTGTGGTGATCCTGATTCGTGTCGCACCGCAGATCTTCGACCCGCAGAACGCAAGAGCGTAAGTTTTTTCGCAGTCATTTTTCCCGCCGGGAAGGGCATTTCCCCGGCGGGAATTTTTTTGCAGAAAATCCCAAAAAAGCTGTTGACAATCCGGCAAAGCGCTGGTATAATTACTCCTGTCGTTAGGCACGGCACAAACATCTGGGGGATTAGCTCAGCTGGGAGAGCGCTTGCATGGCATGCAAGAGGTCACCGGTTCGATCCCGGTATTCTCCACCAGAAGGAAAAGCACCGCACGGAAACGTGTGGTGTTTTTTGTTGTTACCGACCAAAGGAGAAACTATGAGCTACGCGATCGTATTCAGCAGTAAAACAGGCAACACAAAATTATTGGCAGACACGCTGCACGCCTGTCTGCCACAGGAAAACTGCTGCTATTTTGGCACCCCGGACCCTGCTGCCATGGAAGCGGACGACCTCTATGTGGGCTTCTGGACAGACAAGGGAAACGCTGACGAAAGCACTTTGGACTTTTTGAAGCAGCTGCACGGCAAAAATATCTTCCTTTTTGGCACCGCCGGCTTTGGCGGCAGTGAGGAGTATTTCAACAAGATCCTGAAAAAGGTGGAGCGTTCACTGGACAGGAGCAACACAGTCTTCGGCCGTTATATGTGTCAGGGCAAGATGCCGCTTTCGGTACGCCAGCGGTATGAGGGCATGAAAAAGCAGCCGATCCATCTGCCCAATCTGGATGCACTGATCGAGAATTTTGACAACGCCCTTTCTCACCCGGATGCAGAAGATCTGGAACGGTTAAAGCAGGCAGTAAAATGATCAAAAGGCAGCGGTTTTCCTCAAACAGAGGAAGCCGTTGCCTTTTTTGCTTAGCGGATGATCCTACGCTCCTGCCTGCGGCTCCGCGGTTCTTATCCCACGCTTCTTTTATAAAAGAACAGGTACTGCTGCACGATGCCTGCTTCCAGCCCGAACTGCGGGAACGGGTCCTGCCCGGCAAACTCGTCCCGGATGAGCCGTTCGATCCAGACATCCACCGGCACACGGCCCACACGGCCATAGCCGAACAGACACACGCAGTTTGCCACCTTTTTGCCCACACCGTCCAGTTCCATCAAACGGGCAAAAAGTGCTTCATCGGGCAGGGAAGCCAGCTTCTTCAGGTCCAGTGTGCCCTCTGCCGCCTGCTGCGCCGCATGCAGCACGTAGCGGGTGCGGTAGCCAAGACCGCACTCCTGCAGCGCCTGCTCCCCGGCACAGCAGAGCGCTTCTGCTGTCGGGAATGCATACACCGGCCCTTCGCCATCGCTGCCCAGCCGCTCGCCAAACCGCTCCGAAAGCAGCTCTACCGCCCTGCGGATAGCCGGGATGCTCTTTCGCTGCGAGATGATGAAGCTGACCAGCATCTCCCACTCATCCTGACGCAGCACCCGGATGCCCCGGCCATATTCCATGGCACGCTGCAGAAAGTCGTCCTGGCTGTCCAGCTTTCCGCGCAGGGCGGCATAGCTGCGGCCAAGGTCGAAGTAACCGTGCCAGAAGGTTTCCCATGCGCCCGGCTCACACCGCACCGTGTAGGTTCCGCTGCGCAGTGGTCTGAGGTAAAGCAGCTGTCTCCCGGAAACAAACCGATACCAGCCCTCCGCCTGCTTCCGGGGGCGAAAGCACTGGCCGCTTTCCAGAATTTTGTCCGGGTCGAAATCATCCCGGATCTGAACCGTTTTCTCTTCCAGCTCCATTGCCCCCATCACAGCTCCAGCTCCCGGTACACTTCGCCTTCCAGCGTTTTCCAAAGGAAAGTCTCCTCTTCCAGTGTCATATAGCTATGTGCACTCCCCTCCTTCGGGATGCTCACAGAACCGGGATTCAGGTAGAGATTGCCTTCGCCGAACTCTGTCCACGCCGGAATGTGGGTGTGGCCATGCAGCAGGACATCCCCCGGAGCCAGCGGCGGCAGGTTTTTCAGGTTGTGCACATGACCGTGGGTAGCGTAAACGAGCCGCCTGCCCACCGGCAGCACCGCATAGTCGGCCAGAATGGGAAAATCCAGCACCATCTGATCCACCTCAGCATCGCAGTTGCCCCGCACGCACAAAAGCGCCGGCTTCAGCCCGTTCAGGAGCGGGATGACCTCCTTCGGGGCATAGCCCTCCGGCAGGTCGTTGCGGGGGCCGTGATACAAAAGATCCCCCAGCAAAAGCAGCCGGTCTGCTCTCTCCCGCTCAAACGCTTTGATCATTTTTTTGCAATAAAACGCCGACCCGTGCAGGTCGGATGCGATCATCCATTTCATGGCAGGATTCTCCTTATTTTATAAAGTATCTATTTTTATTTTAGCCTCCCGGTGAAAAATGGTCAAGTCTATAAAAGTCATACTTTATCCGTTTGACCTCTTGACATCTGCCGGAAGCCGTGTTATCCTACAGTTAATAAAATTCGTGTGGATTTTTACAGCAGTATGCTACTTTTCGCCACACAATGACTTCAAAAAAGCCATTGTGTGGCTTTTTTGCGTCTGCGTTTGTTTTCGAGCAGTCTCGCCCTGACGATTCCGCGGCTGCAATAATTCATTTCTTTTCTCTACAGGAGCAATGCAAACACTATGAACGAGACCTTTATGAAAGAAAAACCGGTGCTGCCGCTGTTGGTATCCATGGCGCTGCCCAATGTTATTTCCATGCTGGTGAACAGTCTGTACAACATTGTAGACAGCCTGTTTGTGGCCCGCATCAGCGAAGACGCCATGACTGCGTTGTCGCTGGTGTTCCCGATCCAGAATTTTGCTAACGCCATCGCCATCGGCTTCGGTATCGGCATCAATGCCATGATCGCACTGTACCTTGGCGCGGGCGACCACAAAAAGGCCGAGACTGCCGCCACCCACGGTATGGCGCTGAGCCTGATGCACGGCATTCTCATCACCATTGTCAGCATTGTCATCATGCCGGGCTTTTTGCGCCGGTTCACCAGCGACGCAGGCCTGATCGCATCCGGCATCACCTACTCCACCATCGTATTCCTGTTTGCCACCATCAACATGGCGGCACTGGCCTTTGAAAAGATGTTTCAGGCCGTGGGCCGCATGAAGGTGACTATGGCGGCGCTGATCTTTGGCTGTGTGTGCAACATCCTTCTGGACCCCATCCTGATCTTCGGCCTTGGCCCGGTGCCTGCCATGGGCATTGCGGGTGCGGCCCTTGCCACCGGCATCGGCCAGCTGCTGAGCCTGTGCGTTTACCTTTTCGTTTACGTCCGTACTGAGCTGCCTATCCGACTGCGCCGCAGCTGCCTGCGCCCGGATGCCGCACTGGACGGCAAACTGTATGCCATCGGCGTGCCGGCCATCCTCAATCTGGCCCTGCCCTCTCTGCTGGTCACCTTCCTGAACGGCCTGCTGGCGGGCTTTTCCCAGAGCTACGTGGTGGTGCTGGGCATTTACTACAAGCTGCAGACCTTCCTGTATCTGCCCGCCAACGGCATCGTGCAGGGTATGCGCCCGCTCATTGGCTACAATTACGGTGCCAAGCAGCACGCCCGCGTGAAAAAGCTCTACGAACTCACCCTCATCATGAGTGCTGCCATCATGGCTGCGGGCACGGTCATTTGCCTGTTCGCTTCCCGCCCGCTGATGCAGCTGTTCACCTCCAACCCCGAAACCGTCGCCATCGGCCAGACTGCCCTGCGCATCATCTGTCTGGGCTTTGTGGTTTCTGCTGTATCCACCACCTCTTCCGGTGCACTGGAAGGCCTTGGCAAGGGCGCAGAATCGCTGGTCATCTCGCTGTGTCGCTACATCGTATTCATCATGCCGCTGGCCGCTGTGCTGTGCCATTTCCTTGGTGCCAACGGCGTGTGGCATGCATTCTGGATCACCGAAGTGCTGTCCGCCATCGTGGCTTACCCGGTGTACCGCAAGGCAGTTGGAAAGTGCTGAGCCTTCTTGAAAGCGCTGGACGGCGAAGACCGAGTAAAATAAAATAGTTTCAAGCAGTTGAGGGAGAGTTTGCCAAAAACCCTCCCTCTTTTTTGTGCATTTTATTTGACAGTACGCAAAAACTGCGGTAAAATAAGATGTTTGTTTTCCGGCATTTCGGCTGGAAAAGCGCAATTTAACAGAGGATGTGGGAAAAATATGATCGAGACGATCACGGCCGTCAATCAGGCGGTCAACCAATTCATCTGGGGCGTGCCCGCCATGGTGTGCATCATCGGCGTGGGCCTGCTCCTGAGCGTTCGCACGGGCTTTTTGCAGATCCGCAAATTTCCCTACGCCATCAAGATCACCATCGGACGCATGTTCCGCAAAAAAGACGCTTCCGATGGCGCCATGACCCCCTTTCAGGCGGTGTGCACCGCGCTGGCCGGCACCGTGGGCACCGGCAACATTGCCGGTGTGGCAGGCGCAATCGCCATTGGCGGACCGGGTGCCGTGTTCTGGATGTGGTGTTCTGCCCTGCTTGGCATGTGCACCAAGTTTGCCGAGGTCACGCTGGCGGTGCACTACCGTGAGCGCAGCGAGACTGGCGAATGGGTAGGCGGCCCCATGTACTACATTAAAAACGGCCTGAGCAAGCATTGGCAGTTTCTTGCTGTGCTGTATTCCCTGTTTGGCGTGCTGACCGTGTTTGGCACCGGCAATGCCACACAGGTAAATACCATCGTTGCCGCTATCGATACCGCTCTGCTGGAGTACGGCGTGGTGGGCGGCGGTGCGCTTTCTACCCTGAACCTCGTGGTTGGCATCGCAGTGGCCATGCTGGTGGCCATGGTGCTGCTGGGCGGCATCAAGCGCATTGGCAGCGTGAGCGAAAAGCTGGTGCCCTTTATGGCTCTGTTCTACATCGTGCTGTCCGTGGGCGTTATGGTGCTGAACTTTGAGCGCCTGCCCTATGTGTTCGAGTCCATCATTGCGGGCGCGTTCAACCCGGCAGCGTTCACCGGCGGCACCATCGGCAGCCTGTTCGTCAGTATGCAGAAGGGTGTGTCCCGCGGCATTTTCTCCAACGAGGCCGGCCTTGGCACCGGCTCCATTGCCCACGCCTGCGCCGACACCAAAAAGCCGGTCAAGCAGGGCATGTTCGGCATCTTTGAAGTGTTTGCCGATACCATCGTCATCTGCACCCTGACTGCCATGGTCATTCTGTGCAGCGGCACCACCGTGAACTACGGCACCGCTGCCGGTGCAGAGCTGACCATCAGCGGCTTTACCACCACCTACGGCGGCTGGGCTTCCATCTTTACCGCCGTGGCCCTGTGCTGCTTGCTTTTTCCACCATCATCGGCTGGGGCCTGTATGGTTCCCGGTTTCTGGTGTTCCTGTGCCGCAGCGATAAGGTGGCAAAGCCCTTCTTTCTGGTCTACTCCTTTGTGTCCATTCTGGGCGCAACGATGGATCTGGGCCTGCTGTGGAGCATCGCCGATACCTTCAACGGCCTGATGAGCATTCCGAACCTGCTCGCGTTGCTGCTGCTTTCCGGCACAGTGGTCAGGCTGACCAAAGAATTTTTTGCATCGGAGGGCTGATTGCCCACAACAAAAAGAGGCTGTTGCAAGACAGCTCTCCAAAAACATTGTACGAAACCCGGAACTTTTTCAGGGCCAAAACGGCTCCAAAAGGTTCCGGGTCTTTGATTTTTCGCAATTTCCCCGCGCAGGCTGCTACCACATTTTTTCAATCCCCTTATTCTGCCCGCGTCCGGCTCTTTTCAACCCGGACAGTTCATGTTACAATATACATTAGAAATAAAAAATGAATCGAGGGAATGAACCTTGGATTTTTATGGTACCATCGGCCCGGCCTGCGCACAGCCGGCGATCTTGCAGCACATGGTGGAAGCCGGCATGACCGGCATCCGCATGAATCTTTCCCACGGGCCGCTGGCGGCGCACACCGACTGGCTGGCCATGATCCGCGCAGCCGGCATCCGTCAGCTGCTGATCGACCTGCAGGGGCCGGAACTGCGCATCGGCACGCTGGCAGAGCCTGTTGCTCTGGTTGAGGGCAGCTCTGTACGCCTTGGCGCAGACGGCGTACCTTGCCCGGCAGCTCTGGTACAGGCGGCTGCGCCCGGGCAGCAGCTTCTGCTGGACGACGGCAAGCTTCTGGTGCAGGTCACACAGGCATTGCCAGAAGCCCTTTTGTGCACCGTGGTGCGCGGCGGCACCCTGCAGAGCCGCAAAAGCATTGCTGCACCGGGCCTTGCGGTGCCCTCGCCTACCCTGACGGAGGAAGACCTGCAGAACCTGAAAATTGCAAAGCAGTGCGGTGTTACCGGTGTGATGCTGCCTTTTGTGCGCGGCAAAGCAGATATTCTGGCCCTGCGCCATGCGCTGGAAGAAGCCGGGGCTGCGGAGATCCGTATCTTTGCCAAAATTGAAAACATGACCGGTGTGCGTGCCCTGCCGGAATTCATCCACCTTGTGGATGAGGTGGTGATCGCCCGGGGCGACCTTGGCAACGCCATGCCGCTGTGGGAGCTGCCCCGCTGCCAGAAGCAGCTTTCCGCCGCCTGCCGGGCTGCAGGCGTGCCCTTTATGGTAGTGACCCAGATGCTGGACAGCATGTGCACCCGCGCGGTGCCCACCCGTGCCGAGGTGAGTGACATTTACAACGCCGTGCTGGACGGCGCGGCCAGCGTGATGCTGACCGGTGAGACTGCTGCCGGACAGTACCCGATGCAGGCCATGGAATATCTGGTGCGCACAGCGCAGACAGCCCTTGCCTGACCTTTGCGGAGTTTTTGCGCAAAAGGGATGGCGCATTGTGTCAGAATACGGTATAATAGACGTAAATATTTCTTGTTCAGAAAGGTTTTTTGCTATGGGAATCGTTGTGCTCGGTGCTGTTTTTGTGGATATCAAAGGCTATCCCCTTTCCGCCTATATTCCGGGCGGGCGCAATGCCGGCCGCATTGAGCAGGTACACGGCGGAGTGAGCCGCAACGTGGTGGAGGATATCGCCAATGTAGAGCTGCGCCCTACCTTTGTCAGTCTGGTGGACGACACCGGCATGGGACAGGATGTGATCAACAAGCTGGAGAACCACAAGGTGAACACCAAGTACATCCAGCGCGTGCCGGACGGCATGGGCACCTGGCTGGCCATCTTTGACAACGACGGCGATGTGCATGCAGCCATTTCCAAGCGGCCGGATACCACTCCCCTCACCGGCCTTTTAAAGGAAAAGGGCGACGAGATCTTTGCCGACTGCGATGCCATTGCGCTGGAGCTGGATCTGGAAAAAGATACTGTAAAACAGGTGCTGCACTACGCCAAAAGTACAACAAAAAGGTTTTTGCGGCCATTTCCAACATGAGCATTGCCATGGAGCGCCGGGATTTCCTGCAGCAGATCGATTGCTTTGTGTGTAACCAGCAGGAAGCCGGGCTGCTGTTCTCCGATGATTACGGCCATCTGACTCCGGACGAGATGTGCAGGGTTCTGGCCGCCAATGTGCACAGCGCCAACATTCCCAGTATGGTGATCACCATGGGCGGTCAGGGTGCCGTATATGCCCGCGCCAACGGCGAGTGCGGCGTGGTGCCTGCCAAGAAGGTGGATGTGATCGACACCACCGGCGCAGGCGATGCCTTCTTTGCCGGCACCACCATCGGCCTGACCTACGGCAAGACCCTGGCTGAATCCTGCGAGATCGGCAGCCGCCTGGCCGCCTCGGTCATCTGCATCACGGAAAATGTCTGCCCCCGCTTCCGCCCGCTGGAATTCGGGCTGAACATTCCGGTGGTGGATTAAAGTAATATCAGAAAGCCGGGCAGACTGCGGTCTGCCCGGCTTTCTTTTTAGGATTCGGGGAAGAGGTTTATATCATGCTTCCAGCACCTTTTTGCCGGTAACTGGATCAGGGATATCAAGCAATGCCAGAATGATGGCCATGCGGATATACACACCATTGTGCACTTGATCAAAGTAGGCGGCACGCGGGTCGTCATCCACATCCTTTTTGATCTCGTCGATGCGGGGCAGCGGATGCAGCACCGGCATATCCTGCGGTGCCTTCTGCAGCAGCGCTTCGTCCAGCTGGTAGCAGCCTTTCAGGCGCAGGTATTCTTCTTCGTTGAAAAAGCGCTCCTGCTGGATACGAGTCATGTACAGCACATCCAGATGCGGCAGCTCGGCTTCAAGGTCAGCCGTTTCCTTATAGATCTGATGGGTCGGCTCCAGCGATTCATTCTTCACATACTGCGGCAGGCGCAGATCTTCCGGCGAGATGAACACGAACCGGTTGCCCTCAAACTGGCTCAGCGCAGCGGTCAGGGAGTGGACCGTGCGGCCAAACTTGAGGTCGCCGCAGAAGCCGATAGTCAAATGATCCAGCCGCCCCTTGCGCTGGCGGATCGTCATGAGGTCGATCATCGTCTGGCTGGGATGCGCGTGCCCACCGTCGCCTGCATTGATCACCGGCACACGTGCAGAAAGGGATGCCCGCAGCGGTGCGCCCTCTTTGGGGTGGCGCATGGCGATCACATCGGCGTAGTTGCTCACCACGCGGGCGGTGTCCTCCACCGTCTCGCCCTTGCTGGCGGAAGAAAGCTGTGCCCCTGCAAAGCCCAGTGTCTTGCCGCCCAGCCGCAGCATGGCCGATTCAAACGAAAGACGGGTGCGGGTGGAAGGCTCGTAGAACAGCGTTGCCAGAATGCGCCCATCGCACAGGTGGGCATAGGGTGCCGGGTCGGCCTCCATTCGGTCGGCAAGATCCAGAAGGGCCAGCTGCTCTTCCAGAGAAA
>ENA-OQDC01001422-OQDC01001422.1-human-gut-metagenome-genome-assembly--contig:-NODE-1422-length-12096-cov-2.038266_pt1 | contig 12096 bp, 15 predicted proteins | sample MGYA00242770_ERZ504601 | MGnify/ENA primary metagenome ERZ504601 (study PRJEB26092, sample SAMD00036305) | human gut metagenome | host: Homo sapiens | study: EMG produced TPA metagenomics assembly of...
GTCTACATATTTTTTCTGGTCATCGAAATTGATGCTTCCATCTTGCCAAAGTATCCAGCTCCAGGTTCCGCGTCCCATTTTGTATGTATGCTCCGTTGGGTAAAGAGGTTCCACGACATCCCATGGAATCGTTGTCTCTACAATCGGCTTTAGGTTTTCGCCTACAGTAATAGTACGCCAGGGAGTGGAACCGGGCAATGCAAGGCCGGGAGATGCCGTGCCGTTACCGTTGTTTTCTTCGGGCATGGGGAAAGCGATGGTATAAAGTCCGTCGGCAGTAGCATCGCTTAAGTGTGAGCCACAGTATTTGCTGTCTACTCCGGTTTCACTGATAAGTGCCCAGCCATTTTCTCCTACATGGAACAGACAAGGAAATGTGTAACCGTGCCCATATTGTGAACGTACATTCATAGGAGCGTCAGCCTTATATTCTTCCTCATAGCTGGGTTTGGTACGTTTCCAACCTATCATGGCGTCACTTTGCGGGCACAGGAAAGTAGTGGTGAAGGAGGGGAAGTCAAAACCGGTAGTTTCTTTTTCTATCACGATGCTTCCCGTATCGCCATATTTGGGCATTTCGTAGCGGAAAGCAATATCGTTGTTGCTTACGCGGAATATTATATTTATATTTTTCTTTTCTTTATTGGTAAAGGTGCATGTAAGTTCATTGGCTTGATAATGAATTTGTGATTGTTTGATACGGTCTTGTGTATAGGTCTTATCTATTTTATTCTCTTTTTGTCCGGTGAAAGTCATATCCCGGCTGAAGTCCCCCACATTGGCAACAAAACCTAAAGGTGAATCTTCCAGGATGGTCTTGTCCTTATAGGTAACGGAATAAATGGGGATACCCTGTTTTACGGATACATTTACTTTCAAAAAGGAATCGGGTCCTGTAACTGTAGCTTGTTGGGCAAAAGCTGACATTGTAGTGATGGCAAGCAGCCAAGTCATAAATTGTTTTTCATGGGTATTAAATATGCTATTATAATGTAGAGCAAAGATAATTTATTTAGCGAGACGAGAGCGTAGAAAAACGGAGCATTTATGGTATACAATCCGTTCATTTTACGCTCTGGAATAAGTCAGTCGGTTCCATTCTCCATCATCGAACTGGGTGTTGTTCCGAAATGTTTTGTAAAGCAGCGTGTGAAGTATTTGGGATCATTGAATCCCACTTCGTATGCTATCTCAGATATATTCATATTGTGCGTCAGCCGGTTACGGATAATAAGTTCCCGCGCAAGATTCAGCCGGTAGTTACGCATGAATTGTCCGGCAGACTGTCCCGTCAGATTTTGCATTTTTTTGTTCATCAAACTTTTGCTTACCCCCATTGCTTCGATGAAATCGCTTATTTCGTAATAGGAGTTCTTATAGTTTTCTTTCACAATCTGCATCGCCTTGTCCAGGAATTTCTTGTCACTGGATTCTTTTTCGATATTCAGTGCATCCACGTCCATACTGTATGAGAACTTTTGTTGGAAACGTTTGCGGTTTTCCAGTATATTGGATATCCGGGCCAGCAGCAAAGTATCATCAAATGGTTTCAGCAGGTATTCGTCTACACCTATACGGAAGCTTTCGATGCGCGATTCGTTGGATGTTTTGGCTGTGAGCATCAGAAAGGGGATATGTGAGATGACAAAATTGGATTTTACCCGGCGGGACAGTTCCATACCATCCATGACAGGCATCATCAAGTCACTGACTATGAAATCCACGTTCTGGGATTGGAGCACAGTCAATGCTTCTTCACCTTGGGATGCTTCGAGCACGTTATAATATTCGGCCAGAATGGAACGGATATAGTCGCGCATATCTTTGTTGTCTTCTACTACCAGAATCGTCAGTTTTCCATTGGTGGCAGGTTGCAAGGCCAGCGGAGATCCTACCGGTTCTTTAACTTGCTCTGTTGGTGCGGGCAGACTGTCTGCATCGGCATATTGCAAAGGAAGTAAAATACGGAAAGAACATCCTTTGCTCTGATTATTCTTGGCACAAATTGAACCTCCATGCAACTGGACAATTCGTTTGCATAGATAGAGGCCGATTCCGGTCCCGCTTTGTCCGTTGATAGAGGAATGCGTCTTGTTTTGTGATTGGTAGAAGCGGTTGAATACTTTGTCTATCTCTTCTTCGGGCAGTCCTGGCCCCGTATCCCGGATACAGATGAACAACTTTTCCTGCTCTTCCTGGCGGAAGGGGGTGGCATAGATGGTAATTTGTCCTCCTTTGGGGGTAAATTTCAAAGCATTTCCTATCAATTGACAATCACTTTATGCATGGCATCCTCATCGTACATGATTTCACATGAAGGAAGGCGGAAACGACGTTCGATGGTTATTCCTCTTTCGGATGCATATGCGTCGAAGGGAACCAGCAGTTCATTGAGTAACTTGGCAAAGTTGCCCGGGTTGCGGACAATTTCCATTTTCCCTGATTCTACTTTGCGGAAGTCCATTAATTGGTTGACCAGTGAGAGCAGATATTTTGAGTTGCGCTCCACAAAATGTAATTGTTCAATGACTTGAGGATTGTAGCTTAGTTTCAATGCCCTTTCTATAGGTCCTACGATTAATGTCAACGGAGTACGGAATTCATGGGTGATATTGGTGAAGAAGGCGAGTTTGTCAACCGTCAATTCCTGTACTTTCTTTGACATTTGTATCAATTGCCCCTTTTTGTTTGGTTAATTTTTTCGTTTTGCTGTTTCAATAGTTGGTTTTGACGATAGAGCTCGCTTGCCTGAGTGGAAAGCAGATTTTTTTTGTTCTTCCAGTTCACGGGTACGTTCCTCTACTTTGATGTGGAGCATTTCTTGTTGTTCTTTTAACGAACGAAGCCTCCATGATAATACCTTATATATAAGGAAAGATAGAAGAACCAATATGGACAGAATGAACCAGATGGTTTTATAGAAATAAGGTGATACGGCAATGTGGAGTTCTGCCATTTCTTCCAGCCATTGTTTGCCGTCGGGGGCATAACGCAGTTCGAAAGTATAGTTGCCGGGACGCAGGTTGGTATAGGCGGCTTGTCGCCTGTTGGCCGGCACTTTTATCCATTTGTCGTCAAATCCTTTCAAGCGGTAATAATAATTGGCGAATGTCGATGCATCATAATCCAGTGCGGCAAATTCAATATAGAGAGATTTGTCGCGTTCGTGTAACTGTAGGGTGCCGTTTGTGTACAATCGTTCTTCATTGGCCCACACGAACATGGGTTGAATGCCAGAGGAACAGCCTCCTTGGGATTTGTGTCTATGACTGGTTTGACTACAGACAGCCCTTTAGTACTTCCTACATACAAATCTCCATTGGCGGCACGGCATATTGCGTTCCAATAGAACTGGTTGGATAATAGTCCGTCTTTCCGGGTATAGTTGAAGAAGCTGTTGTTGTTAGGATTGAAGCGGGAGAGTCCGTTGGTGGTGGTAATCCAAAGATACCCTTCTTTATCTTCCGATATGCAGCGGACACTGTTGTTTATCAGTCCGTCTTCGGTGGTGAAGGAGCGGAAGGTATATTCTCCGTTTTCTGTTGGTGAGGATTTGTAGAAACCATATCCGTTGCTGCCTATCCATAGGGTTCCGTCTTTAGACTGGGTGATGTAGGTTACCCTTTCCTTCAACTTTGATTCCGGTTCGTCCAGCTTGATCCTCCAGAGTTGATAAATCAGTCTGGGGGCTTTCAAACTGCTTAGATCTATTCGGCAAAAGTCCTTCTGTAAGTCCCAGCCACAGGTGGTTATCCTTATCTATATAGTATCCTGTACAGCCTTCAATTCCACCTAGGTTCATACCCTTGAATGGTTCGGTGAGCGTTTGTGTTTTCAAGTCGTAAACATAGATATTGGTACTGGTTCCCACCCAGATGGCATTATTCAAGTGGTCATAGCAGATACTTCCGGCCCATCCCCATGAGAAGTCTCCGTATTCGGGTATTTCTATGTGGTGGAATTGTTTGTTCTGCGGATTTTTCATGTCTATCCATCCTATGCCTCCTCCCCAGGTTCCTATCCAGAGCCTTCCATCGTTATCGCTGGTAAAACAACTGACGGTATTATGGCTTAGGTGGGCGGGTGCATCAGTGGTATAGTGTTCAAAAGTGTTGCTGCCGGGAGCCCGCCGGTTTAAACCTCCTTCTACGGTTCCTACCCATAAAACACCCGACGGGTCTTCATAAATGGCATTGACGGGATTTTGGGAAAGACTTCCGGGAATGGCGGGAGTATGATAATAGTTTTGTACGAACAGCATCCGGCGGCTCATCTTGTTCAGACCTCCCACTTCGGTGCCTACCCAGATAATATCACCATCGGTCAGCAGACAGTTTACGAAGTCACAGTTTAATGTGTTTTGTACGATTTCTCCTTCTCCGGTATCTTTATTTATCCGCTCAAAATTGTCTGTCAACGCATTATAAAGGTTTATACCTTTTAGGGTGGCAACCAGCATGGTATGTTCTCCTGTTTCTGCTATGTCTGTGATAAAGTTTTGGGAAAGCGAACTATTGTCATTCGGATCATACATATAATGCTTCATCAGTTCCGTATCCATATTGTATCGGAAAAGGCCTTGTGCGCTGCCAATCCAAATTTCATTTTCTTTCTGGCAGATTACTTGTATGGACACACCGGGTAATTGAAGGGCAGATGAAATGAATGTGGGTTCCTGTACTTCCATAGCCGATTCTTTGATGCGGTAGATACCGTCTTTGTAGTTTATCCAGAGATAGTCTTCTACTTCACAAATAGTCCGGATGGATTCTCCTGCCGGTACTTCGCATGTTTTAATAATTTGTTTTATATCTCCTTGTTTGTCAAAGGTAATTTTGAATAATTGTTTTCCGAACAACCCAATATTTCCCGCTTTGCTATGGAGAATAAGATGAGAGGGGCGGTTACACAGTGAAATAAGTTTGTCTTTCATATCAGTGACTTGTACTGTCTGCATGGTTTGTATATCCAGTATGTCAATACCCATTTCACTGACAGCCCAATACGCTTGAAGTTATCCTCACACAGTTTGTTTATAAGTTACTTCGTAGCTTGATACGGGTGTTTCCCATATGGAAGGCGGTGAATTCATAACCGTCATAACGGGCGATTCCTTCCCCGCGGGTAGCGATCCATAAAAAGCCCTGACTGTCTTTCAATATATCATCCACAAAGTTGTGAGGCAGTCCTTCATCCATCGTAATGGCAGTGAAATTATAACGTTCGGACCAATTTTCCGGCTGTTCCTTCAGCTTGCATATACAGACTAGATAAAAAGATGAACAGAGCGAATAGAAAACAATGGTTTTTTCATAGTGTGTTGTTCATTAATGACGTAAGAATATACCATTATGGAAACAAAGATATACCTTTTCGTTTTTCCTTAAAAACAAACAAATCATTTTTATCCCTCTGCTGTACAAATGTCCACCCTTTAAGCGATATTGTCCACCTGGCGAGCTTTTGGTTGCAGCTATATTTGCATTAATAATAATTAGTCAATGTGTCAATGTGCCAATTGGCTGCGCTATATTCTGCATGGCATATTTGTACCTTAGCACATTGACATATTGGCAAATTATAAAAGCTATAAATAAAAAGCTGTTTTGATTGGAATTTGCAAATATAAACGTAATTTTGCTCTCATTCGTAAATAATAACATAATTAAGATACACTATGAAAGAGATTGATTGGGCAAATCTGTCCTTCGGCTATATGAAGACAGACTATAATGTACGTTGCTACTATCGTGACGGTGCATGGGGGAGAGTTGGAACTTGTTCGGAAGAAACGTTGAATATTCACATGGCCGCCACTTGTCTGCACTATGGGCAAGAAGCGTTTGAAGGGTTGAAGGCTTATCGTGGAAAGACGGTAAAATCCGTATTTCCGTCCTGAAGCCAATGCGGAACGTTTGCAAAGTACTTGTGACGGTATTCTGATGCCGGAACTTCCTACAGAAAAGTTGTGGCCGCTATAAAGAAGGTGGTGAAAGCCAACGAGCGTTTCATTCCTCCATACGAAAGTGGTGCGGCTCTTTATATTCGTCCGTTACTGATTGGTACAGGTGCTCAGGTGGGGGTTCACCCTGCCAATGAATATCTGTTTGTGGTATTCGTAACTCCGGTAGGTCCTTATTTCAAAGGTGGTTTTCTACTAATCCTTATGTTATTATCCGTGAGTTCGACCGTGCCGCACCTTATGGAACCGGACGCTTTAAGGTGGGCGGCAACTATGCTGCCAGCCTGCGTGCCAATAAGAAAGCCCATGATTTGGGATATTCCTGCGAGTTCTATCTAGACGCCAAGGAAAAGAAGTACATTGACGAGTGTGGTGCGGCTAATTTCTTCGGCATCAAAAATAATACTTACATTACACCAAAATCATCTTCTATTCTGCCTTCTATAACGAATAAGAGTTTGATGCAGCTGGCCGAGGATTTGGGTATAAAGGTAGAATGTCGTCCGGTTCCTGAAGAAGAACTGGAAACCTTCGAGGAAGCGGGGGCTTGCGGGTACGGCGGCTGTTATCAGTCCTATCCAGCGTATTGATGATTTGGAAAACAGAAATCGTACATTATCTCTAAAGATGGAAAGCCGGGTCCTGTTGTACAAATTGTATAACAAACTGCGTGCTATCCAGTATGGTGATGAACCTGATACACATAATTGGGTGACAATTTAGACTATAGAAAAATAGATTCTTATGAAAACAAATTCAGAATTGAAGAATCGGGCAATCGATGCGTTGACCGGTAATTGGGGGACTGGGTGCGGTTATTACCTTGGTCTATGGACTGGTGATGAATGCCCCTACGCTGCCCTATCGTATTATGGAGTCGGTGGCTTCGTCTTCCTTTAGTCTCATCGCTTTGTTGCTTTTGCCATTGGGCTTCGGCTATACCGTCCATTTTTTTGGATGTGATTCGTGGAATAAAGCTGGATTTTGCCCGTCTTTTCGATGGGTTTAAAGACTATGGACGGATATTGGGTACAATGCTGCTGACTACAGTCTATACGTTCCTGTGGACGTTGCTGCTTGTCATTCCGGGCATCATGAAGTCCTATTCATATGCCATGACGCTCTTTATTCTGAAAGATTATCCGGAGTTACAGTACGATGCTGCCATAGAGAAAAGTATGGCGATGATGTCCGGTCGTAAGATGAAGATGTTCTTGTTGGATTTGAGCTTCATTGGTTGGGCTATTCTGTGTTGTTTTACTTTGGGGATCGGTTTCTTGTTCCTGGCTCCTTATGTAGAAGCATCACATGCTGCTTTCTATGAAGATCTGAAGAAAGAATTGGGAGAGTCCGTTGAGGCAATTTCTGAATAATATAGAAAATAGAAAGATAAGAAAAATAGACCTGCAAGTGAATTGCGGGTCTATTTTTTTTCTCTTTCACAGGATATTCCTACCTTTGCCTGTGGAAACAAATTAATGATAGACTAATTTTCATGGGAAAAGGAAAACTGGAGAAATTTGCTGATATGCGGGAGTATCCGCACGTGTTTGAATACCCTTATTCGGTGGCCGATAACGTTACGTTCGATATGAAGGGGAATTGGAACCGTGACTTTTTTAAGAACGATAATCCGATAGTTCTGGAACTGGATGCGGACGAGGTGAATATACCGTAGGCTGGGTCGTATGTATTCCGATAAAAATTTTATCGGTGTAGATATAAAAGGGGCCCGTATGTGGACCGGTGCGACGGAATGCGCTGAAAGATGGCATGACGAATGTGGCTTTTTTTGCGTACCAATATCGAAATCATCGACCGATTTTTTTGCTCCGGGTGAGGTGAGTGAGATATGGCTGACTTTCTCTGATCCGCAGATGAAGAAAGCGACTAAACGTCTTACTTCCACATACTTTATGGAACGTTATCGTAAGTTTTTGAAGCCGGACGGACTGATTCATTTGAAGACCGACAGTAATTTTATGTTTACTTACACCCGCTATATGGTAGAGGAAACAAATTGCCGGTAGAGTTTATGACCGAAGATTTGTATCATTCCGGTTTGGTGGATGACATACTAGGCATCCGTACCTATTATGAACAACAATGGTTGGATCGTGGTTTGAATATAAAATATATGAAGTTCCGTCTGCCGCAAGAGAAGGAGTTGCATGAACCCGATGTGGAAATAGAATTGGATGAGTATCGCAGTTACAACCGCAGTAAACGAAGCGGGTTGAAAACAAGTAAATAATAACAGAATGATGACTTTATATCCGAAATTGATTTTGGACGCCTTGGCAAACGGTGCGTTATCCCGGAACGGGAAAGAATTTGGTGGAAGCGGAGATGGTTGCCGATAATCTTCGCATTGACGGTATGTCGGTAAGCTTTTCGTTGATTTTTGAGAAACCGACCGATCCGTTTATGAAATCTATGATAAAGGCTGCCGAAACAGCTATTCATACTTATGTTTCACCTGATGTACAGGTAGCTATTGCGACAGAGAGCCGTCAGGCGGCGCGTCCCGAACCGGGTAAGCTGCTTCCATTGGTAAAAAATGTCATTGCTGTTTCATCCGGAAAAGGCGGGGTGGGCAAGTCTACTGTGGCGGCCAATCTAGCTGTGGCCCTAGCTAAACTGGGATATAAAGTAGGTTTGCTGGATGCTGATATTTTCGGTCCTTCTGTGCCTAAAATGTTCCAGGTGGAAGATGCCCGTCCTTATGCTGAGCAGATTGACGGTCGTGATTTGATTGTGCCGATTGAAAAATATGGTATCAAGTTGCTTTCTATCGGTTTCTTTGTCGACCCTGATCAAGCTACTTTATGGCGTGGAGGGATGGCTAGTAATGCTTTGAAACAACTGATTGGAGATGCCGCATGGGGAGAACTGGATTATTTCATATTGGATACGCCTCCGGGCACCAGTGATATTCATCTGACTTTGGTGCAGACTTTGGCTATTACGGGAGCTGTAATCGTCAGTACACCCCAGCAGGTGGCTTTGGCTGATGCGCGCAAGGGAATCAATATGTATACCAATGATAAAGTAAATGTTCCTATTTTGGGATTGGTGGAGAATATGTCATGGTTTACTCCTGCGGAACTTCCTGAAAATAAGTATTACCTTTTCGGAAAGGAGGGTTGCAAACAGCTGGCAGAGGAAATGAATGTGCCTTTGTTGGGACAAATTCCTATTGTGCAGAGTATCTGTGAAAATGGTGATAAAGGAACTCCGGCTGCTTTGAATGAGGACAGCATTACCGGGCGTGCATTTATAGAGTTAGCTGAAAATGTTGTGAAGCAGACCGAGAAGCGTAATGCGGAACAGGCACCGACACACATTGTGGAGATGAAGAAATGATTTAGGAATATATTTTTAAGATGAAAAGAGACTGTTCGGAACAGCCTCTTTTCTGTTTTTATGCTCTTTATTGCAGTTTGAAAGTTACAGGAACAGTGTATCTGCAACGTACTGCTTTGTCTTTTACAGTTGCCGGCTTCCATTTTGGCATGGATTTTGCAACCCGTGCTGCTTCAGCATCCAGTTCGGGGGTAATGCTGCGTACTATGCTTACATGGTCTACCGAACCATCTTTTTCAATAACCATCTGTACGATTACTTTACCTTGTGCTCCCTCCTTTTGCGCTGTTACGGGATATTTTATGTTGCGTGCCAAATATTGCAAGCAGGCTATCATACCTCCGGGGAATTCAGGCATATTGGTCTGCTATCTGGTATACGGGTCTTCTCCGACAAGAAGTAATCTCACCAGTTCCGGATTTTCCATATCTTTGATGGGGGCAGAGTTCTTTTTACCGTGAATTTTCCTTCTTGATAACCTTTATGGTTAATGGCAATGGTTTCGCCTACTCCTACTGTTAACTGAGCTTCTCCGTGAGCGTTTGTCGTGGCTTTGGCATTTGTTGAAGAAGAAATAAGTTCTACTCCTGCAAGTTGTTGGTTATCATTATTGGATATTTGTAACTTGATCCGTATTTGTTTGCCGGCTTTGATGTAGGCGGCAATATCATCATCGGTATCGAAAATGGCAGTGACATTCGGTTTGTTTGCTGAAAGTAGAAGTGATTGGTGTTTGGAACTTTTAGGAGAGGAAACGTCTAGGGAAACATACTTGGGAGTCGTCATATCCACTTCTATGGTAGCCTTTCCTTCTGCATTGGTCTTGAAAGTTTTTACTTCATTACCCGGTTTGATTTGCAGAGTAATATTAGGCTGAGGCTTACCTTCACTATTGGTTACGGTAATAGTGAAAGTCACCAGACCTTGTACTGTTGTGTTGACAAAAGATGCCACTTCTTCCCTTTCGGGGCGTGGGGTGCTTTCTTCCGTGGAATAGATTAACCTTTCGGCTGTCCGTGCCACGGTTTCAATGTTGCTGACCAAGAGTAGAGCAGCAGTCAGCGGTGCAAACAAGGCATATTTGATATGCCCTGTGGTGCGGGTTCTTTTTTTGTTCTATCATTTTAATTCTGTTTTTTAAGTGTGATAAGTTGAAATTATTATATAAACCGGTTTGTCTGTTTTGGTTGGCTAATCCCAAAGGTGATATTGATATGCTTTCTTATTTGTGCCGGATTCCATTACTTTATGATCGGCAAGGTATTCCAAATTGAGTCTGATCTCTGTTTTCAGCAGCCATGCAAAAGGATTCATCCAGCAAATGATATTTACTATTTCACTGATAATGACATCTATGGAATGCCATTGGCGGACGTGGGGTCTGTTCGTGCGTCAGGATTTCTTGTTTTTCATCTTCTTTCAGTCCGGGCAGATAGATGAAAATCCATTGCCAGAAAGAGAATGGATTGGCAGGTTCTGATAGACTGCGTATGGATATTTGGTCTACATTTATACTCTTGCTTTTTAAGACAAGGTGGAAAATACTACTTAGTTGGATCATAAATCGTGCGGATAATAAAAGGATTCCAATCCAATAGACGAACTTTATTATATCAAGCAGGTCGGGTGTGGGAATAGCAACAGGAGCTGTGACTACTGTGGCAGTGGAAGTATTTGTTTCTGTCAGCATCATCAGTGCGTAGTAATCTGCCAGTTCATTGATGGCAGGTTGTTCTTTCACCCATGCTTGCATATCCATCAGCGGATAAAGAAAAGAGAGGGCAAGAAAACTCAGCAGTGCGATATGACGCCACTGGAAGAAAGTGTCGCGACAGCAGAACAGCTTGTAGAAAGCATAGAATAAGGCGATGCCTATATTTACTTTCAGCATGTAGATGAGTTCGGGTGCTGTAGTTATCATAGTATTTGTGAATTTAGCAGGATTATTTATCTTCTTCTTTCTCTATCAAGTTGATAATGTCTTTCAAGTCGGCTGCGGAGATTTTTTGCTCTTTGGCGAAGAAAGATACCATTTCCTTGTATGAGTCAGCAAAATAGTTCCGGACCACACCACTTACAAATGTGCGTCTGTATTCGCTTTGTTTAACCACTGGGGTGTATTGATAAGTGTTGCCGAATCGTTTGGCCGTAACGTACCCTTTTCTTTTCAGGTTGTTCACTATGGATGCCACCGTAGTATAAGGCGGCTTGGGTTCGGGAAATTTAGCAACTATGTCTTTCACGAAACATTCTCCCATGCTCCAAATATGAAGCATCACTTCTTCTTCTTGTATCGTTAGCTTTTCCATAAGAAAATGAATTGATTACGATGTTTTCGCAAATCTACGAAAAAATCGTAATAAGCAAAAGGAATGGGAGTTAATTAGTGTGAATACAGATTGTGGGCAGATAAAAAAACAAAGTGAAGAATCCGGCTGTGATAGATTGAAGCGGACCCTTCACTTTGGCATGAAAATGACAGATGAAGTAAAGTTTATTTTTTGTGTAGAATATAATGGTCTGCTAACTCTCCTGTTATTGCCTGTTTGTCTTGATTGAGAGCGGTCAGGGTATTCTCACCGACTTTATAATATTGCTTATCCTCTCCATTAATTAAAGTCATGATATTACCTTCAACAGAGTAAGTTCCATATTCTTTGAAAGTAGCATCCTGCCGGTCAATATATTCTGATATCAACTCAAAAGTCTTGTCTTTTTTAATAGTCAGGGTCATGTTGATACCCGGACAGTCGGCAGCCGGAAAAGTT
>ENA-OQDC01001427-OQDC01001427.1-human-gut-metagenome-genome-assembly--contig:-NODE-1427-length-12031-cov-3.567036_pt1 | contig 12031 bp, 12 predicted proteins | sample MGYA00242770_ERZ504601 | MGnify/ENA primary metagenome ERZ504601 (study PRJEB26092, sample SAMD00036305) | human gut metagenome | host: Homo sapiens | study: EMG produced TPA metagenomics assembly of...
GAAGCATCTGGCAGATCCTGCCCCTGAGCCCCACGGGCTATGGGGACAGCCCCTACCAGAGCTGCTCTGCCTTTGCGGGCAACCCTTATTTCATTGATCTGGATGCTCTGAAAGCCGAGGGGCTGCTGACAGCCGCCCAGCTCAAGGCCGAGCCTTGGGGCAAGGACCCGCTGAACGTGGATTACGGCACCCTGTACACCAGCCGCTACAAGGTCCTGCGCGCCGCCTATGCCGCCTGGCGCAGGCAGTGTGCAGGCCGGCACGGCTGTGCCCATTACTATCCGGATGCGTACTATGCCTTCACGCTGGAAAACGAGGGCTGGCTGGAGGATTATGCCCTCTACATGGCCCTCAAGACCGCCAACGGCATGAAGAGCTGGACCCAGTGGCCCCGGGAGTACCGCAAGCGGGAGCCGCAGGCGCTGGAAGCTTTTAAGGCAGAGAACGAGGAAGAGATCGGCTTCTGGAAGTTTCTGCAGTACGAGTTCAGCATCCAGTGGAAGAAGCTGAAAGCCTACGCCAACGCCAACAACGTGCAGATCCTGGGCGATATCCCCATCTATGTCTCGGCAGATTCCGTGGATGCCTGGGTGGGCGGCCCGCTGTTTGAGCTGGATGCAGACGGCGGCTTTGCCCGGGTGGCAGGCTGCCCGCCGGATTACTTCTCGGCAGACGGCCAGCTCTGGGGCAACCCGCTGTATAACTGGCCCTACCATAAGCAGACCGGCTATGCCTGGTGGATCCAGCGTGTCCGCCATGCGCTGGGCATCTATGACCTGCTCCGCATCGACCACTTCCGTGGTTTTGACACCTACTGGGCCATCCCGGCAGACAGCACTACCGCCAAGACCGGCAAGTGGGAGACCGGCCCCCGGATGGAGCTGTTCAACGCGCTGGAGGGTGCGCTGGGCAAACTGCCCATCATCGCCGAGGATCTGGGTGAGCTGTTCCCCAGTGTGCGGGAGCTGCTGGCAGACAGCACCTTCCCGGGCATGAAGGTGCTGCAGTTCGCGTTCGGCGGCGGGGACAGCGAGTACCTGCCCCACAACCACGTCAAGAACAGCGTGGTCTACCCCGGCACCCATGACAACACGACGCTGACCGCCTGGTGGGACGAGAGCGCATCGGCAAAGGAGAAGGCTGTGGCCGCCGCCTACCTGCATCTGACCGGCTGTCAGCCCACCGCAAAGGAGGTGGCCGCTGTCAAAACAGAGGCGGCCCGCACCGCACTGCTCCGGGCTGCGCTGGGCTCTGTGGCCGACCGTGCCATCATCCCCGATGGCCGACTGGCTGGGCCTGGGCGCAGGAAGCCCACCTGAACAGCCCCGGCAAGCTGGGCGGAAACTGGAGCTGGCGCGCCGCCGATGGGTTCGACACTGCCGCGCTGGCCAAGCGCATTCTGGCGGAGTCGCGCCGTGTACTGCCGTACAGAACCGGGCCGGAAACCCGGAGCGTGTTTAGCAGTTTGACGAAAATGTAAAAAATTACGTTAAAGTTTGTGCGTTTTGCTGGAAACGCCCGGCACAAGATGGTATAATTCCGGTAATGGGGCTGCGCTTTCAGCGGCCGTGTGGCAAAGCTGTGCCGGAGGGGAGAGAGTCCGGCACCGGATAATGGGGAAAAACGCATGAAAAAAGAATGGACGGAACAGGATCTGCGCGCCTTTGCAGAAAACGCACAGACCGCCTTTGAAGACGTGACCCTGACGGAAGCCGATGAGGAGGCCGCGGACACCTGGCAGGACGATGGCCTGCAGGTGGATTATGTCCTGCGCAATGGGCAGGTGGACTGCGTGCTGCGCCGCCTGATCGAGGCGGACGGCAAGCTCTGGCAGCTGCAGATGACGGCTCCGCTGGCGGGCAGCGACCTGCCGGAGGATCGGATGACCGCGCGGGAGCGGGAGCTCTGCCGGGACGATATGAATCACGATTTCCTGACCGGCGTGTTCAACCGCCGCTATTTTGAAACGGAGTTCTGCACCCGGCTGGATGAGTGGACGGATGCCCACCGCTGTGCTTCGCTGGCACTGGTGGCGCTGGACGATGAGGACGGGATGCGCACCCGGCAGGGCGATGCCGTGATGAACCAACTGGTCTGTTTTGTGGCCAACCAGTGGAAAAAGCACTACGACCGCCCTGCAGAGCGGGTGGTCTGCCGCCTGACGGACACGCTGTTCGCCATCGGCTGCGCGGATAAGAACTGCGCAGAGCTGGCCGAGGAGCTGAACGGCATTTATGCCGGGATGCCCCGCGCGTGCGTGGCATCGGTGGGCCTGATGCGCCGGGTGCCCTTTACCCAGTCCATTGGCTGCGCCTGCACCGGCGAGGTGCGGGGCAAAAACTGGGACGCATTGTATCAGCTGTGTGAGCAGCGCCTGAAGGCGGCCCAGACCGCCGGCGGCGACCAGATCTGCAGCAAATAAACCGAATGCATAAAATCCCCCTTTGCGGTACAAGCTAGTGCCACAAAGGGGGATTTTTGTATGGAAAATCAGAAAAATGATAACCTGAATCTGCTGGAAGCGGTGGTGCAGAACACGGAGATGGGCAAGAACACGCTGGAACAGATCGTGCCCATGACCGAGGACCCTGCCTTCCGGGCCGAGCTTCTGCGGGAGCGGAACCTCTACCGGGAACTGAATCAGGAAGCCCACACCGCCATCGAGGCCTGCGGCGGCACGGCTCAGGGCCAGAGCATCATGGCAAAGCTCAACACCAAAATGGGCATCGGGATGAAAACGCTCACCGACAGATCTACCCGCAATCTGGCCGAAATGCTCAGCGAGGGAAGCAGCCAGGGCGTGATGGACTGTATCAAGAGCCAGAAAGACTATCCCGATGCGGCCCCCGGCTCCAAGCGCCTGATGCAGAAGCTGCAGGATCTGGAGGAAGAGAACCGGCTGAAACTGGAGCAGTTTCTGTAAAGGCCGCTCCGGCTGCTCAGAGTGCTTCCACCATGGCTGCCACGATCCGGGTGGCGGTAGCCACATACTCGGCGATGCTGAACTTCTTCACCACCAGCACCTCGTGGCCGTCCTCGTCGGCGTTGTCGCTCATGGCGCGCAGGATGACGCAGGGCACATCGTTCTTGGCGGCGATCTGGCTCACGGCAGCACCCTCCATCTCAACACAGTCGGGGGCGCACTTGGCCTCAATGGCGGCCTTGGTCTCGCTGTCACCCACGAACAGGTCGCCGGTGGCGATCTTGCCGGTCAGGGCTTTGACCCCGGCCTCGGCGCAGGCTTTTTCAGCGGCGGCGATGAGGGCCGGATCACCGGCGTACTCCTTCAGGTAGGGCGGGTTCTGGCAGATCATGTCCAGCTGGGCATCGTGGTAGAGCACCGTCTTGCCGATGACCACATCACCAATGCCGATCTTGCTGGTCATATTGCCTGCAATGCCGGAGAAGATGATCTTCTCGGCACCGTATCGGGTGATGAGCACCTGAGTGGTGGCGGCGGCATTGGCCTTGCCCATGCCTGCACAGCAGACCACGACCTGCTTGCCTGCCAGCGTGCCCCTGTGGTACTCCACGCCGCCGTAGGGTTCCACGGTGACATTTTCCAGCTTTGCACACAGCTGATCGACTTCATCGGGCATTGCGCCCATAATTCCGATAATCATATAGATGTCCTTTCTCCTGGGCAAAAGTGTCTCCCGCGCGCCGCGCGGGAGACACTTTTATCATACATCAGACGTTGAACAGGAACTCGATCACGTCGCCGTCCTTCACAACGTACTCCTTGCCCTCGGTGCGCTGCAGGCCCTTGGCCTTGACAGCGGCATAATCGAAGTTGTTGGCTTCCAGGTCGCCGTAGCCGATGACGCTGGCGCGGATGAAGCCGCGCTCGAAATCGCTGTGGATCTTACCGGCGGCCTGAGGTGCTTTGGTGCCCTTGCGGATGGTCCATGCGCGGCACTCCTTCTTGCCGTCGGTCAGGAAGGAGATGAGACCCAGCAGGTCGTAGCTGGCAGTAATGAGGTTGTCCAGGCCGCTGGCCTCGATGCCCATCTCTGCCAGGAAAGCCTTCTTCTCCTCGGGGGAGTAGTCGGCAATGTCCTCTTCGGTCTTGGCGCAGATGGGAATGTAGCGGGCCCCCCTCCTCGGCGGCGCGGGCGGCCACCAGCGGGACATAGCGGTTATTCTCAATGCCCTCCATCAGGTCGTCCTCGCCCACGTTGCAGGCGTAAAGCACGGGCTTGGAGCTCAGCAGGCCCATCTCGTGCAGCACGGCCTGCTGCTCGGCATCCCCCTCGTCAAAGTCAAAGCTGCGGGCGGGCTTGCCTGCGCTCAGGTGGTCGGCCAGCTTCTGCAGCCAGGCGGCTTCAGCGGCAGCACCCTTGTTGTTGCCGCTCTTGGCGGCCTTGGCCATCCGGCCTGCGCGGTTCTGAACGACCTCGAGGTCAGAGAGGATCAGCTCATAATCGATGGCATCGATGTCGGCGATGGGGTCCACGGCCTCGGCCTTGGTCACGTCCTCCACCACATGGATGATGTTGTCGTCATCAAAGCAGCGCACCACATGCACGATGGCATCACACTCGCGGATGTGGCCCAGGAACTTGTTGCCCAGGCCTGCACCCTGGCTGGCACCCTTGACCAGACCGGCGATGTCTACAAACTCCACGATGGCAGGTGTCTTTTTGTTGGTCTGCCAGATCTCAGCCAGCTTGTCCAGCCGCTTGTCCGGCACGGCCACGATGCCGCTGTTGGGCTCAATGGTGCAGAAGGGGTAGTTGGCGGCTTCCGCGTTCTTGGTGGAGGTGATGGCGTTGAACAGAGTAGACTTGCCGACGTTCGGCAGACCGACGATACCTAACTTCATATAAAATACGCTCCTTACACGTTTTTGGCATAACGATACAACTATCATTATACGCGATGAAAACCCGGAGCGCAAGGGGATGGGCGCAAAACAACGGATTTACACGGCGGGAGTTCTATATTATACTGTTCTTAAAATACGAACCGATTTCCAGAAGGGAAGGCAGGAGGATGTTATGGAACGCAACGACCCGCGCTATCAGGCTTATGTGGAGATCCTGAAGGAGGAGCTGATCCCGGCGATGGGCTGCACCGAGCCCATCGCGCTGGCCTATGCGGCGGCAAAAGCCCGCGAGGTGCTGGGGGTGCTGCCGGACAGCGTGCAGCTGCAGGTGAGCGGCAGCATCATCAAGAACGTGAAAAGCGTCATCGTGCCCAACACCGGGCACCTGAAGGGCATGGAGGCGGCGGTGGCGGCAGGCATCATCGCCGGTTCCGCCGAGAAGGAGCTGGAGGTCATCTCGGAGGTCAGCGAGGAAAAGAAGTCTGCTATCCGGGACTATCTGCAGACGGTGCCCATCACCATCGAGCACACCGAGCAGGGGCATGTGTTTGACATCGTCGTCACTGAGCGCTGCGGGCAGGACTACGCCCGGGTGCGCATCGCGGACTACCACACCAACATCTGCCGCATTGAGAAGAACGGCACGGTGCTGTACGAGGTGCCCCTGCTGGACGAGACCGTGCAGGAGGATGCCCGCGCCGACCGCAGCCTGCTGAACATGCAGGACATCTGGGACTTTGCCGAGACCGCCGACCTGCGGGACGTGGCAGACCTGCTGGAACGGCAGATCCGCTACAACAACGCCATTGCAGAAGAGGGCCTGCTGGGCGACTACGGTGCCAACATCGGGCGGGTGCTGCTGACCACTTACGGCAACGATGTCTCCAACCGCGCAAAAGCCAAGGCCGCCGCCGGCTCCGATGCCCGCATGAACGGCTGCGAGCTGCCGGTCATCATCAACTCCGGCAGCGGCAATCAGGGCATCACCTGCTCGGTGCCCCTCATCGAGTACGCCAAGGAGCTGCACAGCGGCAAGGAAAAGCTCTACCGCGCCCTCATCATCTCCAATCTGGTGGCCATCCACGAAAAGACCGGCATCGGCACCCTGTCTGCCTACTGCGGCGCGGTCAGCGCGGGTGCGGGTGCAGGCGCAGGCATCGTGTACCTGTGCGGCGACGGCTATCAGGCTGCCATCCACACGGTGGTCAACGCCCTTGCCATCGTGTCCGGCATCGTGTGCGACGGAGCCAAGGCTTCCTGCGCCGCAAAGATCGCATCTTCGGTGGATGCGGCGCTGCTGGGCTACAACATGTACAAGTGCAATCAGGAGTTCAAGGGCGGCGATGGCATCGTGATGAAGGACATCGAGACCACCATCAAGGGCATCGGACGTCTGGGCAAGGACGGGATGCGGCAGACCAATGAGGAGATCATCCGGCTGATGATGAGCTGAGCGGCGGAGCCTGCGTCCCAAAAATCATACAAAACCTTCTTTATTTTGTCATAACTATTCCGTATAATAAGAAGTGGATACTTTGTCACAAGGCCCGAAAGGGCCGGAATATACAGAATTGGGGAGGAAACCACTATGGCCAACGAAAAGATCCTCGTCGTGGACGACGATACCAACATCTGCGAACTGCTGCGGCTTTATCTGACCAAGGAGGGCTATCAGGTCACCACCGCGAACGACGGCGAAGAAGGTCTGGACAAGTTCAATCAGGTCAAGCCCGATATGGTGCTGCTGGATGTGATGATGCCCAAGATGGATGGCCTGGAGGTCTGCCGCCGCATCCGCAAGCTGGGCAACACCCCGGTGATGATGCTGACCGCCAAGGGCGAGACCTTTGACAAGGTGCTGGGCCTGGAGCTGGGCGCGGACGATTACATGGTCAAGCCCTTTGACACCAAGGAGGTCGTGGCCCGCATCAAGGCGGTGCTGCGCCGCTGCACCACCACCACCGCCCAGACTGAGAGCACTGAGGGCGTGATCGAGTTCGACAACCTGCGGCTGGACATGAACAGCTATGAGCTGCGGGTCAAGGGCAAGGTGGTGGAGGCTCCCCCCAAGGAGCTGGAGCTGCTGAACTGCCTGGCCTCCCACCCCAACCGTGTTTACACCCGCGACCAGCTGCTGGACGAGGTGTGGGGCTTTGAGTACTACGGCGACAGCCGCACCATCGATGTCCATGTCAAGCGCCTGCGCGAAAAGCTGGCGGGCGCTTCCGACAAGTGGGAGCTCAAGACTGTCTGGGGCGTGGGCTATAAGTTCGAGGTGCGTCAGTAATGCGCAAAAGTATTTCGGTCACCTTCTTTTCGATGGTGGCCACCCTGCTGGTGCTGGGCACGGCGGTGCTGGGCTGCTCCGAGTGGCTGCTGTTCAGCCGTTATTTTGCCCAGGAGCGGTACGACACGCTGGACAGCGTGGCGGATGTGACCCAGCGCGCGGCGGATTATATCGTGCAGCAGGCGGCTCTGCCCAAGGGGGCCGAGCTGGATGCCCTGAACACCAAGCTGGAGATCATCGGCGAGAGCGCCGAGGCTTACCTGTTTTTTTACCGATGAAGAGGGCAGGGTCCTCATTGCCTCCAACCCCGAGATGGTGGGAACAGATGTTGTGGGGCCCGGAGCTTATGGAAAAAGTTGCCGGGGATCAGCCCTACCACACCTTGAGCACGCTGGACGGTGTGCTGACCGAGAAGAGCTATGTCTCGGTGCGGCACATGCAGGATGCCCAGGGCAACAACAGCGGCTATCTCTTTCTCTGCTCCTCCGGTGCGCGGCTGACCGATTTCAAGGAGGAGTTCTGCTCGAACTTCTTCTTCTCTGCCTGCGTCATGCTGCTCTGCGCCAGCGTGCTGACCTCCTTCCTGATGCGGAAGCTGACCGACCCGCTCCAGAAGATCACCGATGCCGCCCAGCGGTTTGGCGGCGGGGACTTCTCTGTCCGTGTTGAGGGCGTGGAAGGTGAGGGCGAAGTGGTGGATCTGGCCCGCACCTTCAACCAGATGGCGGAGAACATTCAGTCCAACGACAATTCCCGTGGTCAGTTCATGGGCAACATCGCCCACGAGCTGCGCACCCCCATGACCACCATCAAGGGCTTTGTGGACGGCATTCTGGACGGCACCATCCCGCCCGATATGCAGAACCACTACCTGCAGCTGGTCAGCGAGGAGACCGGCCGCCTGGCCCGGGCTCATCCAGAACATGCTCGATCCTCTCCAAAGCTGGAAAGCGGCGAGTATCAGGTGAACGCCCGGATGTTCAACATCTGGGAGACGCTCACCGGTGTGGCCCTTTCGGCGGAGCAGCGCATCAATGACGGCATGATCGATCTGGAAGGTCTGACCATGGATGAAAAGGTGCTGGTCTACGCGGACCCCGACCTCATCCATCAGGTGGCTTATAACATTCTGGACAATGCCATCAAGTTTACCCCGGCGGGCGGCACCATCAAGTTCCATGTGGAGAAGCTGGGCCCCGAGGTGGAGATCTCGATCTGGAATTCCGGTCAGGGCATCAGCCCCGAGGCGCTGCCCTATGTGTTCCAGCGCTTTTACAAAGAGGATAGGTCCCGCGGCCTGCACGCCCGGGGAGCCGGTCTTGGCCTGAATATCTGCAAGGTGCTGGTCAACCTTTCCGGAGGCCAGATCCGTGTGGAGAGCCAGCAGGGCGAGTGGTGTCAGTTCGTGTTCACCCTGCCCGCCACGCCCCCCAACCCCAGCGGCATGAAGCGCCTGCCGGACGAATCCGGTCAGCCTGTGCCGGTGGAGGACCCCGCCAGCATGAAGCCTGTCAACTGAATCCGCGGCCAGACTGTCCCCCTGAAACGGGCGGGGCGGTCTGGTCGTTTTGGTTTGAAATGGATTTTGGATGGATCCGGGGGCAGGTTTGAGACTTTTCCGTGAAAAACACGGCTCCGGGTTTGATTTTTTGCGTGTTTTCATGTAAACTAAGAGTAACCATGCCCGCCCTGCATTCCGGCCCCAAAACAGGTGCTCCGGCAGAACGGATGGTGTAATCTTTCTGAAAAATAACGGAGAGTATAAAACACAATGACGATCATTAGTCCTTCGATCCTTTCGGCTGATTTCAATCAGCTTGGCGCAGACTGCCGCATGGTGCTGGATGCCGGTGCGCAGATGCTGCATTATGACGTGATGGACGGCCACTTTGTGCCCAACATCAGCTTTGGCGTACCGGTGCTGAAAAGCCTGCACAAGGGGATGCCCGCAGCATTCTACGATGTCCACCTGATGATCAGCCACCCGCTGCAGTATGCAGAGCCTTTCATCAAGGCGGGTGCCAGCCTGTACAACTTCCACCTCGAGTGCGAGGACGACATCCAGCAGACCATCGATGCGGTCAAGGCACTGGGCTGCAAGGTGGGCCTGACCATCAAGCCCGGTACGGATCCGGAGGCGCTGGCCCCGTATCTCGACCAGCTGGATCTGGTGCTGGTGATGAGCGTGGAGCCCGGCTTCGGCGGGCAGAAGTTCATGCCCTCGGCGCTGGACAAGCTGCGCTGGCTCAAGGAAGAGCGGGCAAAGCGGAGCGCCCGTTACCTGCTGGAAGTGGATGGCGGCGTGGACGACACCACCGCCCCCCCTGTGTGTGGAGGCGGGTGCCGATATTCTGGTGGCGGGCAGTGCCGTGTTCGGCGCAGCCGACCCGGCTGCGGCGGTGCGCCGTCTGGCCGCCCTGTGAGAGGTGCCTTACCATGGATGAACGTTTGATCCAGCAGCAGGAGCAGGAGCTTGCAAAGACGGGCGGTACTATCTGCACGTCTGCTTTATGACCATCCCGCTGCTCTGCATGGCCTGCTTCCTGTACGGTCTGCGGCCCCTGCTGCTCTGCGGCGCGGCGCTGCTCACCGGCAATCTGTGTGACCGTCTGGTCTCCCTGCTGCGCCGCCGCGTGTATCGGGCCGGGGATTTCTCCAACGAGAGCTTTGCCCTCATCATCGCCCTGCTCATGCCCGCCACGGTGGACTGGTATGTGGTCATTATGGCGGTGCTGGCCGGTGTCCTCATCGGCAAGGAGGTGTTTGGCGGCTACGGCAGCTATCCCTTCAACCCCGCTGCTGTGGGCTACGCCGTGGCGGCGGTGTCCTGGCCGGAGCAGGTGTTCCGCTACCCCCAGCCCTATATCAGCATCCCCCTGTGGGATGCCACCGGCGTGCCGGTGTCCAGCACCATCTCGGATACCCTGCGCAGCGGCGGCAGCCTGAACATCAGCGCCATTTCGCTGGGCCTGGGCGAGTACGCCGCCCCCATGGGCACGGGTGCCGCCCTCATCCTTCTGGCCTGCGGGCTTTTTCTCTGGCTGCAAAAGGATGTCCGTCTGGGCGCTTCTGTCAGCTTTGTGGTCACCTGTGCCCTCATCGCCTTCCTCTTCCCCCGTCAGGTGGGAGTAAACGGCGTGGACATCGCCCTGCGCCTGCAGTGTGTGCGGGATGAGCTGCTGACCGGTGCCATGCTGTTCAGCGCGGTGTTCCTGCTCAACGAGCCCTACACCTGCGCCCATCACCATCTGGGCCGCATCCTGTACGGTGTGCTGGTGGGTGCAATCACCATGGGCTTCCGGTATTACGGCGTGTACGAGACGGGTGTCTGCTTTGCTCTGCTCACGGTCAACAGCATTTTCCGGCTGGATGGACCGCACCGAGAGCCGCCTGTACCAGCTGATGCACCGCCCTGCGGCCGGAAAGGAGGGCGCTGAATGAAACGCTCCATTGCAGAACTGATCACCCGTGATCCGGAAAAGTTCGCCCACCATGACCGGGTGTTCAAAATAACCCCGTTGTCATGCAGGGCATGGGTCTGGCTCCGCTGGTGGTGCTTGCCACCACGGGCAAAATGCTTTGATGCTGGCCGTGGCTGTGGCTCTGCTGCTCACGCCTTCCCGGATGCTGGCCTGCCTGGTCAGCCGCCTGTTCCCCCCTGCGGGATGAGCAGCCTGCCCCGGAAGAGCTGGAGAAAAAGCTGCTGCCCCGGGCGCTGGTATACAGCGGCAGTGCGGCGGTGGTCTACCTCGCCGCTTATCCCATCCTGAACGCCGTGTTCGGCACCGACCTGCTGATGCTGGGCATCTACCTGCCCATGCTGGTGGTGGAGCCCTTGCTGACCTACCGCTTTGGCCGCGTGCAGGAATCCATGCGCAAGGCTGTCTCCAAGGGTCTGCGCATCACGGTGGGCTACGCGCTCATCCTGTTTATCGTGGGCTGCCTGCGGGAGTGGCTGGCGCTGGGCAGTGTGTTTGGGATCCAGCTCAGCCGCTCTGTCCTGCCCATGGCATCCATGCCGGCAGGCGGTTTCATCGTGCTGGGCGTGGTGTGTGCCGTCTGGCGCGCGCTGGCCCGCAAACACAAGGAATACCTGAAAACTGAGGCGCGCGGCACTCTGGCTGCGCACCCCCGGAAGGAGGTGCAGGATCAGTGAGTGCTGTGATGAATACCATCGATGTGGCCTTTGCCTACGCCGTGCTGGCCCTGTTTGCCCAGAACGCCATCTTTACCCGTGGTCTGGGCGTGTCGCGCCTGATCCAGCTGGTGGGCGACGAGCGCACCAGCAGCTGGTGGTTTGCCCTGCTGCTCTGTGTTACCCAGACGCTGGTGGCTCCGCTGGCGTATTTTGCGGGCAGCCAGATCGTGGATCTGCCCTACCGTGCCCCGCTCCGCCCGCTGCTCTACCTGGCCTGTGTGGCGATGGTCTGCATCTTTGAGCACGCCATCCTGCGGGCGGTCAAAGGCCCCCGCAGCGGCCTGCTCATCCGCATCCTGCCCATTGCCGCCGTGAACAGCGGCGTGCTGGGCACCGCGCTGGTGGAGCGCACCCAGAGCTTTACGCTGGCGCAGTCCATCGGCTTTGGCCTGGGCAGCGGCCTGGGCTACCTGCTGGCTGTGATGCTGGTGACCGAGGCGGGCAACCGCCTGCGCAGCAAGGCCATCCCGGAAGCATTCCGCGGCCTGCCCATCACCCTGATCTATATCGGTGTGCTGGCGCTGGCCATCTACGGCTTTACCGGCCATTCCGTGATCCTGTAAGTTGACCCCAAGGAGGGTGGTTGATTATGGCAAGATATCCCAAACGCCAGAAGGTCAAGCGCTACCGGCGCAGCTTTTACACCCGCGAGATGCGGCTGAAAAAGGGCATCGGCATTGCGGTGCTGGTGGTGGCCGTGCTGGCAGCGGCCTGGGTG
>ENA-OQDC01001428-OQDC01001428.1-human-gut-metagenome-genome-assembly--contig:-NODE-1428-length-12028-cov-2.727166_pt1 | contig 12028 bp, 8 predicted proteins | sample MGYA00242770_ERZ504601 | MGnify/ENA primary metagenome ERZ504601 (study PRJEB26092, sample SAMD00036305) | human gut metagenome | host: Homo sapiens | study: EMG produced TPA metagenomics assembly of...
TGTAGGTTTCAGCACCATCATATCCCCACCAGAACCAGGACTTGCCCCAGCTGGCTCCTGATTTCAGACAGGCATTGCCGGCAGCCTCATGGAAAGGACGCCAAATGGCAACAACGCCTGCATCCTGCAACTTCTGCAGAACTTCCACCACCTTGTCCATCTCCTGATAGAACCATTTGTTCTCCCAAGAGCCTGCCGTCAATACGTTGGCAGCCTTGAAGGTGGTTTCGGATGGGGTGCAGGTCACACCGCTACCATCTGTTCCCGGAACTGTGCTTTCTGTCTTAGGCACGTTGAAGTGCCACATCAGCGATACCAGTCCGCCCTGGTCTGCCCAGTTGGTGACAGGAGTGATGTCGTTATAGTTGATCCATCCGTTGGAACCCTGCTTAGGAACATAGATATGGATGAAGTCATAGCAGTTCATGGCAGGATATTTGCCTGTTGCCTTATAGATTTTGTCTGCTTCCTGGGTGTTCCAGTTGACGTAGGCGATGACCGAAGGAGTCGTCTGCTGCCATAATTCAGCTGCAGATATTTGTAGAGACGCTTGGTCTTTTCTGTAGCAGCAGGGTCAGCGAGATTCACATCGCCTACTTCGCTTTCGTGATAGATAGAGAAGACAACATTGTTAATCTTGTTGATGTCGTAGGTTTCGAAAGCACCGAATTCTTCCGAGCCTTTCACATAAATTTCCAGTTGGTTGTTGGCATTGTGCTTCATGCTGCTGATGGTATTGCTTTCGCCTGTCAGATTCCATTCAGCTTGCTTTCCTTCCGAATTGTTGATAGTAATCTTGTCACCATCAGTTTGTGCCAAGGCAGTGAATGAAATCATTACTGCCAGAAGTGAGAGTAATATCTTTTTCATTGTCTTGCTATTTTAATGGATTTGTTGTTTATTTTGATGATGTATACACCGTGGGTTAAACCATCAAGAGAAATGATGGTCTTGTCGCCTGCGATGACCGGAGAGAGATTTACTGCCTTTCCGTCGAGAGCAAAGGCACTCACCTGGTTGCGGGTGCCGTCTACGATGATGCGGTCACCTTCGAAGGCAAACTTGTTGTTCGTTTCTACTTGTTTGATACCGGTGGTTGTTCCATAGGTGAAGGTAGAAACCTTCCACAGTTCGTAACTGGCAGTAGTGGCAGTTGAAGTCACGGTCATCTTGTCATTTCCGAAGGTCACTTCCGGTAGAGTGCTCAGTGCAAACTCTATCCTGCTTCCATCGTTGAATGAAACAAACAGCGACTTGCCATCGGCAGCTTTGGCTGAGATGCAGCTGAGAGCTACCAGTAAGGATAATGCTATTTTCTTCATATCGGGTTAATGTTTTGGTTAAAATCAAAAATGTGGCGCAGTTAATTAACTACGCCACAAATTTACAAATTATATTTCACATAAATGCGTTTTTTATGTTAAATATTTCTATCTTATGGAAGGACAGCAATCTTGGTTACATTCTTCAGGTCGCCCTGGAGGATGAATGCAGTATCACTCCAACCGTCAGAGATGCTGTTCACAGCTTCCATCATGGCTGCATCGAATACCTTTACAATGCAGCTCTGATCACCATTCCAGTCGGCTACAGTATCAATACCGCCCCAGTTGGCGTTGTTGATCTGAACCTGACCGGTAGCTCCTGCTTCTTTATAGAAGAGCATCTTGGAACCTACCTTGACACCCAACTTGATGAGGTCTGCCTTCATGATACGGAAACGACCGGTGTCATCCCAAGTGAAGTTGTATGGATACTTGATGGCGCTGTTGTCCATGTTGGTTGTGATAGTAGCGATATCCTTTTCTGCAGGAACCACCTTGAACTCTGGACCTTCAATCTTGTTGCCGTCTGGGTCTTCCATCACGATCTTGTAGGTACCAACTTCTGCATTGGCAGGAACCTGGCATACAATCTCAGTATTGGTACGAGAGGTATAGCGGTTTACCTTGTAAGAACCGATATAGAGGTTCTGGATGTTCTGGAAGTTCTTGCCAGTGATGGTGATGGTTGAACCTGCTGTAGCTTCTCCAGGAGTGATAGAAGCGATAGCTGGATCGGTAGCTGCCTTGATGCTCAATGCATCCTTCACCTCTATGGTTGTACCATTCTTCAGGTTGAGCTTGAAGCCTGTACCGGCGCATGCTGCAGGAACTGTTACTGCTATGGCATTGGCAGTCTGAGCTGCAAATTTCTCAACGGTCTGCTCTACATCGCCAGGGAAGGTGATGCTTGCTACGAGGTCGAGATTTGTACCCTTGATGATGGTCTTATCGCCAGCTGTGATAGCTGCTGGTGTGCAAGAAGCTACGGTTGGCTTCACCAAAGTATAGGCTACTGTTACAGTCTTGCCGTTGGCGAGACTCAATGTGATATCGCCTTCCTGTGCATCCTCAGGAACAGTGGCAGTTACCTTGGTTGTCTCTACCTTGTTGAGCTGAGATGCTGCTGCATTAGGGAATGCAATGCCTGTAATCAGATCCATATCCTTACCGGTGATGGTGAGTTCGGCACCATTCTTCACTGGGTTAGGTGTTGCAACGAGTTGGGTAGGAACCACGGTGATGATGTTGCCTACAGGAACCTCGATACCGCTCTTGGTTACTACATAGAAGGTACCGTCTGTAGCCTTGGCTGGAACAGCAACAGTAATCTCTGCTACGCTCTGTGACTTAAAGTCGGCAGCATTTACAGTAGCGCCCTCAAACTTCACGCTGACAATCTGGTCGAATGAAGTACCCTTGATGCTGAGAATTTCGCCTGCCTTGATGTTGCGGTCCTTGATAGGAGTCGCCTCAGGAGTATTGATGGTCAACTCTTCCTTGGTCTCCAGAGAGGTACCATCCTTGATGGTATCTGTCAATGTGATGACACCTGTACGAGCCTCAGCCGGAATCTTCACCTGGATGGTATAGCGGTCGTGACCTACGAACTCTGCCTCCTTGATGGTATCGCTACCTGCGAAGATAACGCCGTGCATCAGGTTGAGGTAATCACCCTTGATGGTTACTACATCGCCTACATTACCTACCATAGTACCTTCGCTACCTACGAAGAACTTGGTGATTTCGATGTCCTCACGATAGGTGATAGGAGATACGGATGTAATCTCGCCGCCCTTCTTGGTCTTCAGTACAATCTGACCCGGCTCGCATTTCTCGGCAGGAACCTGGATGGAAATCTTGCTGTTGTAACCGCTCTGGAGAATCTCGTATGCGGTGATAGGATCTGCACCTGGAAGGTTGACAGACTCAATCTGGTCCAGATTGGTACCATAGAGATATAAGGTACCGCCACGGAGCACTGGGCATGGACCGAATGACTGGAGAGAAATCTCGTTACCATACTGGTCGGTAGAGAGGTCATCTCCGTCGCTGCACGCTGTCAGCGATAGCCCTACGAGGGCTACCACCAACATAGCGAATATTTTGCTTATCTTTTTCATATCAATTCAGATTATAAGTTTATTTGTTTGGAACCACACGGATGTTGTCAATCTTGATGATTGGGTTACAGTCTACACCGGTAGGCAATACGCTGGCATCATTGTATGCACCCTTGACAACAAAGATGTTGAAGGCACTGAAGTCGTTCACACCTGTATAGCTCAATCCCTTGTTGCCATCGTAGTCATAGACGAAGTCTGCCAATGGAATGGTTACGGTTACCCACTTACCTTCGGTGTTATATGTCTTGTCGTCTGTATTCTGCCATGGCATGTAGAGGGCACGTGCCAACTTACCCTGCTCGTGGAAGAAGGTGTTGTTGGCTCCTGCCAATACGTTGCCATAGACATCCTGTACACCTGCACCACCATTGGAAACCTGGCTTACGCTACCAAAGTAAATCTGCATAGGTGCAGCCGACCAACCGTTGTCCTTAGGGATGCACATCTCAAACTTCAGGCTCATGTTCTTCCAATCGCTGAAGTCTGCAAGATCCTGCATACGTGGACGGCTGGAGTAGGTCTCTGGGTCCTGCCAGCTTCCTGGCCAGTACTCGAACGAGAAGTTACCGTCGTTCCAGCCTCCGTCTGCGCCCATGGCTGTCTCACCGAGTACCATGTAGTTGCCAGAAAGTGATGTGCCATCAGATGTAATGGTACGATTGTGCCAACCATTGTTGCCCAACACTTCTCCACCTTCCTTCCAAGGAGTATCGAAGTCGAAGAGCATACCGCGGTTGTCCATATAGCGGAAGCCAGCCTTGGTAGTACCGTTGATGGTTGTGATGGTAATAGGCTCGTGCTTAGGCATATCCTCTGGCATGTTGAAGCGGATGCTGTTCTGGGTGATCTTCAGGTCCTCGTAAGGAATGGTGTAGTTATCACCCACCTTGATAGTCAGATGACTGTTGTCGTAATCCAGGAAGTAGTCTCCCTTGATAGTTACTTCCTCGCCTGGAGCTGCCCACTCGTTGCTCATGCTGTGGATGGTTGGAGCTGGCACGATGGTCTTGAAATCGTATGCCACGGTGTCCTGCTTGCTAGTGATGAAGTAGATCTTATCACTTACCTCGTTAGGGATAGCCTTTGGCACGGTTACGATGATGGTGTTGTCCGTCATGTAACTGGTGTTCAGGACTGCTGACTGGTCGTTGAAGTTGATCTTGGTCACACTTCTCAGGTTTCTACCCACAATACAGATGGTATTGTTGAGGGATGCACCAGTAAGCAGTGAGTCCTTGCTGGCAGCATCCACAGGGCGAACATAATCGATGGTAGGAGTTCCGCCTGCAACTTCATACTTGTCTGGCTCGTCCTCGCAAGAAGTGAATCCTGCGCTGGCTGCAACAAGTGCCATGGCGAATAAAGCCCCATTTATATTCTTGATATTCATAATGAAATTCTCTTAATTGATTAATAACTATATGTGTTACGTACATCTACATGGATTGGAGTAGCATTGCTACCCAGGTTAGGGTTCAGGGCTACGTCCTCTGTAGGGAATGGCAAAGTAAAGCTGGTGGCTGTTACGTTAGGTGCTGGGGTATTCTCATCATACTGCATTTCTGAGTTGTCCCATGTACCACTGTTGTAGTATGCCTTGTAAACTGCATCACAGTTCCACATCGCATTGCGGTGCTGTGCCTTCAATTCCTTGATGCAGCTGTCTACATCATAGTATGCACGGCGTACGAAATCATACCAGCGGTCACCCTCACCTGCAAACTCCAGGCGGCGCTCCTTCCAGATGTCATCGAATGTAAGAGAGGTTTTTCTTACGAATCCCTGCCACTCGTATGCACGGCCACGAACCTTGTTGAAGCAATCCAAGGCAAGTGCATCGGTATTGTTACCCATCTGTACCTGTGCCTCTGCATAAATCAGATAGATGTCTGAAAGACGGAGGAGTGGAGTAGGGAGAGCATTAGACATACGGGTTGGAGTGATGCCCAATTCTTCCTTGTGGTCATAGTTGTCACCATAGAGGTTCTTCACGTTGCTACCACCGCAAGGACCCTGGCACTGACCAGTTGCAGCTGCATTGTAACCCTTGTTATACCAGAAATCCAGGTAAGAGAATCCCTTCTTCAGACCGTCCTTCTGTGCATTGGCAGGAAGATCGTGGTCTCTCCAGAAGTAAGAATATACATCGCCTGGCATCATGATGGTTGCCTTACGACGGTGGTCTGGATCTACACGGCTTGCTGGATCATCCTTAGGAGATACACCGAAGGCTTCCATCAAATCAACCGATGGACCGCCCCAACCGCCCCAGCAGTCACCATTCTCATCGAAACCTTCTGGAGCCAAGTCGCTCTGGAGGGTGTTCTGAGAAGTCCACTGAGTACCTACTGTCCAGCGCCATGCAATCAGAATTTCGTCGCAGAACTGGTTAGAGCCACGGAAGATGTCCTCGTAGTGCTCCATCAGTCCTCTGCCTGAGTTTTCGATGACATCCTTGGCATATTCGGCTGCCTTCTTCAAATCGTCCTGATTCAAGGAGCCTGAAACACCAGCCTTGGTCAGATAAACCTTACTGAGCAGACCTTCTGCACAGTAGTAGTCGATGCGACCCGAAGTGCTCTTTTCCTTAGGAAGAAGCTCCATCGCCTTTTCCAGGGTCATGATGATATACTCATATACATCAGCCTTTTCTACCTTGCTCAACTGGTTGTAGTCACCCTTGCCAAGCGTCTCTGAGTTGCTGTGGATGATAGGCACATCACCGAAGGTACGTACCAGATAGAAGTATGCCATCGCCTTCCAGGCAAGACATTCGCCCATACACTGGTTCTTCACCTTCTCTGTGGTGTTGATTGCCTTCTGCAATGACTCGTAAACAGTGCTGCAGTGACCAATCTCTGTCCAGAGAGAGTAAGACATGTTTACCAGGTCCTCATCGGTACCATTGGTACTGAAGTTCATGTAAGGGCTTGAACCCCAATACATATTACCCGACATAACCTCACCAATCTTGATGAAACCACGCTGGAAATCATACCAAGGTGAGTTGGAGAGATAGTTTACGCCAGAGATGCAGGCTGCATCACCGTTGTAAAAGTTCTCTGTGTTGTAATTGTCCTCCACTGGCTTGTCAAGGAAGTCACTGCAAGAGGTCATTCCCATACCGAGGAGCATTACAAATGCTGTATATTTAATGTTCTTAAATTTCATAACTGTTCGTTTTGGATATTAGAATGATAAGTTCAAACCAAATGTAACGGTGGTTGGAGAAGGGTAGCGACCGAAGTCCAGACCATATACATTCGCACTCTGAGTAGAGAGACCTACCTCTGGGTCGTAACCGCTGTAACCGGTGATGGTAAAGAGGTTAGACGCTGTGAGAGTCAGTCGGAGATTGGTCAGACCAATCTTCTGGATAAGCTTCTGGTCGAATGTGTATCCCAGAGCCATGCTCTTCAAGCGGAGGTATGAACCATCCTCGATATAACGGTCGCTGAATGCGTCGTTATCGTTAGGGTCGTTGATGGATGCACGTGGGTACATCGAGTTTGGATTGTCAACGGTCAGATTAGAGATGTTGTCATACCAGTTACCAGTCTGGTTACCATCCTTGGCTACGAGGTGAACTCGCTTGTTTACATCCTTCAACTGGTTGCTCCATGGAGAGTTCATGTGAGTCATCTTCATGTTCAGATAGTTGGCTACCTTGGCGCCTACAGAACCGTTGATGAAGATATTCAGGTCGAAGTTCTTGTAGCGGAAGGTGTTGTTCCATCCGAAGGTCCACTTAGGGAGTGGAGAACCGATGTTGGTCTTATCATTCTCGTCGATGATGCCATCGCCGTTGATATCCTTGTACTTCAAGTCACCTACATAGGTGGTGTTGCTGCGGCTGAACTTAGATGGATCGTCAATCCATGCATAGTGCTTGGTGCCATCTGCATCTGTTGTTACAGAGATTGGGTTGTTCTTCTGCAGGGTCTGTACTGGAGAACTGATGATATCGTTGTAATCCTTATATACTCCCTCTACTACGTAACCGTAGAAGTTGTAGAGTGATTCACCTGGTGTAGAACGGGAAACAACGTCGCTCCACTGTCCCTTACCGAGCAATGCGGTACTGCCGGAAAGACTCTTCAACTTGTTCTTGTTGATAGAGATGGTGACGTCTGAACTCCAGTCGAAGTCCTTGGTGACGATAGGGTGGGTGTTGAGGGCAATCTCAAGACCGGTATTCTCGATGTCGCCATAGTTTCCGTATGGTGCAGCGAGGGCTGAAGATGCATTACCGCTGGTACCCATGATAGAAGGCAGGTTGAGCTGCATCAGCATGTCCTTGCTCATCTTCTTGTACCAGTCTACGGTCAGGTTCACACGGCTGTTGAAGAAACCGAGGTCAAGACCTACGTTCCACTGCTCCTGAGTCTCCCACTTGATGTCGAGGTTCTTCAGGTTGGCAGGACGGAAGCTGGTACCCAGGGCTGTATCCATGGTACTCATGGCAGAACCCCACTTGTAACCACCGATGTTGGAGTTACCTGTCTGACCCCAACCGAGACGCAACTTACCGTTGCTCAACCACTTGATGCCCTTCATGAACTGCTCGTTGGTGAAACGCCAACCTAAAGCCAATGAGTGGAAACCTGCCCAACGGTTGTTAGGACCGAAGTTTGAGCTACCATCATAACGATAGGTATAGGTAGCGAGATAACGGTCGTCGTAGTTGTAAGTCTCACGGGTGAAGAAGGAAGCCATAGATGAACTACCCCATCCTGCGTTAGGCTTAGGGTCACCCTGTCCCAATGCTGGGTTGTGAACTACATCGTTAGGAAGCTGGGTGTTGAGAAATGCCAGATAGTCATATTTTGATTCCCAGCATTCCTGACCGAGCATGGCAGTGATACTATGTTTGCCGATATTGGTAGAATATTGCAGATAGTTGTTCAATGACCAGAAGGTATTGCTGTTCTTCTGCAGACGGCTCTGGTTGCTCTGACGCTTCCAGGTTCCGAGGTCTATCATAGGACTGTAGGTGTCAGCCTTGGATGCACCTATGTCGAAACCTAACTGGCTGTGCCAGGTCAAGCCCTTCATCAGGGTGATATCTGCAAAGACACTACCGTTCAGGCTCTGACGGTCGAGCAGGATATCATCTTCCATTGCCAAAGCGATAGGGTTAGGATTGGTGAATCCTTCCTTAGATACGCTTGAGTATCCGCCATCAATATTGTAAATCTGGATATCTGGAGGTGTAGTCAATGAGTAGTTGATCAAACCTTCTTCACCGTCAGCCAGTTTCAAGCTCTCTGATGTCTTTGAATAGGTAGCATTCAGTCCGAGCTTGAACCATTTCTTCAACTGTGCAGAGAGGTTTACGCGCATAGAGTAGCGCTGGAATTCAGAACCGATGATGGTACCGTCCTGGTCTGTCCAGTTGCCTGAGATATAGTAGTTTACCTTATCTGTACCACCCTCTGCGGCAATCTGGTGTGACTGCTGCCAAGCGGTCTGGAAGATAGCATCCTGCCAGTTGGTACCGATACCGAGGATAGAAGGGTCGCTATATACTGGGTCTGGCTTGGAGATTTCTCCCTGGTTGGCGAGGTCGTTGTAATATTCTGCAAACTCGCGCAAGTTCATGATATCCAGACGCTTGTTCTGACGGCTTGCAGCTACGCTACCGGTATAGGTAAACTTAGCTTCGCCAGCCTTACCCTTCTTGGTAGTAATCAACACGACACCATTGGCACCCTGAGCACCATAGATAGCGGTGGCAGAAGCATCCTTCAATACCTCCATGCTGACGATATCGCTAGGGTTGATCAAAGACAATGGAGATACGGCTGAGTGAGAACCATTACCGAGCTTGTCACCCAAACCGAGTGATGAACCGCTGTTGCTCTGAGAATTGAAGATGACACCATCTACAACGTACAATGGCTCTGAGTTGGCATTGATAGTAGCGATACCACGCACGCTAACGGCTACGGCAGAACCTGGCTGACCGGAAGTCTGGACAGCGTTCACACCTGAAATCTTCCCTGGAAAGCCTGGTCAACGTTGGTGATAGGAGTCTGTTTCAATGTCTTTTCGTCCATAGAAGCGGAAGCACCGGCGAGGTCGCTCTTCTTCATGGTACCATAACCTACAACCACTACTTCCTGAAGACTGTTGTTGTCTTCGGTCAAAGTAATCGTCCATATCTGTGACAACGGCATTTTGGTGCCCTTAACTTTTACGGTAGCACCGATGATAGGACCCATTGCATCGGTAACATTACCTGTAATCTTCTTTGCTTGTTGAACAGCCTGGCTCGTTGTGATCTGGGCTGCGAAAGTTTGCTGAGGAGAGATGCCGAGAAAACTCAGGGCAGCTACGCCAGCAAGCAACTTTTCTCTACTTTTGATGTTCATAAACTTTTTGTTAGTTGGTTAAAACAGTTTGGCGTTTCCTCTGCCTGTCGAGCAGTTCATCTTCAAACACTTCTTTTTCGAAGATGCTCTCGTCATTTGGAGGAGATCCCAAACGGATAATCGCTCTCTGGTTCATCCTTTGCCCATACATCTTGATGGGGAGGAAAGCAAGAGGCTTGCTCTAGGTTGCCTTTTCTTGTTTCATTGTTGTGATTGTTTTTATATTGTTTATTCTTGTAATTTCTTATCTTTTAGGCTACTTTCGTATTCCGGTGCAAAGATAACAGTTTTTTGCTGAAAACCTTGTACCTATTTTGCTGATTACTGATACTTTTCTGCTTTATGGCAGATATGATGCATTTTTTCTTGTCTCTGCATGCTGTAGAGTGTATGTTTTACATTTTATTTACGGTTTGCTTGACTTGTGTTAAGAAAAGAGGTTTTTCTGTGTCAATCTTGTTGTAACAACGTATAAAATCTCTATATATTATAAGGTTTCGCGTACATTATATTATATATATCAGGAAATAGGTGTAGATATATCTTTTAAAATGTAGGAAATAGATTTGCAAATGAATACCGTTCATTGTAGTTACCTGTGCTTTTTTTGCAATTTTTTTATTCTTTGAAATGAAAGTACGTTATTCGGCAAAATAGTACATGGGTTGTCGAAAAATATCCTTAACTTTGCAACCGTAAAACTTGACAGTGTAACTAACAATATGGACATAAAAAATGAAGAATAGTAATGCAAAGGTTTTTAAGTTAATAATTATAAGTGTTCTGATAAGTGCGCTGGGTTCTTTGAACCTTCGCGCACAAATCAGAGGCAACAACATTGTGGTTTCGGTTACTCCTGATCATCAGAATTGGAACTACAAGGTAGGTGAGAAAGCTAACTTCACCGTCAATGTGAGAAAAAGCGGAACGCTTCTCGATAACGTCAAGATAGACTACGAAGCTGGTCCGGCAATGTTTCCGGAAGTGAAGAAGAGTGCTGTGCTGAAAGACGGAACCATGAAATGGAGTGGGGCGCTCAAGCAGCCGGGCTTCTATCGCTTCAAGGTGATAGCTCATGTAGATGGCAAGAATTATGAGGGACTTTGTACTGCAGGTTTCTCTCCAGAAAAGATCCTGCCGTTTGCCAATGAACCGAAAGACTTTGATGCTTTCTGGAAGAAGGCATTGGATGAGGCAAGACAGAATGATCTGAATCCTACCAAGGTGCTCCTTCCAGAGCGTTGCACCAAGGATAAGAATGTATATGAAATCAGCTATAACAACAACCGCTGGGGCTCTAAGATGTATGGCATCCTGAGTGTTCCGGTCAAGGAAGGTAAATATCCTGCTCTTCTCCGTGTTCCTGGTGCCGGTGTCCGCCCTTATGCTGGCGATACCTATACAGCTCCTGCTGAGTGCATCGTGCTCGAAATCGGTATTCACGGTGTTCCTGTTACCATGGAGCAGAAGGTATATGATGATCTTGCCAATGGTGAACTGAATGGTTACTGGGATACCAATCTCGAAAATCCGAACCGCAACTCTTATAAGAGAGTCGTAACCGGTGCAGTCCGTGGTGTGGATTATATCGCTTCCCTTCCAGAATGGAATGGCAAGACCATCGGTGTGACCGGTTCTTCACAGGGTGGATTCCTTTCTATCGCTGTGGCAGCTCTCGATAAGCGCATCACTTTCCTGGCTCCTGTTCATGATGCTATGTGCGATTATGAGGCTGAGATTCACGGAGTTGCTGGCGGTTGGCCACACTACTTCTATAAGGAAGACAAGGCACAGGGTGCTGCCTGGAAAGAGCAGAAACTGACTGATTTGGAGAAGGCGCGCCTCGAAGGAGCCCGCTATTATGATGGTGCCAACTTCGCCCGTCGCATCACTTGTCCGGGTTGGTATAGCTTCGGATATAATGACGAGGTGGTTCCTCCTACATCATCTTACGGACTTTACAATAGCGTAAAGGCTCCTAAGACCTTGAGTCTCTATCAGATGACTGGACATTTCTGGTATCAGGAGCAGTGGGATGAATGGCAGCGATTCATCGAAGCGCAGCTTCGAAAGTGAAGAGTGAAGAACGAAGAGTGAAGAAACAACGTTCGGCGTCCGAAGGGAAAAGCCAATTCAAATGCTAATAACTTCACATTAACACTTAAATATTATAAAGATATGGTATTGAAGAAATATTTGATTGAGT
>ENA-OQDC01001429-OQDC01001429.1-human-gut-metagenome-genome-assembly--contig:-NODE-1429-length-12024-cov-5.018156_pt1 | contig 12024 bp, 9 predicted proteins | sample MGYA00242770_ERZ504601 | MGnify/ENA primary metagenome ERZ504601 (study PRJEB26092, sample SAMD00036305) | human gut metagenome | host: Homo sapiens | study: EMG produced TPA metagenomics assembly of...
CCGACGACTGGGGGTAATAGACAATTCCGGAAGACTGCTGCTGTTAATCAACGTGCTGGGAATAGGCACGATATCAGTCTCGTTGGCAGGCTTCAGTATCGCCTTGGTAATCGAGCAATCGCTTTCCACGCTCGGCAAAGCAATATCAGCATCGCTCAGTTCAGAGAGCGGCTTCCAATTACCCAACAAGGCGTCGAGTTCTACAAGGGCAGCCATTGGCAACGTATGATCGTCGGGCTCGCTCAAGGCCAATCCACGCTTGCAAATCACGCGGAATTCGCCAGGGGTGTCTTGCGGCAAGGCACGCAGATTGAATGTGGGTGTCGCTTGGCTTGGCGTGCGTGTCAGCAGGGTATAGAGTAATGCCGCAAGCTGGCGAATCGCATACCGTTCAGGACCGTCCGTACGCAGATCGGTAGCGGACGTATCGGCCAGCATCGTGGCACATGGTGCATCGGCAATTTGCACACCGGAGGTAGTCACTCGAACGGTGTCGGTTGTGATGACGATGCCGCTGGGAGTATCCGCAATGACCTCGCGCAGCACGTCGGCGCATTCTCCGATAATCGACCGGATGGCGCTGTAGCTGAGCGGCTTGGCGGTATCTACCATGTAGTCAGTCAGGCATTGGCCGCTATCCACCGGCATGACAATGAGAAGTACGTCGGATTCCATACGGTATTTCAGTATGGGAATCACACGATCAGGGCGAGTGGCGGCGATGCGACCAGCGAGCTTATCGATTGCGGCGAAAGCGCTGCGATCGGTAATGATGAACAGCTGGCAATCCTTTGCCAGCACACGGTCGTTGGCTTTCCATGCCTGAATGCCAGGCTCCTCACGCAACGATGATACCAAGGTGTATCGGTTGAGAATCGTGTCTCCGAGTTGCGGTTTCATAGTGCGTTCGGCTCCGTGTGATTGGTGTTCGAGATTGGTCTTAGATATTCTACGTGCGGGGCTATCCTTGACGGGCTCCGTCTCAGGATTGATTTACGTAGCGTCGACTTTTTTCCGGCTGGGCTGTCACAGCAACGTCCTCACTGGCCGGAGTCTTGTGTAGACGGGCCAGTATCGAGTGATAGGCGCTGATGAGTTCCGGGGTGTGTACCACCCACAACACAGCCACATATACTACGGCCAGCACAATGGTGAGCACCACGCAGATGGCCAGCGCAGACCACCAGCTCATGTGCCCGCCTACTGGTCGAATATCCGCGCCGAGCAGTGCGACTACCGGTCGTTTGATCAGCCAGACCACAACTCCGGAAGCCAGTGCCGCCACAATGGCCTTGGCATATGTCCTCGTGATCTCCCGACCGCCAAGATTGCCTTCGAACTTGCGGCGCAACATCATCAACGTCAGCGGCAACGCCAGTAATCCACCGAGGGTCACCGAGCAGGCGATGCCGAGTACCCAATGCTCAGGAGGAAGTACCATCATGCCGATGATCATGAATATTGAGGTGAATCCATACTGCATCACCGCGGACAGGAAGGGGTGAAGGCCGTCCTCAAAGGCGTAGAACGTGCGCTGGATCAGCAGGAACGCCGACCCCAATGGAATGCCCATAGACAAGGCGATAAGCGCATAGGAGATCAACATAGTCTCGTCCATCGAGACGGACGGAAGCAATGCACGGATGATCGGTTCGGGGAACACGACCATGGCGGCGGCGAAGAACATGATGAGCAGGCCCACATTATTCAGTGCGCTGACCAGGTCGTGCCGTGCCTCATCCAGATTCGCAGCTGCGATGGAACGGGAGATTTTGGGGAACATAGCCGTGGATACCGATACGGCGATGAGTGAATAGGGCAGGATGAACAGTGTGTACGCATTCTGATAGGTCGCGTTGCCTGCCACGCTGAACAGGCTGGCACCCGTCAGTTCGTGGGCGCGCTGCGGTGCGGATGTGGCGATACGGGTAAGGATAATGCCGCAGATCTCACTGGTGATCACCACGCCCAAAGAGCCTAACGCCACGGGACCCATAGACCTGAGTCCAAAGCCGCCAAGCCCGAAGCTGGGTTTGTACTTGAACCCGATACGGGCCAGCGGCAGGAACAGTATCAGCGCTTGGAAGGCCACGCCCAAAGTCCAGGTGCCTGCGGTAAGCGCGATTTTGTCGGCGGTCCAGAATTCGAGGGGCTGTTCATTGGCCTTGCTGAACAGCAGAATAAAGCCAGTAAAACCGGCGCAACTAATAATGTTGGCACCGGTTGAGCTCCACGCATACGTGAGGAAATGGTCTTTGGCGGCCAGGATCTGACCCAATACCGTATACAGGCCGTAGAAGAACACCTGAGGCATGCACCACAGGGTGAACGAGGTGGTCAGGGCTATCATCTGGTGATCGTCGCTACCCACGTACAGGCGGGCAAGCAGAGGGCTGGCCGCCGCCATCACCACGGTCATGGCCAATAGGATGCCGATGGCCAACGTAATCAGGCGATTCAGTCGTTCTTGGGCGTCTTTTTCTTTCAACGTGCGCACGATCTGGGGCACCAGCACGGCGTTGAAGATGCCGCCGGACACCAGCGTGAACACGGATTGGGGAATCATGGAACCGGCCTGATAGGCGTTGGCCGCCAATCCGGTGGTGCCGATGGCCGCAGCGAGAAGAATCGTGCGGAGCTGACCGGTCACACGGGAAGCAGCGGTTCCCGTGGCCATGATCAGGGAATTACGACCTACGCTTGAACTCATTCGTCGGGGTCCTTCTTCCGATGGAACTGCCGCCACAGGCCGATAATGCCCAGTAGCACGGCGAAGCCGATGATAATGAAGCCGCTGGCATCACTGATGCGCATCACACTGGTGATCGCGGTGTCCTGCGTGTTGCCGAAGCTGTTGCCTTCCCGGTCGGTCAACGACACATGGGCCGTCGATGAGCCGGAAGTGGAAACGCGGATGGTGAAGGTCACCTGAGCGTCGCTATGCGAGGGAATATCGATGTCAGCGGTTCGCGAGGTGACGATCTGCATGGAGTCAGTCAGTGAGTTGACCTGCACGCTGACGGCGTAGGGAAGGTCATTGCTGACGGTGATTGGCATTTTCGCGGATTCGCTGAACACGGATATTGATTCCGATGGGTTGATGCGTACGCCGTTCAGAAGATCGCTGGCCAGTGTTTTCGTGGCTTTGACCATGGCTTTTCGCGTGGCTGTCGGCTGGGGGGAGCCAGACATGGACCGCAGCGCCATATCGTCATGCAGCGCCAGTAAAGAGCCAATCCATTGCGTCGGATCGTTGCTATGCGAGGCGGTGTCATTGGCGTCCTGCCGGGCCAGGGCCTGCGGGTCCAACGACGAGACCTCGTCGGAATCAATCTCGTTCCTCAATATGGAGGTGGCCATGCGCATGATGTCATGCCGGCTGTCGGCCAACTGTCTCAATGCCGACCGGGTATTGGCGGTGTTGGCATCATCGGCCTTGTCGGGATTGACCGAATCGCTGACATTGTACGGATCGGCCTTGGCCATGGTCTTCAGGTCCGTCAGATTCAACCAAGACGCCTGCTCGAAGGCGCTCATCACCTGATCGATCCAGCTGGCCTCCGTGGTGCGGGAGAACGTCATAAGCAGGTATCGGGATGTATAGGGCTGTTCCATCTGGTAGAACGCGCTCTGAGCGACCAGTCGGGCCAACCGACCGGCATCGCTGGACTCGGCCTGCGCGTCCGTGCTGGTGGCTTGGCCCTTGGCCAGCGTGCCCAAGGTCGATTGCTCCTTCAGCACGGTGACATCGCCGGCAGGCGTATGCACCACGTAGGTGCCTGTGTGTACGGCTTCAGTCTGGTCGGCATCGAAAGAGGCATCGGCAATCACCGTGTCATAGCCCTGCTCGCGTGCTGCGGTCAGCGCATCCAACGTCCAACAGTTGTTGCCCTGCCATGCGTACGCGGAGGGTGTTTCGGAGTCGCCTCCGTCGGCATACCATGCGGCCGCCTGCTTGGCGTTCCACTGCTCAGTGGTGATGCCGGCCTTTTCGTAGGCCGCGGTATCGTCCAGTGCGGTATAGGCGGTGATGTCGAAGTCGGCGGGCTGCATGATGCCGGCAATGGACGGTTGCACTGCGGACTGACGCCAATACAGAGGATCCGCGATCACTTGCAGCGAGCGGTGCTTGGCGAATGTCTGCCCAAGGGATCGCGCGGTATCGGCATCCTGTTCGGATAAGGATATGGCTTGCGTATCAGTGGCTTTGGCCGCGTTGCTGGCGTCGGCGTTATCGGACTTGTCGGCCTTGTCCGTGCTGTTGGACTTGGACGATGTTGATGTCGAGGAAGTGGTGGTTTCGGCAATGCGATTGCTGATGGCCTTATTATCGACCTGCCAGCCGCTGGCGGTGTAGGGCATGGCCACGGTCAGGTTCATGGCCGGTGTTGTCGCGGTGTTGAGCCCATCCGAAGATCGGGTCAGAAAACTCGGCAAATCGGCGAGTATCTGATTGCCGACGATATACGACAGCATCAGCGGTTTTCGGTCCCCAACTCCCTATGGAGGCAAGGGTCTGCTGATTGGCGTTCACCTCGATGGTGACGGTGGCAGTGCCGCCGGCGGGAATCGATGGCACGTCAACGGAACCCAACTCGTTGGGGGTTGGGATGGGGGCGTTGTTCTCGGCCCAATTCTGAATATCGGTGCGCGAGACAAAGGTGAACAACGCATTGGTGGTCAGGTGCAGTGTGCCGCTTGACGTGGCCGTGCTGTCCGTATTGCTGATGACCGCGGTGACACGATAGCCCGATTTGGAGGTGACGATGGGGGTGCTTTGCGTGATGGCAATGCTCTGCTTGGGCTGATTCTCGGTCTGATTGCCCGTTGCGTCCGTCGTATCGGATGAATCAGTCGTGTCCGTCGTATCGTTCGCGTAGACGGTCAATGGAGCGGCCAGCATCGCCACAACGGCGACGCCAGCCGCCAGTGCGTGTGCCAGACGTGTGCAATGTCGTAAGACTCCGGGTAGGTTCACTCGTTTGCCTGCCTGTTCTTCTTCCTGGCGTAGAGCCACGCGATTTTGCGTTCGTTGGGATAGCTCAACACGTCATCCAAATCTTCAAAACGTACCCAGATGGCGTCTTCCGCCTCATGATCCGGGTCTCCTTCCACCGTCAGTTCGCCGCCGGTCTGTTTGAGCGCGAAGTGATGGACCAGCTTATGCACGCGCTGCGTGGTGCCGGTGAACCAGTAGTCGATGGTGGCGATGGAATCGATCACCTCGCCCAGGATGCCGGTCTCTTCATGCACTTCGCGCACAGCGGTCTGCTGCGGGGTCTCGCCTTTTTCGATATGCCCCTTCGGCAAGCACCATTCGAGATGGCCGGAGCGGGAATGACGGGCGATAATGGCCACGCGGTTCTGGTCATCGAAAATCAGACCGCCTGCCGAATATTCGCGTACGACCGGCAGTTCCTGGGCATCCAGTGAAGCGAATGTGGTCGGACCGTCCGACGTACGGCGTTGCGGCATCATGGCCGGAGTCGGGCCGGATGGCGTCACCGGTTCTACCGGCACTGCCGGTTCCGGCGAGGCAACATCTCCGGACGGGTGCCGGCCGAAGACCGTGGCCGGCGTGGGATGCGCTGACGTTGCGGGCCTCACTGGTGCTGCAGACGGTGCTGAGACCGGCATGGTGACCGGCGTTGCGGCCGGTGCGGTACGTGCCGCAGGCGGCATCAGCACGTCGCGCGGAGTCGGTATCGCTGTGGTGTGCGCGGCGGCGGCCTTGGCGACCGCAACGGCAGCATCTACGGCCGCGTGAGCGGTCGCCGCGGGATCGTTCGTGACGATGGTTACGGACGTTTGTGCCGTGGCGATAATCGGCTCGACCTCGGCAATCGTCTCGGCACCGGCCTCGCCGGCGATACCATCAGCCTGCCCCTCGATAGTGCCGCTGGTAGTGGCGATGGTGACGGTGGCATGCATGCCGAAGACGGTGGCCGGTGTGGGCATCATCGGCTTCGGTGCGGGCATGTCGCTGGCGGCGTCCGATATTTCGGATTCGGATGGTTCGGGTGTGGCGGGCGTTGCGGGTGTGCCAGGCACACCGGAATGTTGCGCAGTCGGTACTGCGTCTACTTCGTCTTGATGAACGGCCTGATTGGTGGAGTGGCTCGCGGTGCCGCCGACATCGGAAGAATCGCCCGAATCGGCGGAATGATGCGGAGTTTCGGACGTATACAGCAGGTGGTCTTGGGTATGGCTATCCGCCGAATCTGGTGTTTGCCCCAGCATGCGGGCAAGGTCGGCGGGCGTAATCATATTCTCCACCTTACTCAACCCCGTGTGCAGGTGGGGTAACGGTATGCTGGTAGGGCAGAAAAACGTCGCACGCGGGAAGGTGCCCATTGGATTTCGAAGTATGGCCTGAAGCCATCGAACTTGGTCGACTGTTCGCCGAACAGGGTTACGAGCTGGCATTGGTCGGCGGCCCGGTCAGGGATTTGCTGCTCCATAGAAAGAGCCACGATTTGGACTTCTGCTCATCCGCACGGCCTGAGCAGTTCGAGCCGATACTGCGCCGGTGGGGGCATGACGGCTTCTGGGACATGGGGCGCAAGTTCGGCACGCTGGGTGCCATGCGCCGCCGCCCGGACGGCACCGAGGTCAAGGTGGAGGTCACCACCTATCGCTCTGACACGTACGATCCGGACTCGCGTAAGCCCGAGGTCAATTATGGCGACACGCTTGAGGGCGACCTGTCCCGCCGCGACTTCACCGTCAACGCGATGGCTCTGCGCGTGCCCGACCTGCAATTCGTGGACCCGTTCGGTGGTGCCAGTGATCTGTCCAAGGGCGTGTTGCGCACGCCGGTGGATCCGCGACAGTCCTTTGACGACGATCCGTTGCGTATGATGCGCGCCGTGCGATTCGTGGCCCAGCTGGGCTTCCGTATCGCGCCGGACGCGGCCGAGGCGATTACCTCGATGCGCGACCGCATCGACATCGTATCCGCCGAGCGTGTGCGCGACGAACTGACCAAACTGCTGCTCTCCGACCGTCCGCGCGCCGGCCTTGAGGCGTTGGTCGAATCCGGTCTTGCGGACATCGTCTTCCCGGAAATTCCGGCCCTGCAATTGCAGATCGACGAACACCACCGCCACAAGGACGTCTTCGAGCACACGATGATTGTGCTCGAACGCGCGATCGCCCTGGAAACCGGCCCGGACGGCCCGGTGCCCGCCCCCGACCTGACGCTGCGCTTGGCCGCCGTGATGCACGATATCGGCAAGCCGAAGACCCGCCGGTTCGAGCCGGGCGGCAAAGTGAGCTTCCACCACCATGACGCGGTGGGTGCCAAAATGACCCGCAAGCGTTTGAAGGCGCTGCGTTTTGACCACCATCTGGTCGAGGACGTCTCGGAACTGGTGAATATGCACCTGCGCTTCCACGGCTATGTGGACGAGCCGTGGACCGACTCGGCCGTACGCCGGTATGTCAAGGATGCCGGGCACCTGTACGAGCGGCTGAACAGGCTCACGCGCGCGGACGCCACCACACAAAACAAACGCAAGGCGATGATCTTCTCCCAGGCCATGGATGAGATGGAGGAGCGCGTCCGCGAACTCAAGAAGAAAGAGGACTTCGACGCGATCCGCCCGGATCTGGACGGCAACGAAATTATGGAGTTGCTGGGCCTGGAGCCCGGCCCGATGATCGGCCGCGCCTACAAGCACATGCTGGAATACCGCTTGGATAACGGTCCGGTGGACCACGATGTGGCCGTCGAAGAACTCAAGCGCTGGTACGCTGAGATTCAGTAGTCCGATACTAGTCCGATACCAAAAAACCGTACGCTGAATACGTGTCAGCGTACGGTTTTTCGCGAAGATGAAGCTGTATGCGCCTTACTCCGCCGTGTATGCGTCGTGTTTGGTGTCGGCGGGCAGCTTGGTCATGCTATCGGCGGCCTTGCAACCCTCGATATTGGTGATGGTCTTACCGGATTGTGGGGAGGATTTGGTGTCCTGCAGATCGTTGAACGTGGCGCCGATGACCACATCGATGAGTTGATCCTCGCGAGCCGTCATGATCATGGTGGCGTCGGTGAAATTGCCGATCAGCGTATACGCCTGATTAATGGCGTTCTTGCCGAAGTAGATGGTGGTGCGTTCAACGCCGGTGCTGGAATAGTTATCGATTTTCTGCACGCTGAATCCACGATTGGCCAAAGCCTCACCCACGGCCTTGGCGAATTGGCCGTGAGAGGTGCCGTTCATCACGCGGATGCCGACCGAAGCGTTGGACACGTATTGCGCTTTGCCGCTGCTGTCCTTGACCGCGCACGGTGCCGCGTTGCCGTAATTCGGCTGGCGGGCCGGAGTCTCCACTTCGCCGAGGCCGAAAACGTGGAAATTGAACAGTAGGGCTATGACCAGCACTACTGCCAATACCGCGCCGCTGATGGAAAAGACGATGGTCTGGCGGCGGCGCACGTACGCCTTGCGGGCTTCACGTTCATCAACCTGATACGTCATCGGTGGACTTCTTTCATGGGTCGGGTGGCTGGTTGCTACCTTAGCGTCACTGTCTGACGCCGATATTGGGGTGTGCGGGAGATTTGGCTCGAATAATGCGATCGACCACAGCCGTATCGCGCCACACATCGATAATGCGTTGTGCCGCTGCCTCGTCGGCGGCGAAAGCGACCACTGAGGGGCCGGATCCGGAGACGAATGCATGGCTGGCACCCGCCTGCGTGGCGGCGTCGATGGCCTGCCCGCTGCGGGGATGCAGGCTGATTGCCGCAGCCTGCAGATGATTGCGGTCGCCTTCTGCGGCTCCCACGATGTCAAAGGTGTGGTAGACCTCAGGAGTGCTGAGTTGCGACTGGTATGCGCCGACCAATACTTCGCCGCTGAATCCCTGTTCTATCAGCGCCAGCTCATCGCGGCTGCCGGGGGCGATATCCGTGATGCGTTCGCCGAAACCGGTGCCGTATGCAAGGCCACCGGTCAGGCAGAACGGCATGTCCGCGCCCAACGTGGCGGCAATGGTGCGCAGGCGCTCTATAGGCCAGTTCAGCTCCCAGAGACGATTGACCGCCAGCATGGTCGCCGCGGCGTCGGCTGAACCGCCGCCTAGTCCGGCACCCACGGGAATGCGCTTGGTGATGGTCAACGCCACATCCGGCTCGCGCTCGGCCGCCTGGGCCATGGCGAAGAGGGCCAGTACCGCATGGTTGCGGCGCATGTCGCTGCGTGAGGAGGCCAAGTCGCCCAAATAAGCGCCTTCGAGCTCCAGAGAGAATCCCGCTCCGGGTTGCTTGGCGGTTGCGGTGACGGTGTCGTATACGCCGATTGCGCAGTAGATGGTGTCCAGTTCGTGGCGTCCGCCCCATTCGTCGTGAGCAGGTCCCACTTCCAAGGTGAGATTGGTTTTCGCCGGGCAATCCACCGTAATGGTGATGGGGGAGAGCTCATCGAACTGATGTCGGGCAGCGGCTGGGCGTGGATGTGAGATTACCGGACTCATTGTGCCTCATCTCCATCTCCACACGATTCGATGGCCTTGGCCAGAGCGGTGAATTCGGCGATGGTGAGCGTCTCTCCTCGACGGGTCGGATCGATGCCGGCGATGGAGAATGCCTCGGAGGGCGCAATGGTCTTCAATGCCGCGTGCAGGGTCTTGCGACGCTGACCGAATGCCGCATCGATCAGACGAAATACGAGTTCCCGTTGTGTGCCGTCGTCTGTGCTGTTCGCAGTTCCCGGGGCAGCCGGGTCATCGGCCTGATACCGGGTGAATTTGACGAGCGCGGAATCCACATTGGGAGCCGGCCAGAACACATTGCGGCCGATGGTGCCCACCCGTTCGGCGGTGCCATACCAGGCGAGCTTCACGCTCGGCGTGCCGTAGATCTTGGAACCGGGCTTGGCGGCGAGTCTGTCGGCCACCTCTTTTTGCACCATCACCAAGAACGAGCCGAGGTTGTCGAAACGCTCCAACAGCGTGAGCAGAATCGGCGTGGCCACGTTGTACGGCAGATTGGCGACCAGCGTAAACGATGCGTCATCGCTGAAATCAGGCACGTTCTCCGGGGTGACGGTTAAGGCATCCCGATTGACGACGGTGAGTCGTGACGTGGCTTCGGGCATGAATTCGGCGACTGTGCCCGGCAGTCGTTCGGCCAGCGGCGGATCGATTTCGACTGCGGTCATGGTGGCGCCGGTTTCCAGAATCGCCAATGTCAACGATCCCAGGCCGGGGCCGACTTCCATGACATGATCGGCAGCGGTCACTCCCGCCTCGCGTACGATACGACGGACCGTGCCGGGGTCGATGACGAAGTTCTGCCCGAATTTCTTGGTGGGGCTGATGCCGGCATCGGCCGCGATACGACGGATATCGGCGGCACCTAACAGGTGACCGGTGGCGGGAATGGTGTCGTTCATAAGCGTGTGTTCCTTGTGGGCTTCGTAACCGATCAGTACCAACCGACTTGTTCGGAATGTTGCCATGCCTTGGACGGGCTGCCGTAGGCTTGTGCGATGTACCACAGACCCCAATCGATCTGTACGGCGGCATCGTCACGGTAATTGGCACCGAACGCAGCCATTTTGTCTGCTGGTAGCGACTGAGGAATGCCGTAGGCACCGGAGCTCGCGTTTTCGGCATACCACAGCCAACTGGACTCGCGGGTCCATAGTTTGACCAGGCAATCCCAGTCGTTGCCTGTCCACCCGCGCTGCGCGGCGGCACCGGCGGCATAGGCCTGAGCCTGGGCTACGGTGGCGTGCCAGAGTCGGCCGGAGGGCGTGGGGGTTGTTCCTGAATCGGAGCCGGAAGAGCCGGAATTGTTGTTCGTACCGCCGCCGGTGTTACCGGTGTTGCCGGAGTTGCCGGAGTTACCGGTGTTGCCGGAGTTACCGGAATTGCCGGTGTTGCCGGAGTTGTTGCCGCCGGTGTTGCCGGAATTGCCGGTGTTGCCGGAGTTGTTGCCGCCGGTGTTGCCGGCATTGTTGTTGGACGACTCGTGCTGATTGTTGGAACCGGAATCGGCCTTGCCGTTATCGGCGGAGTCGGATTTCTTATCGGAACCTTTATCGGTATCAGACTTGGCGGCGCCTACGGCGATGATCTGGTCGATGGCCATCGAGGTGACGGTCTCCGATTTCAGCGTCTCCGATTCGGCCACGCCATCCACATAGGTGACGTCGTACACCTGCGTCTTCTCGCCGTTGACGCCCTGCTGGCGCACATCGGCCTGCCCTTCAGCCAGATTCGGGTCGATGATGGTCTGGGTGGAGAACGGAATCACGGACGTGCGCGTCTCCTCGCCGTGGGTCACGCGGCGTACGCGCAGAATGGTCTCGTCGCTGTCTTTCTCAACGCTGACGCGATCCTCCTTGTTGAGCACGATGCCCTTGGAATCGAGGATGGAGGCGGCCGGCAGCTTGCCATTGGGGGCCACCGAGCTTTTGCCGTCGGCGATGACGGTGACCGGCCCGGACTGGTTGATCACCAGGCCGCCGGTGAGCTGGTTGTACACGTTCTTGATGTCGACGGTGATCTTCGCGGCGTTGTTCTGGTTTTCCTCGAAAAATTCCCCAGTAGCTGGTCGGCACTGGTGGCCACGGTCCAGAAGGGAACGGACGTGCCGTCGATGTTGATAGTGGTCTGGTAGGCGGACTGTACGGTGACCACGGCATGATTGGCGAGCTGGTCGCCGGACGAGGTGGTCACGATATCGTGGGTCTTGATATCCACCCCTTGTTCCTCCAGAAGACGGGTGGCCGTCATCGCATATGTGGTGACTTGGGGTGGTTTGCCCGTTGATGTTCAGGGCCACGGATTTACGCGCGGTGAACGCGAATGATCCAGCCAGCGCGATACTGGTCGCCGCGATACAGGCGATTACGCGGATGCGACGCAGTGTAACAAACCGCTGCGGGGTCCAACGCCGTGCCGATTGCCATACTCTTCCTGCTGGGTGAACGATTACGCCACCCATCGTAACGGCTTGTTCCGGCCCGTACTGCGGTTTCACCGGCCACCGTCACCATTCCTGCTCGTCAG
>ENA-OQDC01001431-OQDC01001431.1-human-gut-metagenome-genome-assembly--contig:-NODE-1431-length-12016-cov-2.561275_pt1 | contig 12016 bp, 13 predicted proteins | sample MGYA00242770_ERZ504601 | MGnify/ENA primary metagenome ERZ504601 (study PRJEB26092, sample SAMD00036305) | human gut metagenome | host: Homo sapiens | study: EMG produced TPA metagenomics assembly of...
TTCCAACAATATGGAGGATGCGCCGCTGGTTCCCTGCAACGATGACATCCATCGTCAGGTTGGAGGCGTTGCAGACTGTCATTCCTGAAGATCCGAACATGCCTTATGATATAAAGGATATCATCGAACCGGTGCTGGATAACCAGTATTTCTTCGAGGTGATGCCTCACTTTGCTAAAAATGTGGTGGTGGGGTTTGGTCGCCTGGGAGGTCGTTCCGTAGGTATTGTTGCCAATCAGCCCGCCTGGCTGGCCGGTGTCCTTGACATTGACGCCAGCGACAAGGCTGCCCGTTTTATCCGTTTCTGTGACTGCTTTAATATTCCTCTGATCACTTTCGAGGATGTTCCCGGCTTCCTGCCCGGAACGGTACAGGAACACAACGGCATCATCCGCCACGGTGCGAAGATAGTCTATGCATACGCTGAAGCTACAGTGCCCAAGGTTACTTTAATTACCCGTAAAGCTTATGGAGGTGCCTACATTGTCATGTCCAGCAAGCCGACGGGAGCCGATGTGAACCTGGCTTACCCACAGGCGGAAATAGCCGTCATGGGTGCAGAAGGGGCAGTGAATATCCTTTACCGCAAGTCTGCTCCGGAAGAGAAAGCTGAGATCATCAAGGAATACGAAGATAAATTCTCCAATCCTTATCGTGCGGCAGAACGTGGTCTGATTGATGAGGTGATTATGCCCCGTGACACTCGTTACAAACTTATTCAAGCTTTGGAAATGTGTCACAATAAAAACCAAAGCAATCCGCCTAAGAAACATGGCAATATGCCTTTATGATAAAATCAAGATTCCGTCACAGATTGCTCAGATTGACATCGGTCCAATTTAAACAGTGGGTCCTCAATGGAAATAACCGGTGACAATCTGCGTAACCTGTGGCGGAAAAGCTTTTTATCTCGTCTCTTTGCTATTCTTTATTCAGCCATGCATTGATCTGTGTCTTGATTTCTTCTTGTGTGTCGGTGTCAAAGCTGCCGATACGGGTGGTATGGCTGCCGCCGGGTAACACATAAACTTTTATGTTTTTCTTGTTCTTCAGCCAAGTAACGCCCGAAGCTGTCCAAGGATCATTGCCGCCATAAATATAGATCATTTCGGGATCATTCTCTTTCAGGAATTTTACCACCTTATTATATAGTGTCTTGTCAAATTTGAGATTTGACAGTTCGGGCGGTAACATTACCTTATGAAGATAGTCACGGCTGCTCTTTATCGTCAGATACTTTTTGAAAGGTTTGATGTCATATCCGTAATACCCAGTTCTTTGGCCGCTTGCACATTAAAGGAAGGGTAGGGAGATTGTTCGGAGAAATAATCCGGTTCACAAATAGCTATGAAATGCTTGAATAGCGTGTGGTCATCGGCATTTGTTTCCGGAATCTTATTTACAGGAGTTCCCATTGCCATAGGGCAAATGAGTATTCCAATACATTGAAGTCGTATACTTCGGCTATAGGAATGCGGAAGGTATATCCTTTATCCGAGCAATATTTTTCGAACATCGGTAGCAGCCGGCTCTTGCGTTTAAGTACTTCCAGTTGAAAGTTTTCAACTCGTTTACGGTTTTCGGGAGTCGAAACTTTATTGGCAATGAACGGTTCGTGACGACCGTCCTCCAATGATTGGTTGAGGGGGGCTACGTAAGGTACGGAGATATCCACATCATCGGGAAAGTAAGTGCGGTAGAACATCGTAGTCTGTCCGCCTTTGCTGATTCCGGTAGCTATCCATTTCTCATCGTATAGTTGTTTCAAGGTCGTGGTTACATGATGCAAATCATACAGTGAATTTTCAACCGTGAGATAATCCCAGTTGCAGGGCTTCGGCATGGACTCACCAAAATAACGGTATTCCACGAATACCAGATTGGCGTTGAATAATTTGGATAACTCTTCTTGATAACGCGGATGGGTGGCATAATGGGCGGTATAGCCTTCGGTAACCAGTACGGTAGGGCGGTCAAAACCTACATGCGAGAGAATAACCCTTTGCTTGAAATTCCCTGCTTCGGGGTGATGCGGATCCAATAGTTGATTAATGAAGAATACATATTTCTCCGGATAGGCATCACTTTGCATTGGTTTAATGTCACTGATGTCCGGAAGATTTTGAAGTCTTTTCTGTAATTCAGTGGGAGGAGCTGCGGCCTGGGCCATTTGTAAAGGCAATAAGACAGCCAGTATTGCCCATACCATAAAAGAGAGTGTGTGTTTCATCGTTTATAAATGGTTTAATAACTAATGGGCAACAAAAATAGTATTTTATTTCGATATTGTCGGGTAATCTTTTATCTTTGTGTTACTTAATAAAGCTGAGAAATATGTTTTTTCTTCATCGTATATGGAATTGGTGCAGTCGCTTCCGTCACCGTTGTGGTTACGGAGTACACTCTCCGTCTGATTTTTTTCTGATTACTTCTGTTGTTTATGAAAAATATCACTACTATGCTTATCGGGTATTGAAGGAAAGGGGATTTCCTGCTTATTTGCCACATTATCGAAGGAAAGTGAACCGTTTGCTATTCCGGTTGGTTAATTATTTCAGACCAAAGTCGTTGATTGAAGTGGGGATTGGTAATGGGGCATCCATAGGATATATGCGGGCTGCGTGTCATACTATGGACTCCGTCACCTTGAAAGGCAGGGATTGGGCAAAGACTTCCCGGCAACTGGAGGAGAAACTGGCGGAGGTGCATACATTAGATTGTCTGCATATAGGGCATACTCCTTTTTATAAAGAAGTTTTTGAACTGGTACTTCCTTATGCCGGACCTCGTAGTTGCTTTATTGTCGGAGGAATTCATGAATCGAAGGAAAAACGGAAATGGTGGGAGCAAATTGTAGCCAGTGAGTCGACGGGTATCACTTTTGATTTGTATGACATAGGGTTGGTCTTTTTTGATAAAGCGAGATATAAACAGCATTATATTGTAAATTTTTTATAACCGGAACCATGAAGAAAAGCATGATATACACCAAAACAGGTGATAAGGGAACCACATCATTGGTAGGTGGTACCCGGGTGCCGAAAAACGCATATACGGCTTGAAGCCTATGGCACAGTGGATGAATTGAACTCCTATTTGGGATTGTTGCAAACGTATTTGACGGATGAGGAGGATAAACAAATCATTTTTCGTATACAAAATAAATTATTCTCTGTCGGTTCGTATCTGGCAACGGATCAGACACAGACCAAGTTGCGTATGGAAAGTCGTATAGAGGATGAAGACATCCGGATGTTGGAGCAGGCAATTGACGTAATTGACAATGAACTTCCTCCTTTGAATGCTTTTATTCTGCCGGGGGGTGACCGTGGAGCAGCCGTTGGGCACATTTGCCGGACGGTGTGTCGCCGTGCCGAGCGACGTATTCTTGCATTGGCTGAAGAATGTGACATAGATGCCCGTGTAACAGCATTTGTCAACCGTTTATCTGATTATTTATTCATTTTGACCCGAAAGTTAAATCATTTAACTAAAACGGATGAAATTTTTTGGGATAAAAGTTGCAAATGAAATAATTTATTATACTTTTGCGGCTAATTAGAGAACGAAAGAAAAGTATTTACTTAAAAAATAAGAAAACTATGTACTGGACATTAGAATTGGCCTCGAAGTTAGAGGATGCTCCCTGGCCTGCTACAAAGGATGAGTTGATTGACTATGCAATGCGTTCGGGTGCTCCGCTAGAAGTGATTGAAAACTTGCAGGAGATGGAAGACGAAGGTGAGATTTACGAAAGTATTGAAGATATTTGGCCTGACTATCCTAGCAAAGAAGACTTTTTCTTCAACGAGGAAGAATATTAATGCATGATGCATAGATAATGGCAGCGGGACAAGCAAAAAACTTTGCTTGTCCCGCTGATGCTTTATTGTTGTAGATTTCCGGCAACCCATAACATTCACTTATCTACGTTATCTGGCAGTTAGGAGATGCAGGATCTGAAATGCCTGGTCTGAACAAAGGAAGGATCAGCGATTCACTGAAAAAATGTTATAAAATAAATATTTTCCTAAGGAAACTTGTTTCTTTGGATAAGAACCACTACTTTTGGAAAAGATTTCCAAAGGAAACAATTTGAAATTATTCACAGAAGCTTTAAATGATCATGAGAAAACTTTTGTTTGTTGTAATGGCAGTATTGGCTGTAACTACCGCTTGCGGAAGTAATGCTGGTACTGATAGTAGTAAATCAGAGAAACAAGAAAGTATGGAAACGAAAGAAACAACCAAGGTAGTGCATCTCACGAAAGATGAGTTCTTGCAGAAGGTATATAATTATGAAAAGAATCCGAACGAATGGAAGTATGAAGGTGATAAACCTGCCATTGTAGACTTCTACGCAACCTGGTGTGGACCATGTAAGATGCTGGCTCCCATTCTGGAAGAACTGGCTAAGGAATACGACGGACAGATTGTGGTTTATAAGATTGATACGGAAAAGGAACCGGAACTTTCGGCTGCCTTTGGTATCCGCAGCATACCGACTCTGTTGTTTATTCCCAAAAGCGGTGATCCGCAGGTGGCACAAGGAGCTATGCCGAAAGCTTCCTTGAAGAAGGCTATTGATGAATTCTTATTAGGTAAGCAGTAAAATGAAGGAGCAGGACAACGGACGAACAGAAGAATTGTCTTCTGCAACATGGCAGTTTATCGTTTCACACCGGGAAGATGATGTACGCACTCTGGCCCTTCAGGCACGGAAGTATCCGCAAGTAGATATGGCTGAGGCTGTCACGCAGATTGCCGGTTGGCAGATTGCTGTCAGGAAGATTCCTTCATGGGCAGCAACGGAGGGTATTCTTTATCCCAGGCATCTGTCTATGGAACAGTGTTCGTCTGAGATAACTGCTCTTTATAAGGCTTCATTGGTCGGTGGTGAATCGTTTACAGATCTGACGGCCGGCCTGGGAGTAGATTGTTCTTTTCTGGCCCGTCGTTTCCGGCGGGCTGATTATGTAGAGCGGCAGGAGACATTGTGTCGGCTGGCCGCTCATAATTTTCCTTTACTGGGACTTGATCATATTCAGGTTCACCATGCAGATGCTTTGGAGTATTTGCGGGAGATGGAGCCTGTGGACTGTCTGTTTCTTGATCCGGCCCGCAGGGACAGCCATGGAGGTAAAACTGTTGCCATTACAGAATGTGAACCGGATGTCTGTGCCTTGGAATCCCTATTGGTAGAGAAAGGGCGTAAGGTAATGGTCAAGCTTTCTCCCATGCTGGATATGGCTTCCGCATTGCGTGATCTGAAATATATTCGTGAGCTTCACGTGATTGCTGTGAACAACGAATGTAAAGAGTTGACAGCTGTTCTTTATCAGATGAATTCCGTAAATGAATCGTCTGAGAAAGAAGTTGTTATAAGTTGTGAACAGGCTGTTCATAACTCTTTGTCCGAACCTTTCACTTATACTCTTTCTGAAGAGAAAAATGCTGTCTGTCAGCTGGCAGAAAGGGTGGAAACCTATCTTTATGAGCCGGGTGCGGCTTTATTGAAGGCAGGACCTTACCGTCTGCTTTCCCAGAGATATGGTGTGAAGAAGCTTCATCCCAACAGCCATTTGTATACTTCTTCCGTACAGGTTGATTTCCCCGGACGCTGTTTTCAGGTGACTGGCATTTCCGGTTTTGGTAAAAAGGAAGTGAAGGAACTGTTGGGTGGCCTGGAGAAAGCCAATCTGACTGTCCGTAATTTCCCCGCTTCAGTGGCCGATTTGAGGAAGAAACTGAAACTGAAGGAAGGGGGAGATGTCTATCTGTTTGCAACAACTCTTCAGAATGGGGAAAAGGTATTGATCAAGTGTCTGAAACCTGCTTTGCTTTCATAAAATTCTTTGAGTGCCTTTCCTGTCAATTCATTTAATTTCCTTAGTTTTGCATAGTGAACATTAGAATGTCAAAACAATGAAGGGTATAAAGACCGTACTGATAGGAGCTGGTTATCGGGGACAACGTCTGTTGAGGCTGATGCAAGGCATTGAGGCCTATAATGTGACAGCGGTGTTCGACCCTGCGGCTGTGTTTCATACTGACGGGATGCTGGAAGTATATACCGAAGGTCCTGAAGACTATAAACGAATGATCGCTGTCCAGCATCCGGAACTGGTAGTTATCGCTTCTCCGTGGCATTTCCATGTAGAACAGGCTTTATATGCATTGGAACAAGGCTGTCATGTCGCCATGGAAATCAAGGGAGGGTTTTGTCTCGGCGAATATGATCCGCTGATTGAGGTGGCATCCCGCAAGGGACTTCGGATTTATCCGCTGGAGAATGCCGTCTTTACCCGTGAAAATATGGCCATGCTTCAGCTGGTACAGGCCGGAGTTCTGGGGCAGCTGGTTGCCTTACGGGGCGGATACCGGCATGATCTGCGTGATATGCTGGTTGATGAACAGGGAAACTTGGGGAATCCGAACAAACCGGAAGGTATCTGGAGAAGCCGTTTTTATCTGACCGAAAATGGGGATCTTTATCCGACTCATGGTTTGGCTCCGCTTTGTCTGGCTGCAGGAGTGGGACGGACTGACCGCATAGCCGAACTGACTTCGTTTTCTTCACGGGCCTGTGGGCTGAACGAGTTCGTTGCATACCGGGGCGGTACTTCACCTTTGCCTGTGAGTATGGGAGACATTGTGATAACCCAGATGCGTACGGAAGCCGGGGTGTTGATAACTTTGACTCATGATACCACCTTGCCTCGTCCGCGGAGCCTTGATTTTGAACTGCAGGGTTCGAAAGGTATCTGGAGAGGTGAGTTCCGGCAAATTTATATTGAGGGTGAATCACCGTATGAGACCTGGGAAGATGATGAGAAATATATAGCCCGCTATGAACATATTTGCTGGCAAAAGTGGGGAAAAGAAGCCTTGATACAGGATGTGCATCATCAGGGAATGGATTATATCATGCTTCGTATGTTGGCGGCTGATTTCCGGGGAGAAATGACATATCCGATTACTGCCGGCGATCTGGCTTTGTGGACATCTGTTTCTCCTTATTCAAAACTGTCGATAGCCGGGAAGCGCACGGTCTTTCTATAAGTTCCCCAAAAAAGCGTCTCGGGCTTTTTAAAAAACGTTTCGGCGTATGCATGAAAACGTTTCGACATTTTAAAAAAAGCCCGAAGGCTTTTTGAGCCCCCGGGCTTTTTATATGATCCATACATGGGAATCAGTTATTTTCCTTGTTTGGCTTTGAATGCCAGTGCATACATGCGCATCTGCTTGATCATGGCAAGCAGTCCGTTGCTGCGTGTCGGTGAGAGGTGTTCTTTCAGGCCGATCTTTTCGATGAAATAGAGGTCTGAATTCAGAATCTCATCCGGTGTATGTCCTGATACAACCTCAATCAGCAGGCTGATAATTCCTTTTACGATCAGAGCATCACTTTCTGCCTGGAAAACAACCTTGCCATCTTCAAGGTCAGCCTGCAGCCATACGCGGCTTTGGCATCCGTCTATCAGGTTCTGTTCCGTTTTGTATTCCGGAGCAAGCGGTTGTTGTTCATTTCCTAAGTCTATCAGTAGCTGATACTTGTCCATCCAGTCATCAAAATCGCTGAATTCAGCGATCACTTCGTCTTGGAGTTCATTGATTGTCTTCATTGTCTTCTTTATTTTTCGTTGTAAATAACGGTCATTACAGTTTGTCCTACAGCTTTCAGCGTTGATTTGTCAATGTGTTCCAGTGTATCATCCAGTGTGTGCCAGGTCGGTACGAATCCGGTATTGGTACTTGTGTCATAATGGATAATGTCGACACAGGGGATTTGCCGGAAGGAGTGAACATAGATGTGATCATCGGTGATGCTTCCGCCATCCTGGGGAACAAAGTAGTTTCCGTAGCCGAGACTTTCTGCCGTTTTCCAGATTTTCTTCATGGCATCATTGGCAGTTTCTTTCGAATAATATTCGTAATAGAAAGTTGCATTTGGAGCTCCTACCATGTCAAGCAGGATACCGAATCGTGCTTTGTAGTCAGGAGTGTGAGGAATTCGTCCCCAGTATTGTGAACCCAGACACCAGGAATCAGAAGGGTGTTTGCCCTGATAGAAGTCAGGAGTACCATAATCTTCTGCATCGAAAAAGACGATGTCAATACCGATTGCCGGCGCTTGCTGTTGCAGCTGGCGGGCTATTTCAAGCAGGACTCCTACACCGCTGGCACCATCATTGGCTCCGTCGATGGGGGTATGATGATGCTGGGGATCATCTTCATCAGCATAAGGGCGGCTGTCCCAGTGTGCACAAAGCAATACTCGCTTGCGTGTATCCGGATTGTAAGCTCCTATAATATTGCGGGCTTTCAGGAGAGTTCCGTCATAAGCCATCAGATCGGCGTACTGGTTGTAGACTTTGGCTCCGAACTTTTCAAGCTGTTTGGCCAGATATTCTCCGCAAGCTTTATGGGCATTCGAGTTAGGAACACGTGGACCGAAAGCTGTCTGTGCTGCCACGTAGGCGTATGCGCTGTCAGCATTGAACTCCGGGACCTGTATGTTGGATATCTCTTCCGTACTTTCTTCCTTTGTCCGGTTGTCGTTCCGGTTGCTGCTGCCGCACGAAAGGAGGGCGGTACCCATCAGCAATGCGGTTGCAGTCAATAGGTTACTGTAAAATTTCATGTAATGCTTCGTTTTATTCTTTCTGTTGCAAAGGTACATCATTTCACGTGAGCAGAAAAACGTTTTAGTGTTTTTTGCCATTTTGAATTTCCTCCATGACGCGCAGGAAATTACCTCCCCAGATCAGCCGGATATCTTCTTCTCCATAACGTTCTTCCAGCAGACGCCGGGTGAAATTGATCAGTTCCGAGGAGTCGTTACATCCGATGATGCCTCCATCACCGTCAAAATCACTTCCGATTCCTACGTGTTCAATGCCCATGACCTGTACCATGTGATTCAGATGGGCGATTGCATCAGATAAGGTTGCCGGTTGTCCGGAACGGAGGAATCCGCCATACAGACAGACTTGTACGACACCTCCCTTTGCAGCGATGGCTCTTAGCTGATCGTCAGTCAGGTTACGCGGGTGGTCGCATAAGGCACGGCAGGAAGAATGTGAACAGACAACGGGCTGGCTGCTGGCTTGAAGCACGTCGTAAAAGCTTCGTTCCCCGCTGTGAGAGAGGTCGATCATCATTCCTGTGCGGTTCATTTCACGGACAACTTGTTCGCCGAAAGATGTCAGTCCCAGATTAACATCATTGTAGCGTGCCGAACCGCAGATATTATTGTTTCCGTTGTGGCAAAGTGTCATATAAACGACTCCCCGACGGCGGAAGCGTTCTACATTGTGAAGATCATTGCCGATGGCATAGCCGTTTTCGATACCCAGCATGATGGCTTTCCGTCCTTCCCGTTTCAGGCAATAGAGATCGGCCGGTGTATAGGCTATTCCGACAGACTCCGGATGGGCAGCTGTTATCTCTTCGATCTGGTCCAGCAGAGAATCTGCCTGAGCCGTTGCCTGGCGAAGAGCTTCTTCCGTACATTCTTTCTGGGGAAGATAGGCCACCATGATGGTAGCATCTTGCCGTCCTTCGTTCATCTTGTGCAGATCGACCTTAATTCTGGGATCCCGGCTTTCGAAATGAATGTTTTCGTGAAAAAACATCGGAGTGTCACAATGCGAATCCAGAGTCAGGATTCGGCTGTGCAGTTCTTTGGCTTTGGCGAAAGATTTTGCTTCATGAGTCAGCCAGTGGAACAATGGCATCATGGATTCATCGCCATTCAGAATGAAACATTCGGGATGCCATTGTACACCGAGTATAGATTTTCCTTCTGTACTTTCGATTGCTTCTATGACTCCGTCTTTGGCGCGTGCGGAAACCCGGAACCCCGGAGCCGCCTCGCGGACTGCCTGATGATGGAATGAATTGACGGCAACATGGCTGCATCCCATAATCTTCTCCAGCAGGGAGCCCGGCTCTATTTCTATGGTGTGTGAGGCAAAGCTTCGGTCCAGCTGCTGGCTATGTTTGATGCGTGTTCCTTCCATTTGTGAGTGGATATCTTGATAGAGGCTTCCTCCGAAGGCAGCATTCAAAACCTGTACTCCTCTGCAAATGCCCAGTATGGGAATTTGCCGGTCGGCGGCCAGACGTGCCAGCAGCAGTTCCTGCCGGTCACGATACGGGTTGATGTCTTGTAGTTCCCGGATGGGTTCTTCTTGAAAGAAGAGGGGATTGATATCCGCTCCTCCGGTAAAAAGAAGTCCGTCGATCCGATTCAGGAAACTGATCAAAATGTCAGCATCTTCAGTCGGTGGGAGGATGACGGGTACAGCACCTGCTTTCAGAATGGAAGTGTAATAGCCCGGAAGTAAACTGAGCTTATTGTCACTGAAATTTCCGGTCAATCCGATAAGGGGAGCCTGAACTGCTTTCGGAGCGTCATGATGCAGTTCATTATAGTCGAAATCGATATTAAACTTTTGAGATGTTTTCATAAGTTAAATCTTTCTTGTAATTCGGACAAATATAGGGATAAATCCAGATTTATTTTCCATATTTGTTTAAAATCTAGTGTTATGGAACTGATAAGAACGCTAACGCAAATGGTGCATAGCCTGCGCGCCCGAGGAATTCGTCGGAGAGTGGCTGTGGTTTGTCCGAAAGATTCGCATACGGAATATGTTATCATCCGGGCTCTGCGTGAAGAAATAGCAGAATTTTTACTGGTGTCTGATACGGCAGATATGGAAATGGCGTATCATTTACGTATGGCCTCACCGGATTTTGTACGAGTCTATGAAGCAGAAACTCCGGATGCCGCGGCGGCATTGGCTGTGGAGCTGGTGCGGACAGGAGAAGCCGATATTCTGATGAAAGGTCTGATCAATACAGACAATCTTTTACGTGCTGTCTTAAATAAAGAAAAAGGCTTGCTCCCTTCGGGTGGAGTTTTGAGCCATGTAGCAGTTGCCCAGGTTCCTTTGTATCATAAATTGTTGTTTTTTTCGGATGCAGCCGTTATCCCTCGTCCTACACTTGACCAGTTTCGGGCGATGATCATGGCCGACGTTGCCTTGTGCCGTAAGCTGGGAAGTGAGCAGCCGCGGGTTGCCTTGATTCATTGTACGGAGAAAATCAACGAGAAGTTTCCGCATACCATCAGTTATGTGCAGCTGAAAGAAGAAGCTTTGCAGGGAAAACTCGGTTCTGTTTTTGTAGATGGACCGATGGATGCGAAGACGGCTTGTGATGCGCATAGCGGTCAGATCAAAGGTCTGGCCTCGCCTGTGGTAGGAAACGCTGACATTATGAATTTTTCCGAATATCGAATCTGGTAATACCTTTTATAAGACTTTGTCCTTGTTCGGTGATGCCAACATGGCAGGAATGTTGACCGGAACGATTGCTCCGGTTGTCGTACCTTCGCGGGCGGATTCGGGAAAATTCCAAATATTACAGTCTGGCACTTGCTTGTCTGGCTGGCAATGAACCCCAAAATGAATGCTTATGAAAATACTTGTAATCAATCCTGGCTCAACTTCCACGAAGTTGGCTGTTTATGAAGATGATGTTCTCGTCTGGAGAGAAAGTCTGTATCATTCGGCTGAAGAGGTGGCCGGATTCCGTCATATTAATGAACAATATGATTATCGTCGCCAGCACGTGCATGAAGCTTTGGAGAAAGCGGGAATTCCGCTGCGGTTTGATGCGGTGATTGCGCGAGGAGGGTTGCTGAAACCGATACCGGGAGGGGTGTATCTGGTTGATGAACGGGTCAAGCAGGATTTATGGAATGCTTCGATGGAACATGCTTCAAATCTGGCTGCATGGATTGCCGATGAAATTGCGCAGCAGGCCGGATGTCCGGCATATATCGCCGATCCGGTAGTAACCGATGAACTGCGTGAGGAAGCACGGATCAGCGGGGTTCCGGAACTTCCCCGTATTTCGATCTTCCATGCTTTGAACAGTCGGGCTGTTTCACGGCGTTATGCAGCGCGTATAGGGAAGAAATATGAGGAGATGAATCTGATTG
>ENA-OQDC01001432-OQDC01001432.1-human-gut-metagenome-genome-assembly--contig:-NODE-1432-length-12011-cov-5.445978_pt1 | contig 12011 bp, 14 predicted proteins | sample MGYA00242770_ERZ504601 | MGnify/ENA primary metagenome ERZ504601 (study PRJEB26092, sample SAMD00036305) | human gut metagenome | host: Homo sapiens | study: EMG produced TPA metagenomics assembly of...
GGCAGCAGCACGCGCGACTCCTCGTTGACCTCGAGCCCGCGCTCGGCAAACCACTTCTCGGCCGCATCGATGTCGTTGACGGCAAAGCCAATGTGGCCCTTGGTGCCACGACCGTTCTGCTTCATGATCTCGACCAGCGAATCGTTAAAGTACGAAACCGGGGTCTCGATAACGGGCAGACCCATCATCGTCGAGAACAGCTCCGCGATCTCCAGGGCGTCTGCCGGGTCGGTGGCGTTAATGCCCACATGGGCAACGCGCATGCCAAAGAGCTCGACCGGATTGGCGTTCTGCTCATTCATACAGGTAGCGCCTACTGAGCCATGACGTCGAGGACGGCCTTCTCGGCAGCGACGCGGTTCATGCCGGTCATGAAGGGCACGCCGCTCACGTACGGGCAGGTAAGGCCCTCGGGGGCAACGGTGGTGGCGATCAGCAGGTCGGCGCCCTCGTCGCAAACGTCCTTGGCCTCGGAGATGGCGCACTGCACGATCTCGTACTTGTCGGCGTAGCCGTTGGCGTCGAGCATGGTGGCGACCTTCTGGGCAACGAGCGTGGAAGTAGCAGCGCCAGCACCGCAAGCCAAAACGATCTTCTTCATAGGTAATGTCTCCCTTCATGGTTTACTTTAGGTAAGTGTACCGCAGCGAGCGATGGCGCTCGGCCTCGATGCACTTTTATGCCAGTTTGCCTGCGCGCTGCGTATAATACATCTAGTACGTGTTGTCATACCGCTCGCTTTATGAGCGACTAAGGACCCCAATATGCCCGATTCCCGCACCCTCTGGACCGCCGTCGTCATCATCTGTATCGCCGTGTCGGTGTTCTTTAGCGTCAAAAAACGCACAACGTTCAAGCGCCTGCAACAGCTTATGGCTGCCAAGCAGTGGGACGAGTTCGATCACCTGCTCGACGCCAAACTCACCAGTATGCTGTACCCGCGCTATAACCGCGACTACCTGCGCCTGAACTCCTATCTGCTGCGCGAGGACCACAAGCGTGCTGACGAGATGTTCGATTTGCTGCTGGGGCTCAATCTACCCAAGATGCAGCGTGTCGACCTGGTGATTAAGGCCTTTAACTACTACGTTGGCCAGGAGAACCGCAAAAAGTCCAAGGAGCTGTTGCGCGAGATCGAGGGCTTTGAGGGCGGCCAGGCCGAGGCGGTCGCGCACGAATGCCAACTGATGTACGACACGATGATCCTCAAGCGCCACAACGACATTCCCGAGCTGGAGCGCATGCTCGAGGAGGCCGGTGACGATAAGGTTAAGGGTTGCCGCTTGGAGTACCTGTTGGCCCTGCAGTACAAGAACAAGGGCGACGAGGCCAAGTTTGCCGAGTACTTGGAAAAGTCAGGCCGGCACTCAATGGCCGTCAACGCGTAACGGACGGCTTGTGCTAGACTTCTAGTCTCACGGGGGCGTGGCGGAATTGGCATACGCAGGAGACTTAAAATCTCTCGCCGCAAGGATTGTGGGTTCGAGTCCCACCGCCCCTACCATATGGAGCTTTCGAGCCCGTGTCCCCAAGGGACGCGGGCTCGTTTCTTTTAGATGCCGGTGGGACTCTAAGCTGCGGTGGAATAGATCCTGTTTATACCGTTTACCGGCCCATTTAGGAACTATTTCACCGCAACTTATTTAGAGGGTACTGAGCTCTGGGGTCCAGCCGATGGTGGGGGCGGCGCCGTCGAGAGTCTCGTTGATGGTGGCGGCCATGCCGGCGAGTAAGCTGTTCTCGCTTACAGTGAGCGTCTTGTAGCCGCCGGCACGCATGAGCTCGCGGATTACCACGGCGCCAGCCAAGATCACGCCCGCGCGTTTGGACTGCACGCCCGGTAGCGCGGCGATGCCGTCCGCGTCCAACACAGACATGCGCTCGATAGCGGCCGAAATCTGTTCCATCGAAAGCTCGCGCAGGTGCACAAAGCTCGAGTCGTACGGCTCCAGCTCGTGAACCAGCGCCACGAGCGTGGTAACGGTGCCACCCACCGCGACCAAGCGCTCGGCACGCTCAAAATCGACGGGCAAGCTCCCGAAATAGGCAGCGAACTGCTCGCCCGCCCAGTTGGCAGCGGCAGCAAGCTCGCCGTCCGCAGGCGGCAGCGCCGAGAAAAACCGCTCGGTCACGCGGCGACAACCGATGTCCAGCGAGCGCGTTCCCTCCAGTGCAAAGATGCCGCGCTCCGGCGCATAGACGCCCGTCGCGAGCTCCGTGGATCCGCCACCCGAATCGGCAACAATGATGCGCTCGCCGGCAAAGTCGTGCGCCACGCCAAAAAACGTCAGGCGTGCCTCGACCTCGCCCGGAATTACCTGCGGTTCGAGCCCCAGCTCACGCAGGCCGTCCAGCAGCAGCGCGGCATTGGACGCATCGCGCGCGGCGCTCGTGCACGTGGTGCAGATGCACGCGGCCCCAAAGGCACGTGCCTCGTCCACAAACATCCGGCACGCAGCGAGCACGCGCTCAACGGCCGCCTCGCAAAAGCGCCCCGTCGCATCCACGCCCTCGCCCAGATCGGTAATCTCGGTATGCTTGGACGATTCCACGATCGCCCCGCCCTCGACCTGGGCCAACACCAGTCGCGACGACACCGTTCCCAGGTCGATCGCGGCTACCTTATAGCGTTTGCAATCTGCCATTGCAGGCTCCCCTCCGGGCGCTATTTGCCGTTGGACACGACCGTCTGGCCCTCGACACCGTTAAACCCAAACAGCATGTCGAGCGCCTGGATGTACCACGGGGCGTCCTTACCGACTTCTTCGATTTCCTTGGCAACTTCGCTGGCCTTCTTGGCGTTCGACGACTTCTTGCTCGAAGACGAATCCGAATCGTCGTCCAGGCCCTGCACTTCAATCCTCTTCTCGCCGGGCATCACCAGGCCCAAGTCCTCGGATGCCGCGTCCTTGATACCCTCCTCCGAGAGCAGCTTGTCGGCGCTTTTTTGCAGCTCATCATTGTATTGCTGACGAATCTCGACCTGCTTGGCCAAAATATCGCTCGAGCGTTTGGCAACGTAGAGGTCGCGCACGGGAAAGTACAGGCTCACGAGCACCAGGGCGACGACAATACCGATAAACAGCCCACGCTGGGGCCCATGGGTAAAGTCGTAAATCGCCTTGACTATTGCGTTGTCGTTGGCGTAGTGCATAAAGTCCGAGCCGGAAAGACGGCTTGAGGGACGGCGCGGCTTGTCGGACGCCTGGGCCGAAGGGCGCGACGCATGCGCGGAACGCGATGGGCGCACCGGACTATCCGAGGAACTATTTGGCTGAGCATTGGGATGCGAAGTCGCCGGCGAGCTATACCTGGAGCGATCAGCACCAGCATAACCAGACCCGCCAAGCTGCGCGGTACGCGCACGACGAGACGACGGCTCGCGCGAACCGGCGGAATAGTACCTGTTGTCGTAAATCTGATCCATGTGCGCCTTGTGCGGTTGAGGTTTGTTTGCGCTAAGTCCTTTAGTTATAGCACGAGCGCGCGCAACGCCTTCGGCGGCCCTTGCTCGACATAAAAAAGGCGCTGAGCCATATGGCCCAGCGCCCAATGGTGCTCAACAGTGCCCGGCGGAAGCGAGGCGAATCCGAGTCAGCCCCGCCGCCGCACACGCCGCTGCCTAGCGAATGTTGTAGAACGCGGCCTTGCCGGCGTAGCGCGCGCTGCCCTCGAGCTCGTCCTCGATGCGGATGAGCTGGTTGTACTTGGCAATACGATCACTGCGGCACGGAGCGCCCGACTTAATCTGGCCGGCGTTAACACCCACGACCAGGTCGGCGATCGTGGAGTCCTCGGTCTCGCCAGAACGGTGGCTCACGATGCAAGCGTAGCCGGCCTCCTTGGCGGTCTCGATGGCCTCGAGCGACTCGGTGAGCGTGCCGATCTGGTTGACCTTGACCAGAATCGCGTTGGCGGCGCCCAGCTCGATGCCCTTCTTGAGGCGCTCGGTGTTGGTGACGAACAGGTCGTCGCCCACCAGCTGCACCTTGTTGCCAATGCGACGGGTGAGCTCAACCCAGCCGTCCCAGTCCTCCTCGGCCATGCCGTCCTCGATGGAGATGATGGGATAGGCGTCGACGAGCTTCTCCCAGTAATCGACCATCTGGGCGCTCGTGTACTCCACGCCCTCGCCCTTGAGCTCGTACATGCCGGTCTCGGCGTTGTAGAACTCGGTGGACGCCGGGTCCATGGCGTACATGAAGTCGACGCCGGGCTTAAAGCCAGCCTTCTCGACGGCCTTGGTAATGTACTCGAACGGTTCGGCATTGGTTTTGAGGTTGGGCGCGAAACCGCCCTCGTCGCCCACGCCGCCGCCCAGGCCGGCCTCGTGCAGCACGCCCTTGAGAGTGTGATAGACCTCGGCGCACCAGCGCAGGCCCTCGGCAAAGCTCGGGGCGCCCACCGGCATGATCATGAACTCCTGGAAGTCGACGTTATTGTCGGCATGCACGCCGCCGTTGAGGATGTTCATCATGGGCGTGGGCAGCAGATGGGCGTTGACGCCGCCCAGGTACTGGTACAGCGACAGGCCCGCCGACTCGGCAGCGGCGCGGGCAACGGCCAGCGATACGCCCAGAATAGCGTTGGCGCCGAGCTTGGTCTTGTTGGGGGTACCGTCCGCGGCGACCAACGCGGCATCGACAGCGCGCTGGTCGAAGGCATCGAGGCCCACGACGGCATCGGCGCACTCGTTGTTGACGTGCTCGACGGCCTGCGAGACGCCCTTGCCCAGGTAGCGACCCTTGTCGCCGTCGCGCAACTCGCATGCCTCAAAGGCGCCGGTCGAAGCACCCGAAGGCACCATTGCGCGGCCAAAGCTGCCGTCCTCGAGCACGACCTCGACCTCGACGGTGGGATTGCCGCGGCTGTCGAGCACCTCACGACCGTAGACATCCAAAATGTCACTCATGTTGTCTCCCTCTCACTTGAAAACGGATTGAATGCTTGGCAACCGGCCGACCGTGCACCGTCGGTGCGCCTCTGTAAGTTAGCCATGTCGCACTTTTTGCATTATGCCCTAAGTTAGCCGAGGGATACACTTGTTTTTCGAAAAAATTAGCGGGAACGATGAGGCATGTCAGCCCGTCGTCCCCGCAGTCTTACTCCTCTGCCTTTGCGGCATCCCAGAGATCATTGAGGCCGTGGGTCGAAAGCTCAGCCAGATCCACATGGGCGTTGGCCGCCGTCTGCTCCATCGCAGCCCAGCGACGGCGAAACTTTGCCGTGCTCGCGCGCAGAGCGCTCTCGGCGTCGATTCCCTCCTTGCGCGCAACGTTGACCAGGGCAAAGAGCAGGTCGCCAAACTCCATCTCGCGCTCGGGCGAGCCGGGAGCCTCGGCCTCAAACTCGGCACGCTCCTCGGCAACCTCGTCCCACACGTCCTGGACCGTCTCCCACTCAAAGCCCACGGCAGCTGCCTTGCGCGACACCTTCTGGGCCTGCATCAGCGCCGGCAGATGCGTGGGCACGCCGTCGAGCAGGCCCTCGGGCGCAGCCTCGCCCGTCGCCACGACCTTGTCCTTGGCAGCCTTCTCGGCAAGCTTGACCTCGTCCCAGATCTTGAGCACCTCGTCGGAGCTATCGGCATCCGCATCGCCAAACACATGTGGGTGGCGGCGGATGAGCTTGGCGTCGATATCGCGTGCCACATCGGCCAGCGTAAACTCGCCGGCGTCCGCCGCAATCTGCGCATGCAGCACCACCTGCATGAGCACGTCGCCGAGCTCCTCGCGCAGATGCGCCGCGTCGTCCGCCTCGATGCAGTCGAGCGCCTCGTAGGCCTCCTCGATCATGTTCTTGCCGATGCTCTGATGCGTCTGCTCGCGATCCCACGGGCAGCCATCGGGCTGACGCAAACGCCAGATGGTCTGCACCAGATGCTGCAGCTCGGCCGACGCGTCGACCAGCGTGGACAGATCGCGCGAGCCCTCGGCATTTTGCTGAACCATGTGCTGCGCCATGGTTATTCCTCCTCCAGGATCACGTGGCGGAACGCGCCGCCCTCGTAGATGCCGTAGCTGTGCGTACCGTCCTTGGGAATGCTCACGCTGCCGGGGTTGAAGAGCCACAGGCCCGGGTGCGCCTCGCTTGCCTCGTTAACCTTGATGTGTGTGTGGCCATAGACGAGCGCGGAGCCCTCGGGCAGCGCGGGCGCGTGGTCGACGCTGTTATGCATGCCGGCGCCAAAGACGTGGCCGTGCGTCAGGAACAGTTCGCGGCCGGTCTCGTCAAACAGGGTGGCGTAGTCGGCCATGACAGGGAAGTCGAGCACCATCTGGTCGACCTCGGCGTCGCAGTTGCCGCGCACCGCGATGATGCGGTCGGCCAGGGCGTTGAGCAGCGGAATCACACGCTTGGGGGCGTAGTCGCGCGGCAGGTCGTTGCGCGGGCCGTGGTAGAGCAGGTCGCCCAGCAGGACGATGCGGTCGGGCTGCTCGGATTCGATGGCGGCGCAGAGGCGCTCGGTCCAATATGCCGAGCCGTGAATGTCGGAAGCGATGAGGTATTTCATGGTGGTCCTTTCGGGTGGGGTTGATATGACTGGGCGCGGGATGTCGCCGGCCGCGCTATTCAAATCGCAGTGCCGCGCTCTGGGCCGCCTGCATCACGCGTTGGAGCGGCACGTTGTGCTCGCGAGCGAGGCGGGAGCAGTCCTCGTACTCGGGCGCCGCACGCTCACTGCCGTCGGGCAGGGTGGCTACTTTAACGGCCACCTCGCCCCAAGGCGTCGCCACCTGCTCAAAACGACGCGGCAGACAGACGCGCTCCATAACCTGGCGGCGGATGCCGTTGGTCGTGGTTTCCAAAAAGATAATCGTCTGTAGGCGTTCGATATCCTCGTGCGAGCAGATTACCTGCAACTGCCATCCGGGGCGACCTTTTTGCAGTAGAGAGGCAGCCAGTGCACCTCGCGGGCGCCCGCCTCGCGCAGGCGGTCGGCGGCATAGGCGAGTACCTCGGGCGACGCATCGTCGATGTCGCACTCCAGCTTGACGATGGTTTCGGGCGCATCGGTCTCGCGGGACAGCGGAGATGTACTTCCACGTTGCATACGGTCCGGATCCTTTCCGCACGGGCTCGTTTTATTCATCCAAACGCTAGCACATCGGACGTGGCACAGGCGTGACTTTCGTCCGTCGCCGCCCTCGCCCCTATCCAAACATGTACATCAGCCTCCAAACATGTCATTTTTTGTCGGTTTTGGAGGCTGACGTACATGTTTTGAGAGCAAGCGAGGTCGCACCGCGCACCCTTTCCAGTCGATTTCGGCACCCCGCGCGCACGACGCGCCGAGGCTGCGCCATTACAATGGAGCGGATTCGCCAAATGCAAAGGAGTCGCCATGCCCGCATGCCCGCTGGTCGATTGCCATACCCACACCTCGTTCTCGGACGGGCACGCCTCGTTTGAGGACAACGTCCGCGCCGCTGCTGCGGCAGGCTGCCGTGTCATGGTCTCAACCGACCACCTTACCCTGCCTGCCAGCATGGATTCCAATTGCGAGGTGCAGGTTGTCGAGGGCGACCTGCCGGCACATCGTCTGGCTTTTGAGGACGCCCGCAAGCTTGCCGCGCAGATCGCGCCGGAGCTCACCTTTATCTACGGTTTTGAATGCGATTGGTACAAGGGCTGCGAGCCCTTGGTAGAGCGCTGGTCCCAGGGCGCCGTGGTACGCTTGGGCAGCGTGCACTGGATTGGCGACCCCGGCGATATTGCGGCAGGCGCTGCGGGCACGACGGGGACAGAAGACGTCGCTCGTCCCGATACGCCCGATTCGTGCTGCGGTTGGATCGACGATGACACCAACCTGCACGTTTGGGAAAACCTGGGCGTGCGCGGCGTGTGGGAGCGCTACGTCGACGACTGGTGCCGTGCTTGCGAAAGTTCACTCAACTTTGATGTGATGGCCCACCCCGACCTGGTCATGCGCTTTTCGAAGGAAGGCTTTGCGCCCGACTTTGACCCCGCGCCGTTCTGGGGGCAGATGGCAGAATGCGCACACGACACGAATCGGCGCGTTGAGGTCTCGACTGCCGCGCCGCGCAAGGGACTCGACGACTACTACCCCGCGACCGGCCTCTTGCGCTGCTTTGCCCATGCCGAGGTGCCCATTACCTTTGGCTCAGACGCGCACCGCGCCTGCGATATTTGTTGGAACATCCGCGAGGCCCAGGCCCACGCCTACGACTGTAGCTATCGAACCTTCGACATCCCCCACGCTACCGGAGAATGGGAGCCCACGCCCCTCGCCTAAGACTAGTCGTTGGGGACACTCTTCACAAATGACCCCTTGGGGACGGAGGAAAAACAGGTCGTTTTGCTCACCACCGACGCCCGTGCAACACCGCCCGCCAAAAAGAACGCCCGTTTACTACGATGAACCGCAAACCTCCGACCATCGGCTTAATGCGGAAAATAAAACCGCAGGTAGAAGCGTTGACGATTTGCTCAAAACCGACATGTGGTCAGCAGATCCAGTTTCATCGTAGTAATTGGGCATGTTATTTGGCAGCGTCGGCAAAGACTGTCCCAAACGACTAGTCGTTTAAGAACGTCCCCAATGACTACCCAATGACTAGTGGCGGCGGGCGTTGAGTTCGCCGGCCAGCTCGTCGAGGGTGATGCCGTAGCGCTCGAGCGTCACGAGCAGGTGGTAGACCAGGTCGCCGGCCTCGTAGCGGATGTGGTCGTGATCGTTATCTTTGCAGGCCATGATGACCTCGCTCGCCTCCTCGGCAAGCTTCTTGAGCAGCTCATCCTCGACATCGGTCAGCAGGCGAGCGGTATAGCTCTCCTGCGGCGACGCGTCGCGACGGCCATGAATCACCTCGGCCAGACCCGTCAGCGTCTCGCCGATATTTCCATCCTGAACATTTGCGGTGCGCACACCCATAGTTCAATCCTTTCCGTTTTACCGAGCGCCCAACAGGACGCCCGCCTTAGGCGAGTTTCTTAAAGAAGCAGGTACGGTTGCCGGTGTGGCAAGCCGGGCCCGGCGAGTCGACCTTGACCAGTAGCGTATCGCTATCGCAGTCGGCCCAGAGTTCCTTGACCTCCTGCATATTGCCGCTCGTCGTGCCCTTGTTCCAGAGCTCCTGGCGGCTGCGACTCCAAAACCACGTGGTCCCGGTCTTGAGCGTCAGTCCCACCGATTCCTCGTTCATCCAAGCAACCATAAGCACCTCACCGGTGTCATACTGCTGAACCACACAAGGAATCAGCCCGCGGGCGTCGTACGTAAGCTTTGAAGGATCGGTTATCTCTTCCATTTCTCTCCCCAAATTCAAACTTCGCAGGTCGGCGAGGGTTGTCCAGGTGCCCGAGATTCCGAGCGACAAGCCCGACGACGCGTACTTAAGTACGCGAGGAGGGTTGGAGCCGGAAGGTCGGGTGCCTGGGCAAGCCGCAGCGCTAGAAGTCCAACCTGACAGGGATGCCTTGAGAGGCCATATACTCTTTGACTTCGCGAATGCTGAAGGTTCCAAAGTGAAAGACGCTGGCCGCCAGCACGGCGTCGGCTTCGCCCTCGATCACGCCCTCGGCAAAATGCTCGAGCGTGCCCACGCCGCCGCTCGCGATGACGGGAATCGGCACCGCGCGCGCCGCGGCGCGGGTGAGCGCCAAATCGAAGCCGGCCTTGGTGCCGTCGCGATCCATACTGGTGAGCAAGATCTCACCGGCGCCGCGACGAGCCGCCTCCTCGGCCCACGCCACCGCGTCGATACCCGTGGCGTTGCGGCCGCCCGCCGTAAAGACCTCCCACTTATCGGCGCCCGGCTCCCCGGGCAGCCCCACGCGTTTGGCATCGATCGCCACGACTACGGCCTGGCTGCCAAACGCCGCGGCAGCCTGGCTGATCAGCGACGGATCGCGCACGGCGGCAGAGTTAAGCGACACCTTGTCGGCGCCGGCGGCAACCATGGTCCGCATGCCCGCCAAGTCGCGGAAACCGCCGCCCACGGTATAGGGAATAGCGAGCTCCTCGGCCGCATGCGCTGCCATCTCGATGGTCGTCGCGCGGTTGTCGCTCGTCGCGGTAATGTCCAAAAATACGACCTCGTCCGCACCCTCGCGGTCGTAGGCGCGGGCATGCTCCACCGGGTCGCCCGCATCGCGCAGGCCCACAAAGTTGACACCCTTGACCACGCGGCCGTCCTTAACATCCAGACAGGGAATCACGCGTTTGGTAAGCATGGGCTACTCCTCCCCTCGGGCGGCGGCCAACGCCTGGGCCAGCGTAAAGTTGCCCTCGTAGAGTGCACGGCCGGTAATGGCGCCCTCGATGGCATCCTCGCCCACCGCGGCAAGCGCGCGGATATCGTCGAGTGTCGAGATACCGCCCGAAGCCACAACGGGAAAGCCCGCGACCTCGGCCACATGGCGATATGCCGCCACGTCGATGCCCGTCTGCATGCCATCGCGCGCGATATCGGTATAGACCAAGTGTTTAAAGCCCAGCTCGGTGAGCTGCGCCACGGCGTCGTCGAGTGCCACGCCCGCGCCGTCACGCCAGCCGTTCACCTTGACCTGACCGTCGCGCGCGGCGATGTCTGCCACCAACAGCTCGCTAAAGCCGCGAGCCACCACCTCGGCAAATCCCGGCTCGGTCACGAGCACCGTGCCGAGTGCGATGCGACGCGCGCCGTAGCCGGCCAGCTCGTCGATCCGCGCGAGCGAGCGGACGCCGCCGCCCACGTCCACGGACAGACCGTCGACGCTGCAGATGGCCTTAATCGCTGCCGAGTTGGCAGCGCACGCGTCCTCGTCCTCGCCAAAGGCAGCGGACAGGTCGACGACGTGCACCCAGCTCGCACCCTGCTCGGCAAAGGAGCCGGCAACGGCCACGGGGTCGTCGGAATATACCTTGCAGCGGCTCCGGTCGCCGCGCTCCAGGCGCACGACCTTGCCGCCGATCAAATCGATTGCAGGAAACAGAATCATCGGCCGGCCCCCTCGACGATGCTCACGAAGTTCTTAAGAATGCGCTGACCCAGCGCAGAGGATTTCTCGGGATGGAACTGGCAGCCCCACACGTTGCCGTGGCGCACGATGCACGGGAAGCTCCGCGTGTAGTGCGTGCGTGCCAGAACATCGGCGGCATCGGCATCGTCGGCCACCGCATAGCTGTGGGTGAAGTACATATTGGCGCCCTCGGCAAAACCGGCGAGCAGCGGATCGGCCGCACCGGCAGGCGTCATGTGCACCTGGTCCCACCCCACGTGCGGCACCTTCAGGCGGCTCGACTCCAGACGCGCGCACGAACCGCGCATAATACCCAGGCCATCGACCCAGGGGCCACCGGCCTGCTCGGAGGTGTTGCCGTCGGCAACCGTGCCTTCGTCCGCAGGCACGCCCTCGTTGCCGCGCTCAAAAAATAATTGAAGGCCCAGGCAGATGCCGAGCAGCGGAGTTCCGGTGGCAACGGCGTCGAGCACCGCGTCCGCCTCGCCGCTCTGGCGCATAAAGGCAATCGCGTCGCAGAACGCACCCACGCCCGGGATGACCAAGCCGTCGGCGTTACGGATCTGCTCCGGGTCGTCCGACGTGCAGGCGGCGGCACCGGCGCGCGCAAGCCCGCGCACGACGCTCGACAAGTTGGCCCTTGTGGTAGTCGACCACCACGATCTTCGGTTCGCCCACGCGACCCCTCCCTTTTCTCATTCAAAAACCCGCCAAAAAAGGGACAGGTTACAGTGAGCCCTTGGTGCTGGGGATGCCCTGCACGCGGGGATCGAGCTCGCAGGCGTGGCGCATCGTGCGGCCCACGGCCTTAAAGGCGGCCTCGATAATGTGGTGCGAATTGCCGCCCGCCAGCTCGCGCACGTGCAGCGTTAGTTTGGCATCGCGCGCGAAGGCATAGAAGAACTCGACGGCTAGCTCAGTATCAAAGCTGCCCACGCGCTCGGTCGGCACGGGCAGCTCGCAGTAGGCCTGCCCACGGCCCGAGATATCAACGGCGGCCATCACGAGCGTCTCGTCCATGGCAATCGCCGCGTCGGCAAAGCGCG
>ENA-OQDC01001434-OQDC01001434.1-human-gut-metagenome-genome-assembly--contig:-NODE-1434-length-11976-cov-3.156806_pt1 | contig 11976 bp, 14 predicted proteins | sample MGYA00242770_ERZ504601 | MGnify/ENA primary metagenome ERZ504601 (study PRJEB26092, sample SAMD00036305) | human gut metagenome | host: Homo sapiens | study: EMG produced TPA metagenomics assembly of...
GTACTATCCTGAAAACGTCCATACCCATATACATAATATCGTCCATCACCGGCAAAATCATTATCAAGCTCCAGCAGTGCATTATCCTTATAACTTACCTCAGAAGATGTCCTGAATTCCACACTGCCTGCCGGAAGTGCTTTCATAAGCTTAATTGCAAGCTCCTGCTTTCTGTTATCTGTAACTATAGTTTCCAGTGTAAGTCCATCTTCTTGTTATTCTCATCTTTATTAATAAGCTGGTCAATACTTGTACTTTCATAATCACCATCACCTGATTTCACAACTCTTGTAAGATTGATACGCATATCACTTACCGAAGCATCACTTACATATACACCCGGCTGTTCGTATTCCTTTATTACATTGTAATCAGAATCCATTATTTCAAGCCTATACATTGCAAATGTCCTGCTTCCATCCTCTTTATAAGAATATCAGCTTTATCAGCTATGCCATATACGAAATCTCCATTAATATATCCAAGACATCTTATATATTCATTGTCGTCAGCCTTAATTATCTTCTCGCTGTCCGTACTCATATTGAATATTCGTATTGAGTCTGTACTATATAATCTGCCATTCATACTGTAGGCTATGGCATCTCCATTTTCTGATACAGCATATGTTCCGTCCACAAGCCCAGACACTACTGTCATAACTTCCTTACTTACAATATCTATCGAATACAGTGTATCGTCCATTAATATATAAAATGTATTCTCATCAGCAAGATAAGCTATTCGGCCAACATTCTGTGACAATATGTCATATGGCTTATCCATTGGAATATACAATCTTTCTTCTACTATATTATCTTCATATGAATACTTGCACAAAGATACGCCCGACTCGCCCTCATGCTCACCTCTGTTCATATATCCATATACTATAAAATCGCAGTTGCCATCGTTACTTACATTAAGTATCTTTATTCCGTGCTGGTTATAGTTCTCTCTTATACCATCTGTTTCATCGGCGTTAAATGAGAATACTCTTGTATACATATTAGTATCAATATTGTAGCACCACAGAGAACCTTCATTGACAAAGTATGAATAAGTTCCCTTCTCGTCAGAATTAAATTCAGCTGTTGTTCCTGACTGTATTCCAAGATTAATCTTAGCTGTTGATAAGAGGTCGTTCTTACCGTCAAATATCTGGTTAGCTTCTCTTTCATAATTAAGCAGATAAAATCCGCTTGTAGTCTGTCTTATACGGTAATATTCATACACATTATAAGAGTCATAAGATTCATATTCATTAATAGCACCTATCTTATAATCAAATGTTATTACAGCCACGTCTTTGCTTATCTCCTTAATAACTGGTATAAGCTGGCTTTCTACATATGGTCCCATATCACCCCAGCCAATCTGGCTTAATGTGCTGTTGATATTAACCTTTCCAAAATTATTATTATTGCCAGCAGACGAAGTTTCTATATACTTCTGTATTTCACTTAATCTGTCCTGATTAAATGTACAGGCATTAAAGTCCTCCACAAATGCAAACTTATCATCTATTGAATAATCTTCACCTGTAATAATTCTTGTATAATAGTGAATTTCTTCGTGTGTGCTTGTCTCTAATATTATCTCAAGAGCATACTGCGTATTATCATCTATAAGATTCTTGATATTCAGTGTGGCAGTAATTGTTTCACCATTATTAACAAGCTCTGTAACTTTGGTATTCTCTATCAGTCCGTTATCTGACAGATTTCTTATCTTATATGTAAGCTCCTGCACCTCAGCTCCATAATTGTGAATAATAATAGGAAGCTGTCTTGTCTTTGCCACTGGAGTAAGATTATCATTAATCAGTGCCTGATTAATCTCCTGTGTAAAACCGTGCAATGAATTGAACTCATTGCCCTCTTCTGACTGCATAGTTATAACAGGAATTGTCGCCGCAGACATAGTTGTTGCCGATGGTGTAACTGACTCAAAACTCATTGACAAAAATGTGAGCACCATCGTAACTATAAATATTATTCCAAGTACAAGATACTTAGAACTTACCTTTTTATCAGATTTTCTCATATTATCTCCATTCTTATATAAGCTTGTCGATTGTCAGTTCCAAATTCAATGCCTCTAACATATCTTTAGTCTTTTCTCTGGCAGAGATGTCTTCTTTACTACTCTTAACTGCCCTTATAAGAAGATTTTTAGGAGTATGCTCCATATCTATGAATTCCAATATCTGTGTATCATAGCCATTAGCTGTAAGAAGCTTGGCTCTTGCCGCATCTGTTACTATAGCCGCCATTCTTTCTTTTAATATGCCATAGTCCATAACCGGCGATAATATATCGCTCTTTATTGTCCTGTTAGCTTCGTGCTGGCAGCAAGGCACTGATAATATAACCTCCGCCCCCCACTTAACTGCCTTGGCAAGTGCATAATCCGTTGCTGTATCACAGGCGTGCAGTGTGACCACCATATCTACCTTGTCCACATCTTTGTACGTTGCTATATCTCCAACATAGAAATCAAGCTTATCATAACCATACCTTGTTCTAAGTTCGTTACAATGTTCTATCACGTCCGCCTTAAGGTCAAGTCCTATAATTCGTATATTATATCCTTTAAGCTCCTTAAGATAGTAATACATAGCAAATGTAAGATAAGACTTTCCACAGCCAAAATCAATTATTGTAAGTTCTCTTTCCTTATCAAGCTTTGGAAGTATATCTTCTATATATTCAAGAAAACGGTTAATCTGTCTGAACTTATCATATCTTGTTCTTATAATCTTACCATCCTGTCCCATAACACCAAGGTCTATCATAAATGCCACAGGCTTTCCTTCTTGTATTATATATTTCTTGGTTCTGTTATGGCTCAGATCTCTCTGTGCCTTCAACTGTCCTGCTTTTTTATATTTGCAGGTCAATGTCTTACTCTTGCTTGAAAGTATTGTTGCAGCCGCATCAGTCATATTAATCTGTGCCTGCTTGAAATCCTCTGTCATATAATCAATTATCTTCTTCTTTACATCAGCAGCACTATGGTTAGAATGTAACACCTTTCTTCCTACAAATTCAGACACCTGGTATTCAATCTCATTCTTAAGAATAACTGGTCTTATTCTTACCTTTACTGCCTTATCTTCGCTTTTATTCTTCTGTCCGCTTATAACCATATCTATAAGCTTATCGCTAATACATATATCAAGTAATTGTGTAATATCCAATATCATAACCTCCATTTTAGGCTTACTGTACTATTTTAATATCTTTGCGGACAATACACAAGTAGCAATTAATATAAGCCTATTATCTCAATAAATGTAGTGGTCTGATAGTCTGCAATTTTATTAATAGTCCCCTCTGTTAATTGGGGTCGCCAGATATATATTGGTCTTGTCTGTTGTTTCATCATAATTCATTGATATATTAATATTGGTCCTTTTTCTTTCCAATGTACATATAGCCATCTGTGTCTTTGTCATAGGCATATATTGTATACAAGTCCTTAGTTCGGCTTGCTTCTGCTTCTTTTGCACCAAGCTGGCTTAAGATGTTACCGGTTATCTGATTTCTTTCTTCTATGCTTTTATCGCCATCACACTGGCCTGTTATACATACGTTAACATTACTATCAATTCCGTATATATTGCATATTTTTTCAAGCTTCGCCTTGTATGCAGTTGTTGATGTTACTCCTTTGCCTAGCTTTATGTGGATACTTATATAGTTCTTATCCTCATCTGTCGCTTTTATCCCCATAACTACTGTTCCATATAAAGAATCCTGCGTTAATACACATTCCCGTGAAATATAACGGTTATTATACACATTTTCATAAGAGTTATTACCAGAATACTGTATATTATAGCGGTTAATTCCTATCTCTGATGCCATTTTCTCAAGTATAAGGCACATTGCCTGCTCAGATAAGTAATTATCTGACAGCTCTGTATCCACACTTATGTCAGATTGGACATTGTTATCCACATTTTCGCTGAATATACTAACAATATCACTGCCTGTATTATTAACCGCATATATACTTCTTTCCATAAAGCTTCTCACTGCTGTAACAATCCACAGAATAGCCGCTATTGTAACAGCTATCCGCTGTAATTTATATTTTCTGCATTTATACATAAAAAACCTCCCATTAACTAATAACATTATTACCAGTTAATGGAAGGTATATACTTTAATTATTAATCAGCAGCACCTAAACGTGCAAGTGATCTCTTTAATGCCATCTCAGCTCTAGGAACATCAAGATTACTGTCCTTGCTGGCAAGTCTTCTCTCTGCTCTTATCTTGGCATCATTGGCACGATTGACGTCAATCTCATCAGGCCATTCAGCTATCTCTGCTAATATTGTCACTTTATCCTTAAGGACTTCAACAATACCGCCGTGTACAGCCGCCTTCTTAATTCCGTCATTCTGGTGAATAGTCAGCACACATGGAACTAACACTGCAGTAAGTGGGATATGCTGTGGATACACACCTATCTCACCTTCACTTGTAGCTAATTCAACAAATGTGGCTTCACCATTAAAAAATACTCTTTCTGGCGTATTAACCAGAAGCTTCATTGTACCTGTATCCGCCATATCTATTCTCCTTATCAAGATATCTAATTATACTTTAATATCCGTGTCTGATACCTATTTAGATACCTTAGCAAGTACATCATCAATACTTCCACAGTTAAGGAAATAACTTTCTGGTATATCATCATACTTACCTTCGATGATTTCCTTAAAGCCCTGAATTGTATCACTGATTGGTACATAACGTCCTTCAAGTCCTGTGAACTGTCCTGCAACGAAGAATGGCTGAGAGAGGAATCTCTGTACCTTTCTTGCTCTTGATACGACCATCTTATCTTCTTCTGAAAGTTCGTCCATACCAAGGATTGCGATAATATCCTGAAGTTCTTTGTACTTCTGTAAGATTTCCTGAACATCTCTGGCAACCTTATAATGTTCTTCACCAACGATTCTTGGATCAAGAATTCTTGATGTAGACTCAAGTGGATCTACCGCTGGATAAATACCAAGTTCAACTATAGAACGTGAAAGAACTGTAGTTGCATCAAGATGTGCAAATGTTGTTGCTGGCGCTGGGTCAGTTAAATCATCCGCTGGTACATATACAGCCTGAACTGATGTGATAGAACCATTCTTAGTTGATGTAATACGTTCCTGAAGAGCACCCATCTCTGTCTGAAGAGTTGGCTGATAACCAACGGCTGATGGCATACGTCCAAGAAGGGCTGAAACCTCTGAACCTGCCTGTGTAAATCTATAAATGTTATCGATGAAAAGAAGTACATCCTTTCCACCCTTATCTCTGAAATACTCAGCCATAGTAAGTCCTGTAAGACCAACTCTCATTCTAGCTCCAGGTGGTTCATTCATCTGTCCGAATACCATTGTTGTCTTCTCGATAACTCCTGAATCCATCATTTCGTGGTAAAGGTCATTACCTTCACGAGTACGCTCACCAACACCTGTGAATACTGAATATCCACCGTGCTCTGTAGCAATATTTCTGATAAGCTCCTGAATAAGAACTGTCTTACCAACACCGGCACCACCGAACAGACCGATCTTACCACCCTTCTGGTAAGGACAAAGTAAATCTACAACCTTAATACCAGTCTCTAACATTTCTGTATTAGTAGCCTGCTCAGCAAATGTAGGTGCCTTTCTGTGAATAGGCATATGCTCTACTTCTGGAGCTGGCTTATTATCGATAGGATCTCCTAATACATTAAAGATTCTACCAAGTGTCTGCTCACCAACAGGTACTGAAATAGGTGCTCCTGTGGCTTCTGCTTCCATACCTCTAACAAGACCATCAGTAGGTCCAAGGGCTATACATCTTACTGTATCATCCCCAAGATGCTGAGCAACCTCTACAACGAGCTTGCCGCCGTCTTTGGTCTTTATATTGATGGCTGAATTGATTTCTGGCAGATTACCTTCTGCAAATTTAATATCTATTACAGCACTGATAATCTGAGTAATCTTACCGATATTCTTCTCTGCCATTGTTACCTCCATCTATTGTTAATTAATTGTACACGGGCTGAATACACAGACCCGCCAAGAGTTATAACAAACTCTAATTAGCCGATAGCATTTGCACCAGCAATAATCTCTGTAAGTTCCTGTGTAATAGAAGCCTGACGGGCTCTGTTATACTTAAGTGATAAATCAGAAATCATCTCATCGGCATTGCTTGTCGCATTATCCATAGCCTGCATACGTGCACCATTCTCACTGGCAACAGCTTCAATAAGTGCACCATATATAAGACTGCACACATACTTAGGTATGATAAGATTCAAAGCTTCATCTTCGGCTGGTTCATAATTCATAGGTGTTGTATCTTCCTTATCAGCACTCACGCTCTCAGTATCAACTGATACTGGAAGAAGCTTAATAAGCTTAGGCTCGTGAACAACTGTATTCTTAAATGATGTATAAGCAAGGTATATTTCACCTATCTGTCCATCCGCAAATCTTTCAAGAAGCTTATCACATATATCTCTTGCATCCGTATAAAGTGGTTCGTTAATAACATCTGAACAATCATCTGTTATATTGTAACCTCTTCTTGCAAGATAATCTCTTCCCTTAGTTCCTATTGCAATTATATCAATATCTTCCTTAGGAATTCCGCTCTCTGTAATAAGCTTGGTTATATTAGTATTGTAACCACCAGCAAGTCCACGATTGGCCGTTATTGTTATAACAGCTTTTCTTTCAGACTCACCAGCCTGAAGATACTTATGATTGATGTTACCTGATCTGGCAAGCATATTGCATATCGTTTCGTACATCAGATCTGAATAAGGCTTTGTGCTCTCTGCCTTTCCCTTTGCTTTTTGAAGTTTAACAGTGGAAACAAGCTTCATAGCCTTGGTAATCTGACCTGTACTCTGAATACTATCTCTACGCCTTTTTATATCTCTCATTGAGGCCATAGAATTTACCTCCATTCCAAGCATTAATTGCTGTTAATCGTTGATCAATCAGCAGTTAAATGTCTTCTTAAACTCTTCAATAGCACTTACAAGTAACTTCTCTGTATCTTCTGAAAGTTCCTTAGTCTCCTTAATAGATTCTGGGATCTGTGGATACTTAGTATCTATAAAATCGAATAAGCCCTGTTCAAAATCAAGAATCTTATCAACTGGAATATCTATAACGAACTTCTTAGTAACAGCATATATTATAATAACCTGATATTCTACAGGCATTGGCTTATACTGTGGCTGCTTTAACATCTCTCTGATACGTTCGCCCTGTGCAAGCTTCTCCTTAGTATCAGCATCGAGTTCTGAACCAAACTGTGAGAATGAAGCAAGCTCTCTGTACTGGGCAAGCTCTGTACGGATAGGTGCTGCAATCTTCTTAATAGCCTTAATCTGAGCAGAACCACCAACTCGTGATACTGAAAGACCGGCATTAATAGCTGGTCTGAAACCAGAGTTGAACATCTCTGTCTCAAGATATATCTGTCCATCTGTGATAGATATAACGTTAGTTGGAATATATGCAGATACATCACCGGCCTGTGTTTCAATAATTGGAAGGGCTGTAAGTGATCCTCCGCCGTATTCATCTGACATTCTTGCAGCTCTCTCAAGAAGTCTTGAGTGAAGATAGAATACATCACCTGGATAAGCTTCACGTCCTGGAGCTCTCTTTAAAAGAAGTGAAAGTGTTCTATATGCTGCTGCGTGCTTACTAAGGTCATCATATACAACAAGTACATCTTCGCCATTCTCCATCCACTCTTCACCGATAGCACATCCTGAATAAGGAGCGATATACTGAAGTGGAGCAAGTTCGCTGGCTGTTGATGCAACTACTGTTGTATAGCTCATTGCACCATATTCTTCAAGTGTCTTAACGATACTTGCAACTGTTGATGCCTTCTGTCCAATAGCAACATAGATACAATGAACTCCCTGACCCTTCTGGTTGATAATTGTATCGATTGCTATAGCTGTCTTACCTGTCTGACGGTCACCAATAATGAGCTCTCGTTGTCCTCTTCCGATTGGAACCATAGCATCAATAGCCTTAATACCTGTCTGAAGTGGAACACTTACTGACTTTCTTGTGATTACGCCTGAGGCAACTCTCTCTATCTGTCTTGTCTTATCTGTATTAATAGGACCTTTGCCATCTATTGGCTGTCCAAGTGCATTAACAACTCGTCCTGTTAACGCATCACCTACTGGAACTTCTACAACTCGTCCAGTTGTCTTAACAGTATCACCTTCGCTGATGTTTCTTGAATCACCAAGCAGAACTGCACCTACATTGTCTTCCTCAAGGTTAAGTACCATACCGTATACTTCTCCTGGGAATTCAAGAAGTTCTCCCTGCATAGCTTTCTCAAGTCCATGAATTCTTGCGATACCATCTGCTACCTGAATTACTGTACCTACTTCTGATACTTCAAGTTCGGCTGAATATCTTTTTATCTGTTCTTTTATAACTGAACTGATTTCTTCCGGTCTTAAATTCATTAGCCTTATGCACCTACTTTCTATTAGCTTAAAGCTTACGCTAACTGGATATTCTTTAAATTCCTGGTAAGCTCATCAATTTTATGTTTTATACTGCTGTCTACGACTCTGTCACCGATTCTTATAACCATACCTGCTATAAGTGATTCATCGATGTCATAATTCATCTTGAAATCCACATAATCAGTTGTTGAAAGCAATCTGCTTACAATCGACAGCTTCTGATTATCCGTGAGAGGTCTGGCTGTAGTTACATAAGCAACACCAATCTTCTTATACTCATAAATTCTCTTTATGAAATATTCAAGTGTACTTACTATCTTAGTCTGTCTGTCCTTAGATACCATTATCACAAGAAGTCCTGTAATATCCTCAGATACAAACTTCTTAAAGATATTCTCAATAAGCTGTTCCTTTTCTTTCTTCTCAACCTTTGGAGATTTAAGAACATTTACCAAATCTTCATTATCTTTAAAAATATCAATTACAGCCTGAGCTTCTTCACATAGTTCATCAACCTTAGACTCCTGGACAGCAAGTTCAAATAATGCCTCACCATAAGTTGTTTCTACTAATTTCGCCATGTGTTCTCACCCATTTCATTTAAAGTCTGTTCAATAATTGCATTGCTTTCACTCTCATCGATAGATTTAGCAATAAGCTTTGAAGCTATCATAGCTGACACTGCAACTATCTGCTGTTTAACATCATCTGCTGCCTTCTGCTTCTCAAGTTCTGCTTCTTTATTAGCTCTCTCGATAATTCTTGCAGCTTCTTCCTTGGCTTCATCTATAATCTTCTGCTCATTATGAACTGCTGTCTTTCTGGCATCACTTAATATAAGCTCTGCCTCCTTATTAGCAGCCTTAATCTTCTCTTCATACTCTGCCTTCATAGCAAGTGCTTCTTCTCTGCTCTGGTTAGCAGTTTCTCTGTCACTTGTTATCTTGTCCTGTCTTTTCTTTAACATATTACGTACAGGATTAAAAAGAATAACTGACAAAAGCAGGAATAATATAAATACGTTGATAGCTGTTATAGCAGCATCAAAAAGCAGCTGATAATCAAGGCCGAATAATCTTCCTGATGTTTCAAGAGCCACAAATGTACTTCCCAAATTCAATTGTTGGCCTCCTTTCCGTTATCTTAATAAATTTGTCGTCAAGACTAAATGTCTTATATTAGCCCTTAAATGGCTGAACGAACATTAAGATAATAGCTACGGCGAAACCATAAAGACCTGTTGTCTCGGCAACGGCCTGTCCAAGTAACATTGTTGATGTAATATCTGACTTAGCACCTGGATTACGTCCAACTGCTGCTGCACCATGACCTGCTGCAATACCCTGTCCAACACCAGGACCAACACCTGCGATCATCGCAATACCTGCACCAATGGCTGACATAGCCTGAATAAATTCCTGTCCACTAATATTCATCTTAAAATCCTCCGTTAAATAAATTATTATGACCAGCTATACTAGTCTGCAATCTTATCGTTAACATATACCATTGTTAACATACAAAATACATACGCCTGAATACAACCTGAGAACAAGTCGAAGTAAGCATGTAATAATGCAGGATATCCTATAGTAAATGGCTTTAATAAGTCATATATAAGTCCCATAAGAACTGTTCCTGACATGACATTACCAAACAGACGCAGTGAGAGTGACAACGGAACTGCAAACTCACCAATCAGGTTAATTGGAAATAAGAACCAGATTGGCTGGAATAAAGCAGCAAAGTGTCCTCCCTTATTCTTCTTTATGCCGTTGAACTGAACAAGTATAAATGTTATAAGACCAAGGCATAACGTCACACCATAATCGGCTGTAGGTGGCCTTAGACCAAAAAGTCCGGATATGTTAGATATAATTATAAATAAGAATAATGTTGAAATATAATTGACAAACTTATTAGCATTCTTACCCATAATTCCATCAACCATAGTTCCAAGCATCTCCACTATAATCTCTATAGCATTCTGGAACATTCCCGGTGTGTCGTCAGGCTTGACCTTATTAATCTTCACCCTGGCAACTATGGCCATAATGATTATGAAGACTGAAACCAGCAGCATAGCAACGTGTGTCGTGTTAATACTAAAAGTATAATCAATGCCTGGAATATGGAATTCCTTCAGGCTTTGAATCATTAAAACTCGAATCACACGCTACAAGTGTGTTTAACATAAGAGCTTCCCACCTTCTCACCTTCCATTTTTTAGTTATTAATTTATCAGTGAACGGCTGTAAATAAGCCGCTACCTTCATAGAAAACATTCCAATAACCGCACATAGCAGATCTCCAATATTAAGGAAATATAACAGTACGAATAATATAAGCATAACCAAAAGACGGATAAGATAACCAATAATCATAGTTGCTCTTGACTCTGCACCACCATATACTATCTTTCGTATTCCACTGCTCATATGAAATGTTGCAAATACCGAATATATAACTCCTGCCAGAAATCCTATGGCCACACCGCATTGTATTCGGAACCAATGCAATTATTATAATCTCACCAAGTATAAGATATATTAAATTAATAATAAGCATACCTGGAATTGAGGGATTAATATCAATAATTCTATCAAGGATACGTCTACTTATGAGTTTCATTATACTTTTCAACTTTCTCTGCAATTTCTTTATCCTGCTTGTGCTTCTTCGCCTGCTCATCCTGTTTTATCGAATTCATAGCAAGCACATAAGCATTTCTTGCACCTGCAGCAATTCCAATAATAAGCAGAGGAATTGTAAAATATGTTCCAAACTTTCCGTCAAGCCATAATCCTATAGCAAGACAGAGAAACGTAGGAACCATTACACATATACTAAGCTGGGATATTAATACTATATTCTTCATAGCATTTCCTCGTTCATATATTCTTCTTATAACCCACTCATTTTAATTATATATTCGATTATAACCTTTAATTGTTAAATTGTCTACAAATTTTCTTGTCCAAATATGTCCAAAAAAAATTTGAATTTCACACGTTTACTTGATATAATTTTGATAATTAATATGTGAAATTTTAATTATACAAATTTAATATTTTTAAGGAGAAATGCGTATGACAACTTTATTCCGCAAACGCCTGATACCTGATGAATGTGTAAGTCTTAAGGACGACATTATAATTCATCAGGATGACAGCCACATTATAACAAGCTGGAAAACTTTCCATCCTAAGGCAGAATTCTCTACACGGAATATCATATTACCTTATTAAGATGGTTTCAAGGTAATGTAAATTCTACAAAGAAGATAATTCACTTGCCTATATATACTGTGACATAATTGACACAGCCTATGACGCTGGCACAGATACCTATGTCTTTACCGATCTTCTGGCTGATGTAATTATTGAGAATTCTGGATTTGTCCGTGTTGTAGACCTTGATGAGCTGGCTGATGCAGCAAGTGCTAAG
>ENA-OQDC01001435-OQDC01001435.1-human-gut-metagenome-genome-assembly--contig:-NODE-1435-length-11961-cov-13.163089_pt1 | contig 11961 bp, 15 predicted proteins | sample MGYA00242770_ERZ504601 | MGnify/ENA primary metagenome ERZ504601 (study PRJEB26092, sample SAMD00036305) | human gut metagenome | host: Homo sapiens | study: EMG produced TPA metagenomics assembly of...
GCCTCTACTGTAGGTACAAGGAACTGATCCTGCTGAATCTTCTTTAATTGTATACTGTAACAACTTTAGGCCCCTGCCGGATCTGTAAAACTGTCCCCTCTTCTGGAGCGACATTGAAGCTTTTACCAATTACATCTCTTGCTTCATTTTTCTTCTTTGATAGCCTTTTACTTTTACATTAACATCTTGTCTTTCCATATGCTACTTCCACGTCAGTTATGTCACCACCAACTAATTCATAGCCTTCTGGAGCTGTAAAGGATGTTGCAGCAAATGTTGCATTTTTCACCTACTGGTCCATTCTTTGTTAATGAAACAATATACTGTGAATCCATCTAATGGTGTACCCGTTCTCATCTACATAATGAACACGTAAAACAGCATCAGCTTTCTTAGCTTCTTTCTTAAACTGAGCTTCCAATGTAGCATATCCGTCATTACTTCCTTTGGCATAATGAGCAAGTCCTGTAACTCCAAATGTCTTTGCATCTGCATCCCAGTTACCATCTGTTGCTCCGGATAATTTCCAGCCAGTGAATGTATATCCATTGATTCCTTCTACTTTTGGAACATCATACTGTGTCTCTGAATACTCATCATCATCAAATGTTACATACTCAGCGTTCGCTGGATTTGTAAATTTACCCTTTTCCGGATCAACATTAAATGTGATATGAGCTGGTTTTTTCTTCTCTACCTTCTGTACTTCTGCTGTAACTGTAGTATAGCCTTCTGTCGCTGTAGCTGGGTAAAAGTTTGCATTTGCATCTTCGAAAGTAAAACTTTTTTTACTTGCTTTCCAAGTTGTGTCACTTTTTCCTGATACTGTCCAACCTAAGAACTCATATCCGTCATCTACAGTAACTTTCGGTAAATCCTGCACATCTCCTGCTCTCAGCTGATACTGTGCATAGTTTTTGCCATTATCAAATTTACCATTTTCAATGTTGAAATTAACTACCGCAACTTTTTCAGCGGTTGCATCTGTTGCTGCTTGCGTATTTGCACTTGACTCTGTTCCGTTAGTTGGCTCAGCAGCAAAAGTTGCTACTGAATTTCCCCCTACAAGAGCGACAGCCAGAGAAAACGCAAGCATTTGTTTAAGAACTTTGTTCTTCATACTTGTTTTTTCCTCACTTTCGTTTATTTAATTTCTGCCTTATCCCATTGCATGCCTATCCTAGCATTCCCATTATATGTCTTATATTCTAAGACGTCAACATTTTTGTCGTTATTTTTAAGACTTTTTGGTATTTAAGAATTCCTTTACCTTAATATAATGATAAAAAGGAGTTTTTAGGCATATGAAGGATATTGGCGCTGTCTTAAAAAATGCACGAGAAAACAAAGAATTCACTCAGAAACAAGTGATGGAACTAACCGGTATCAATAAAAAATCCCTTTCCGGTTATGAAAATAATGTTGCTGAACCAGATCTTCAAACATTTGCAACACTGATTAATTTGTATGGACTTTCAGCAGATGAAGTCTTAGAAATTAGCACTTCTACTCCTTCTCCTTTTACTTTCCAAAAAAGAAAGTTCTCTTCTTTCTACGTTTAACAAACTTGATTTCAACATCAAGAAGAAACATTATTACTACTACGGACTTTAACAAGATACCTTACACAAAAAAGATAAAAAACAGCCCATACGCTCTTTTCAGATTGTATGGACTGCTTTTTTTTATTCCGTTCGAAGTGCGGTCACCGGATCGCTCTTGGCAGCCTTCCTTGAAGGAATCAATCCGCCAAGTAAGGTAAGCACCACGCTTAAAAGAATCAGTACGATCGCCGGTGCGATTGGAAGGATTGCACTGACCCGGTCATTATCTGCAAGTGCATGTATCAGCATATTTCCCGGGATCAATATCAAAAGCGTCAGTCCGATACCGATAAGTCCGGCGCAGAGTCCGATGATAAATGTCTCTGCATTAAATACCTGCGAGATATTTCCTTTGGATGCTCCAATGGCTCTTAAAATACCAATCTCTTTCTTTCGCTCCAGCACACTAATATAGGTAATAACTCCAATCATAATCGATGATACGAGCAGGGAAATTGCCACAAATGCAATCAGTACATAGCTGATTGTATTGATAATGGTAGTCACCGATGACATCATCGTTCCTACAATGTCCGTATAAGAGATCACCTGTTCTTCTTTTCCCTCGTCTTCCATTTGCTGATTATAATGATCCAGAACCTCTACCACTTTTTCTTTGTTATCAAAGTCTTTTGGATAAATGGAAATGGAACTCGGATGACTGAAATCTGCATATCCGAGCTGCTGCAGATTATTATCATAGGAAGCGCTCTGTGTTCCGGACATGGACATCATAAGTTCCGTCAGATCATCTTCCGTCATATTGAACCGGAATGCATTTGCAAATGCATCCGCATTAAAGTTCATAGAACCTCCCAGTGCTTTTTGCAGATTTTCTCCAATCCGGCTCATGGCAGATGTCATAACCGCTTCAAGTCCACCGGCAAGCTGCGTGGTCACCTGACTCATAGCGGATGTCATCTGTGTACTGATTGCCTGAGAAATGGCACCGGTATATGCACTCATGGCCTGACCCATGTAGCTACTCATGGCCGTGCTGATTTGCTTTTGAAGACTATCCATATTGATTGCCTCATAAAGTCCCTGATTCAGACGCCTCTTTCCATCATCCGTCTTTATATAATTCACAAAATTCTCTGCCATCTTTGTCGGATCTGCATAATTCTTTTCCTTTGCATATGCAGTATACCCATCTGCCAGTTCCTTTGCCATAGCTTGCAGTGTGTCACTGGAAATGTTGAAATCTATATTTCCAAATATTTCATTGGCCCATTTATTTACAATTGCATTGGCACGCCCGGTCTGTAGATACTGCTGGAAGTACGTTCCAAATTCCTCTGCGCCCGGATTAGCGTTCTGCTCTACAAGCCAGCTTTGAAAATCACTCATCACGCTGGTCAACAGTTCCTTAATCTGCTCTGGTGTAATCGTAACTTCCCCGTTATTTTTCAGAATGTCTTTCAAATATTTCTGAATAATGCCCTTTGCCTGATCGGAAGTCAGATATTCTGCAATCTGATTTCCAAGATTGGAATAATCCGCTTCCGGATGGCTCTTTACATATTCCTGATAACCTTCCGAAAGGCCGGATAACATTTTCTGCATGCCATCCGCATTGACCTGTACATCCAGATTCGTAAGAATATCCCCCAGATTCATCTTCGGCATATTGTCCATATTGATTTCTACCTGATCCAGATTCACCATACCGGACAAATCCATAGAATTTCCGTCCATCTGAAATGCCTTGGAAAAATCAAGTCCCGACAGATCCATGGAACTTCCAAGATTGTTCATGGCACTGCTGTCAAAACCAAATGCGTTTTTCAGGGCATCCTCGTCTATACTGAACAAAGAATTCATGTCAAATCCATTGTTCCCATCTGTATTGCCAAATTCTTCCCCGGTAAATACATTTACATTCGGATTCGCAAGCTGCTGTTTTACAATCTCGCTGCCTTTTGCCTGTTCTGCCACATGATTTACAAGATCGGAGGTATAGTTAATTCCCGGTGTCAGTGATGAAGCCTTCGCATCTTCGGCTGACTGTACGATTCCCACAATTTTTACATTCTCACCGTCTTCGACCAGTTTTTTCATGTAATCCGCATTGTCAGTTTTGTCTTTCCACACCTGATATTGATCGTCATATTCATAACAATCTGAAGCATTTACCAGTTTAAATGTCTTTCCCAAAATATCATCATAAGTATAAGTTCCAATATTTTCAGGCGTTTTTATCGTCTCTTCGTTGATGAACTGCTTAATCATATCATCGAGTTCAACCTGGTCTCTGAGTCCCAATGTATATAATAAGAAGTCGCTCATAGAACCATCCGGCGTCAGTACAAGAACGCATTCATTATATTTTTTCGGCCATCTTCCGGCTTTTACATCATACTGCCCTTCATAGAGATCCGTATCTTCCGGCATCTCAAAGAACACATTGGTACTCATCATGGAGGACATTAGGCTGTTCGAACCTGACGATGCACCAAGTCCCAATGAGGAAAATGACTGATCCGGATTGACCTGACGAACATTGTCACCGTCCTGCCGGAATAACTGCGGCATCACATTGTAAGAATATTCTATCGCTTTTGTATAGTCATGAATCTTAGATTCACCACTGTCCAGATATTTTTTTAAAGCACCAAGGTCATTGGAATCCATCTTTGAAAACATATTGGTGACCACCTGCATGACCTTTACCTTGTCTTTATCTTTTCCACTTTTCTTATCATCACTGCTTCCGGAATCCCCATTCATACCCACCATCATGGAAGTAAGATCAAATCCGGTACTTTGTATCTGCAGTGGATATTCAGACAATGTCTCCTCCTCAATGGACCGGATATAAGCGTTGACGCCATTTGAAAGAGCCAAAATCAGTGCAATTCCGATAATTCCAATAGATCCTGCAAAAGAAGTCAGAAGGGTTCTTGCTTTCTTTGTCCTTAAGTTATTAAAACTCAGTGACAATGCCGTCAGAAGAGACATGGAAGATTTCCCCATATTCTTATGCTCCGGCGGTGCCAGATTTTCCTCTTCTACAATATATTCATCTGTGTCCGAACGGATTTTTCCATCTTTCAGATTAACGATTCTGGTCGCATACTGCTCTGCAAGTTCCGGGTTATGTGTGACCATAACGACCAGACGGTCTTTCGCCACCTCTCTAAGAAGATCCATGACCTGCACACTGGTGTCACTGTCCAGTGCTCCTGTCGGCTCATCTGCAAGCAGGATCTCCGGGTCATTGACCAGTGCTCTTGCAATTGCGACTCTCTGCATCTGGCCTCCCGACATCTGGTTCGGCTTCTTATGAAGCTGCTGCCCAAGGCCAACCTTTTCCAATGCATCCACTGCACGCTTTCTTCGTTCTTCCTTCCCGACTCCCGAAATTGTCAGTGCCAGCTCAACATTTGCAAGCACCGTCTGATGCGGAATCAGATTGTAACTTTGGAATACAAAACCAATCGTATGATTACGGTACGAATCCCAGTCTCTGTCCTTATATTTTTTTGTGGAAATACCATTGATGATAAGATCTCCGCTGTCGTAGCGGTCCAGTCCTCCGATAATATTCAGAAGCGTGGTTTTACCGGAACCACTGGGACCTAAGATTGCTACGAATTCATTATCTCTCAGATTCAGACTCACATCGTCCAGAGCCTTCTGTACCAGACTTCCCGTCTGGTACTCTTTTTTTATGTGTTGTATTTGAAGCATTTAAATTCTCCTATAAATATAGTATCAGTTTTGAGAATGAGATGACTCTATTCTAATTCCCGTGACATCTTCTCACTGATAGTATGATATATTTCTTCTGTCGCCGAATCATTTTCACCATTTATAACCAATATTTTTCCATCTACACTCATGACTACATATGAATGACAGGACGAATGTGTATAACGGATATAATTTCCATAAACATCATTTCTAAAATTTCCCATAGCATATTTAAAATTTCCCAAACCATTGGTTCTATAATCATTCGAGTTCTGTAATAAATTCTCTTCGTATGAGATACTGTCAATCTGCGTATAGGCTACTGTATAATCGCTCCATCCCTGCGCCTCGATAGTAAAATTGTTATCTTGGAAGTGAATGTCAATACTTCCCCAAAACAAAGTCACTGTAATAAATATAATAGTTAAAATTGTTACGATTCCGTACACCACCATTACTTTTTTGTTATACTGAATTTTTAATTTTTCTCCGGTTCCTATCTTTTTCTTATAAAAGAGATAGGAATAAAGAACACTGATGATCGCGGCTGCCATAATACTCACAATATACAAAACGAGTGCTGCTATGCTTTCTGCAAAAAGACCGCAAAGCATGCACAGAATACTTGATGCCACCCATATCTTTCCACTGAATCTATGCGTTGCATTCCAGTTTTCTTCATCCTGCAATGTCCATACGACCCTGATTCCTATCGTATTGTTCTGTTTTACCTTTGGCAGATAATTTCCTATAACCATAAACATTAAACCTGTTCCATAATAAATCAATGCCATAAATAAATTCTCTGTATCTGCTCCCATGTTGACCAATCTGGCAATACCGTTATAAATCAATGTAATAACAGGTATGATCCATATAGTCATCCCTATAACCTTGCGACTTTGTTGTCTGTTCCTGTTATCATAAAATATGATTGTCACAAGCGCACATTGCATCACTATAAAAAATACATTTAACCACTTACCCTGTATACTCGTAAAACCTACCAGAATCCCTGCAAGAATTACCAGTCCAGAGCTAATTAATGTACCTCTATAATTTTTTATCATTTCCTTCATCGTCCGATGCTCCTTTCAAGTCTGTTATCCACAACATGACATCTTCCAACACGGAAGTGTTTAATTCATAATAAATAAACTTTCCTTCTCTTTGGTTTCGAATCAAATCAGCCTCCTTTAATACTGCCAGATGTCTTGATATAGATGCTCCCGTTACTGAAAAATGTTCGCATATCTCTCCGGCTGAAAGCCGACCATTTTTCAACAAATTCAAAATCTCGCGTCGTATTGGATCAGCCAATGCTTTTAATGTATCTTGTATACCCAAAAATTCATCCCGCCCTCTCATTTAACATTTAACCTAATCGTTAAATATATTGTAATTCCTGGTGCATTATATGTCAAGAAATAAAATAGAGATGAAAAAACATGAGCTCTTAAGCAATAGACCATCTCAATACCTCACATAACAATTATCAATTATCCTCTTCTGCTCCCACCATGTTATACTTACCTTATCAAATTTTAATCATGGAGGTTTTTAAAAATGAATGCAAAGGAAAAATTAGCCGATTATCAGAGACAGTTTGGTGTGTATGCTGAAGCGAATCCGGAAGTAATGGGGGCTTTCGGTGCTACAGTTACTGCAGCAATGGAAAATTCCGGATCGTTAGATGCGAAAACAATGGAATTATTAATTCTTGTCGCAGCTGTTTCAAGAAAATGCGAGCCATGTATCTATTCTCATGTAATGAATTACATCAATGCCGGTGGAACAAAAGAAGATCTGGCGGCAGGACTGAATGCCGCAGTACTGATCTGTGGCGGACCCGGTATGGCATACAGCGCATTAGCACTGGATCTCTTTGATCAGTATACCGCAGAATAGTATTTGCAGTTTCAATTTGAAAGACCTATCGTGGATAATGTTTCCACAATAGGTCTTACTTTTATTATTCCCCGCTGATTGGCGAACCGCAATACTCACACTCGCCCACGGCTCCTCTTTTAATTTTATTGATACCACCACATCCCTTACATTTTACAGTAACAAGTTCTGCATCAGTCTGTTTGACCGTCTTTGTAAAAGAGGGGTTACCAATCTTCTGACTCATCTGATCCTTGCGAACAAATAACTTTGCCTTGTTATCCACATAAGCATCGTTAAAATATTTCTTTTTACACAATTTTTCAAGATTTCGACGTACTTTATCCTCCGGCTGGCCAAGAATCGCTGCCATATCCGGGATAAATCCATCATTCGAAGCTTCTGCAATCTCTTTATATTCTCGATAAAGCTTTTGCAGACGGAGTGTCTGGATTCCGAGCACAATCAAGATCACCCCGAAAATTCCAGAAACAATGCACATAATCAATCCTGAAATTTCCATATCCGCTGCATATGCCGGATCAGAGAACCATGCTTCCACGCAGATTGCTGCAACCAGAAGGAAAAATGTTCCCCCGATAATCCCCACAACTGACAGAATCTTTTTCATGATCAACATTTTATATTTCCTCCCCACCTAATCGTTTTCCACATTCCGGACAGAAACGCAGATTCCCTTCCAGCACAGTTCCACACTGTGTACAGTGTCTCTCTTTGCTTATAAGACGGCTTCCACACTCGGAACAGAACTTTGCATCCGCCAGGACTTCGTTCCCGCACTGCGGGCAGAATTTTGATTTTCTATATCCGCCGCGCAAATCTATATTCTGTGCCATAGAAGAAAACTGGTTCCCCATCTCTCTTCCAACGCCGAATCCCATTCCAAGTCCCATTCCGGCTCCCATCACAGAACCTGCATCTGCATTCCCGTGACTGACCGCATTTTCCAATGTATCAAAGGATCTCTCCTGTTGATAATTGTAGCCTATAATCTCCATCTCGGCACGCTTGGATAAAGCCTCCTTGAGTTTTCCCACAGACAGATCATCTTCCGGTGTACTGATTTCATTTACATAAAATGAAGTCAGTTCCAGTCCATACTCTTCCATTATCGGACAGATTGTCTCCTTCATATATTGTGAAATTTCATCTATGTACGCATTCATCTCAAGAATACTGATCTTTCTGTGAAGCAGATATGAAGAAATCGTATCCTTTATCTTCGTCACATACAGACTTCTGAAATACTTCGTTACAGTCTCTGCGTCAAAAACATTCATGGTTGTCACAAGTTTTGTCAGAAACTTCACCGAATCTGTTACATGAATTCCAAATGCTCCATTCGATCGTATCGGAATAAATATTCCATACTTTGGATCCTGGATCTGAATCGGTGTTGGCGTTCCCCACTTAATATCCAGGTAATATCCTTTATTAATATACCATACTTCTGCCTTGAACGGAGATTTCCCGCCAAACGGAAGATTAATAATCTTATTCAGAATCGGAATATTCTTTGTATCCAACGTATGCGTTCCGGGTCCGAACACATCTGCCACACTTCCACCTTTTACAAGCACGGCTTCCTGTGACTGATTAACTACCAGCTGCGACCATGTTCCAAGCTCTTCACCTGGATATTTCCATGCGAAGACATCCGGCCTTCCATTATATTTTATAACATCCATTACTCCCATCTTAAAGTCCCCCACTTTTTCTGATTTACAGCGTCTCACTGACAGATCCGTCTGCTTCATACTACAGCAAACAGCCCCATTCTCGATATATTTATCATATCTGTCCTTTCGAAAAGAGTCAACCTCTGTTTCAATGTATGCATTTTCTCAAGGGAATACTTTCTTTGAATAACTATGTTTCGTAACCAATGTTAGAGTTAAGTTTTTGAGTTGATTTCTTTTATTTTAATCTTGACTACAGGAAAACAGGCAGAACAATCACAAGTCTAACAAAAGACGGATTACCGGAATGTCCGGTTGCAACCACAGTTTCGCTCATCGGCAGTAAATGGAAATTGCTGATTATCCGAAATCTGCTGAAACGCCCTTGGCGATTCAATGAATTAAAGAAAAATCTTGAAGGGATCAGTCAGAAAGTTCTCACCGATAGTTTGCACTCCATGGAAAATGATGGTCGAATGGGGTAACGCTTATAAAAAAATGTAGAGAAAATGGGCTGTCATTTTGATATGCCCTTCTCTCTACATACTGGCTGTGTGGATTATAATGCGAAATGTTGCGGCTCTCTTCATGTTATCATCTTCTTATATATCTTTGGTTTCTACTTTTCGGTTTTTCTGGAATTGTCATTTGTACCAACTGAAGTTGCATAGCCGGATTCATGTAATTTTTGCGAAAAGTTTCCTTTGACTTAAGCCCGAGTTTTTCCATCAAAACAGTGCTTGTGTATGGCACTTCGTATTCCATAACATTCAATAATTTTTTTACATATTCTGTTACATGCTCATCCTGTTCATCTGCTCTTAATAATATCTCTTCCAATATTTTATCAATCTGTTTCAGTTTGTAATCGTAAACGGTGGAGTATAATCTGCCACAATTTTTCACCTCTCAGCATTTCATCTTACTTATTATCTTGCGTGTTTTCTTGCTTAATTATACATAATTTTTTTCAAAAAATCTATATCTTGCTTATTATCTTGCCTTATGTTTCTCAGCCTTCTTTTATCTGCTTCTGTATCATATGTGCTGTTGCCTTGCCACAAAAGCATATAACTTGCTCCTTCCTGTTATCTCTTGTTGTTTCTTGATGCTTCAAGTATAATAAAATTTATAGAGGAAATACACGTACAGCATGTGGACTTACCACCCGATAATCCTCATGTTTTGCGATATACAGGGAGGTTATTCTCATGGGGAAACAATCTACAAGAGAAAATAAAACAATTTATCAGATTTGCCGGGAAGAAGCCGGTCTTACCAGATTAGAAGCCAGCGAAAAAATGACTGCTGTTTCTGATTCTAAAATTGAAAAATTTGAATATGAAATGCAGGAACCTACACCTTATGATATTATCCAGATGGCAGACGCTTACGGGCGACCAGATCTCTGCAATTATTACTGCTCTCATAAATGCGAAATCGGTCACCGTTATGTCCCGGAAGTCGAAGTTTCTGACTTGTCCAATATAATCCTGGAAACCATTGCCAGTCTGAATGAGATTAATCCTCTCACCACACGTCTGATCCAGATTGCCCGTGACGGTAAGATCAGTGATGATGAGATCAAGGATTTTGCTTTTATCAGCAACAAACTGGATGAAATTTCTCTGGCAATAGATTCTCTGAATCTCTGGGTTGATAAAGCAGCCGGAGAGCAGGGACTAAACATCGAATTGCTCAGAGAAGAAAAAAAGAAACAGAAATAAGTATGAAAAAACAAGGCAGCGAACCTATTTATGGTTCACTGCCTCTTTCCTTTACATATGCTGTAACTGGTTTATGATGTATTCCGTTCTGCGGATAGCTTCTTCCACCTGATGTCTAGCATTATTGATTCGATCCTGCACCATCCAATCCACAACAAATCCATCAAAAAAATAATCTGCAAAGGATAAGAAGTCTCCAGTATTGATGTTTAAATTACAAGCCACGTTCACATCATTTAATTCCCTACTGAAATTACGAAGATCATATTTCGCCTGTTCCATATTTTGTCTTGCCTGATCCATCTTGGAGTGTTTCAACATCGTAGAAAAGAATCCACCGCCAAACATATCCACCAAGCCCCAATTCTTTGCACTGTTCAGGTTCTCTTTTGCTGTCCGAAGACTACTTAACGCACGTTGTCCTGCTTCAATCGCTTCTCGTTTCTCTTTTTCTATATCATATCCCATAATTTCTTCCCTCCTCGTATTTTTATGAGTTAGATGATATAAGTGCAATGATTCCGCCGATGATCAACAATGGAAGTGCAATATAAATCAGTCCGCCAACAACCATTCCTATCAAAATCACCGGGAAAAATACAACTGTACAGAGCAGCTTTAAGATTCCCCAGGATGCTTTTACACCAAATATAAAAAATTTTCCAATAAACCAGATCATGCATATAGCAAATAATAACGATAACATATTCTACTCCTTCTGACTCCTGTTATGATTTGAATCATTCATTTTTTTGATTGTTTACTTGATATAAACTCAGATGTATTTCTCACACCGATTTTACTACTGAATTCTGGGTTCTTCTCTATTTTTTCAATCATCCGAATTATCCTTATTCTCTGTGCTGTATCCATCTGCTCACCTCATTCTAACAGTTCTGCCTTTTGATATTGTCAGTATAACCGGATAACTTTTCAAAATATATACCTAATACAAAGAATTGAACATATGTAATTCTCAATTTTCGAGGAATAGTTGTTCCTCCTGTTCTTTCATCAAAATTCTTCATCACGGAATGCTTCCAGATATTCATCAATAAGATCCAGATTAACTAACACAATTCGTTTGACATGGTATACTGCTCTGGCATCTTTCGCTAACTGTTAGAGTATATGAAGTTTTGGCTTTATCTTGTAGTTTGCGAATATCCGTATAAATGAAAAGTCTAATCCCCCAGCTATGCTGGGGGATTAGACTTTTCATTTAGCTTGTTTCTTGACTACTCAGGAAAAATATTTCTACCCTCGCCCCACCTGTATTTTCAGAATTTGAAAGTTTAATACCTCCACCATATTTTTCAGCCACAGTTTTTGCAAAAAATAGTCCCA
>ENA-OQDC01001436-OQDC01001436.1-human-gut-metagenome-genome-assembly--contig:-NODE-1436-length-11954-cov-2.433669_pt1 | contig 11954 bp, 11 predicted proteins | sample MGYA00242770_ERZ504601 | MGnify/ENA primary metagenome ERZ504601 (study PRJEB26092, sample SAMD00036305) | human gut metagenome | host: Homo sapiens | study: EMG produced TPA metagenomics assembly of...
AGCAATTATAATCTTAAAAACATCTATTTCCATCGATTTATTTCAAGTGTTTCTTTATCCAAAGCAAATGCCCGTATTCTGTGTCTTCAGAAGTCCAGTGCTCGTTGACTGGAGTAATCAACGCCTCTTTTGGACAGTTCAGTACATTATAGACAATGTAACTGGTAGTAGGAGGACAAGTATTGTCATTGAATCCCCATGTCATATAAACAGGAACAGTAATCTGTTTGGCAAAATTCACCACATCATAATATGCAAGGGTCTTCATCTTGGCAGGTGTATCCATATCTACCGTATTCTTAAAAAGATGAGGATATCCCCCGGCACGGCCGGCTTTGTAACCTGCCATATCACTTAAAGCGGGATGGTTTGCCACACATGCCGTAACACGCTTGTCAAGTCCTGCCGTAATCAAAGCCAAAGCTCCCCCTTGGCTCCCCCCTTGCACAATAACATTTTTACCATCCCATTCAGGTAATGAAGTCAGCAAATCAATGCTGCGGACGCAAGCCAGATAAACCCGTTTCATATAATAATTTTCACGGCTATCCAAGCCGTTTACCAAATAACCGTTTTCCCGACTACTGAAAGCGCGGCTTATTTCGCCGAAAGTGTCCTCATCCAGCTCCGGATTCAAGCCGTGGATTTCTATCTCAAAGCGGATACAGCCTTCTTCCGCATAATATTTATGCCTCATAGGCCCTTTGATCGTCTTGATACCGGCCCCCGGAGGACAAAGCACTACCGGATACTTTCCTTCCGCCTTAGGATAGAACAGATAACCATAAATACACTGGTTCTGCTTATTCAGCTGAAGTCTGATCAAGTAACAGTCTATTTTGTCCGTAGAATATTTCTCTACGTACTCTTTAGTATAAGTCAGAGGGAACTGGGCTGCTTCCGCCTTAGTCTTATTCCAGAATTCATTAAAATCAGAAGGCAACTGGGTATAGGGTTGAAGCTTCTCAGGAGAGAAGCCGACTTTGATATGGTGGGAATAAGTTTTACCTCCTAGTTTAGCCGTCAGACGACAATCACGAAAACCGGGCTCTTTCATTGTCCCCATAGAAATAACCGCTTTTCCATTCTTCAGTTTTACAGTTCCCTTGGTATCCGAAGGCATCATGTCGCCTCCCAGCTCATATAAAACCTCCACACCATCTTGCGGAATACCATATTTATAGAACTGAACCTCAATCTTCACTTTCTCGCCTGTCTTGTACAACCAGTCGGCATGATCGGGTACAGTTACCCAAAGCACATCACTCCGATAAGGATAATTTTCGGCCGCTGCTGAAAGAACGAACAAGACAGCCCCAATAAGCATGCTTAAAAAATCTGTTTTTCATTGTAATTCTATTTAATGGTTCTAAAAATCAGTATTAAATCTGCGTAACTCCGCACGCAAGGCACGAGCTCTCCCTCCTGTCATACTATCCAGCAATTCCCAAAAACGAGGACCGTGATTCATTTCCTTGGTATGAGACAATTCGTGTAACAGTACATAGTCCATCAAATGGGGAGGCAACAACATCAAATAACAGGAAAGATTGATACTGCCTGTCCCCGAACAACTTCCCCCATCTTCCCTTGCTGCCGGTAATCTTCACACGTTTAAATGGCAAATGATACTGTTCGGACAAGGCAGATAAAAGAGATGGCAGATACTCTTGTGCATTTTTCTTCATGGCACGGATGATGGCATTACGTACCAGCCTTTGTACTTCAGGTAAAGAAAAATCCACATTCCTCGGACAGATAATCTTGACTCCCTCCTCGGTAAAACGTACGGAAAAGCAAGTAAAGTTACCTTGCTCCAGCCATAAACGGAAACAGGGAGTGTGAATACGAAAATTTAGATCAATCGGTTTCTTGCTCACTTTCCTCCAGTCCTCCAACAGACGTTGCCTGTATTGCTCCACCACCTCCAGCACTTTGCTGCTTAAACTATAAGGAGGAACAGTAACATGCAGTCCGTCGGGCTTTACCCGCATAGTAACATTACGCGCCAGCTTGTGTGTACGCACTATAATACGGTCAAAATCTTTATCCGGAAGTACTCTTTTAGTTGCCATACGGATACAAAGATACAGCTTTCCAATAAAAAAAGGCAGAGATTTGCAACTTTCCAGGAATCTTCACCGTCTAATTAACAGAAACCAATTAAATATATATATTACCATGAGAACAAAAACTATTTATTTTTTCAGTCTTTTTCTGACAATCACAATGATGACAGGCTGTTTCCACATATCATCAGGCCCGAAACCCAGCAAGAGTAAAATGACCAAAAAATATAGCGTAACTCCTTTCAATAAGATAGAGAACAAAGCACCTGCCAACATTGTCTTTACTCAAGGGAATGCGACCAAAGTAGAAGCCGACGGTCCGGATAATTACATCCCCCAACTCATTGTCATGGTCAAAGACAGTACGCTGAGTATCAGTATGGATAAAGACAAATTCAAAAACTTCAAAAGTTCGAAAAATCAATATCTCAATTACCAGTCCGGCTTTTATGCAATATCAAGCAAAGAGGTGTAGGAAGTATTTATCTGAAAGACAGCGTGAAAGTAACAGATCTTTCTATCAGTGCTGAAGGTGTGGGGAGTATTGAAGCAAATGCATTAATGGCACGTTCCATCAAAGTATCCCAAGAAGGAGTAGGCAGTATCAATTTAAAGGGGCAGGCCGGTCATGCGACATATTATTTGGAAGGAGTAGGTAGCCTGAAAGCAAAAGACATGATTGTTTCTGATGTTGTAGTTGAACAAAACGGTGTGGGAAGTGTTTCTTGTTATGCATCCGGGACGATAAATATCAGTGCCCAGGGAGTAGGAAGTGTAAACTACTACGGTGACCCTCAGGTTACCGGACTAAAAAATCCGGAATTGGAAGCGTTAAGAGCAAATAACTCATTTCATAACTCTCTCTTTACATTAAATTATCTACCAAGCAAAAAAGGATTACTGCTCACGCGGTAATCCTTTTTAAAATTATTTAGTTAGTTAATTTAAAATTTGAGAGAATTGAAACTTCACAGCCTCGAATTAAAAAGTTGTTTTAATAAGCACTAACTATCATATTATATAAAGCAAATGAAAATGTTCTAGTTTGTTTTCCTGTACCGGTATCATCAACGGTAATCTTTGCCACCGTATCTGTAGGCAATACAGGTTCGTATGCCACTTGGGGATCGGTAGTAGAATCCTGATACTCATCGTGTACCGATACCGTATCACTATCACCGCCTTCCATAGCGTGTTGCATCACTGTACCCATAAGAAACAACACGGCAATCATTGCAGCCGCTTTAAACAGAGGCATAAAGCGCGTACGCATAGTCAGATGTTGCGCTTTTACCACCGGTCTTTCTATCCGGGTCAGGATTCTGGTATCAAAATCATCGCCCAAACCTTTCTCCTTCTCCACATCCTGATAAGCAAACAACTGCTTGTAACGGAGTAAATGAGCAGGCACTTCCTTCTGACGAAAGAATGAACGTAGTATTTGCTCTTCTTCCAATGAAGTTTCGCAATTCCAATAACGTTCCAAAAGCTGTTCAATATATTTATAATCCATAATCCTCTATTTCAGTGTATCTTTGTTTTATCTTCTGCCGGGCACGGAAAAGGGTTACTTTCACCTGTTCTTCCGTAATCTGCAGAATATCTGCAATCTCTTTATAACTCTTTCCTTCCACATCCCTCAACTGCATAATTGTACGCTGTCTTTCGGGAAGCTCATTGACCAGACGGTGAACCAACTGCATTTGTTCGTTCTGCGCCAACCGGTCATAAGGCGTCAATGTATCAGGCATCTCCCGCACTTCAGAGGTCAGTTGCAAATTCTGTGCTTCCATCTTCTGGCTGCGGTCAATTGCCAAGTTACGAGCAATGGTCAGGCAATATGCCTCGATGGATTCAAACTGCGGCCATTCATCCCGCTTGTTCCATACCCTGATCATCGTATCCTGCACCACATCCTCCGCTTCAGCACTATTCAGCGTAATACGAAGCGCCAACCTGTAGAGTTTGTCTTTCAGGGGCAGAATATCGTTTCGGAAACTGATCTCTCGCATTGCTCTGTAATAATGACGGGTGAGTTACACTAAAGTTACACTCACCCGCCTGTTTTTTTTGAATTATTTTTTGATTACGGTTCCACTTCCTTCATTAATGGCTGATGCTAAGGTTATTACCACCTGACTGACTCCTGCATCAATGGCAGAAAAAGAATTTTCCAGCTTGGGAATCATCCCTCCTTGAATAATGCCTTGCGCTACAAATTCTTTAAACTCTTCAGGAGTAATGACAGGAATTACACTGTCATCATCATTTTCGTCACGCAATACGCCCTTTTTCTCAAAGCAATAAACCAATGTCACATCAAACAAGGACGCCAATGCTTTGGCGGTTTCTCCGGCAATGGTATCAGCATTGGTATTCAGCATGCTTCCTTTACCGTCATGGGTCAATGGAGCCATAACAGGCACAATGCCCTGACGGATCAATGTCGCCAGGAAACCGGCATTTACTTTCTCCACATCACCAACAAAGCCATAGTCCACGTCTTTTACCGGACGCTTTACCGAACGGATCACATTCATATCGGCTCCGGTCAGTCCAATGGCATTCACACCTTTTGCCTGAAGGCCGGCTACAATATTCTTGTTCACCAGTCCGCCATATACCATGGTTACCACTTTCAGCGTTTCTGCATCCGTAATGCGGCGGCCATTCACCATCTTGCTTTCAATCCCTAGTTGTGCCGCCAGTCTGGTAGCAGAGCGCCCGCCACCGTGTACCAACAACTTATAACCTTCTATAGCAGAGAAATCAGCCAACAACTGATTAAGTGTAAACTCTTCCTCTACAATTTTTCCACCTACTTTTATGATAGTCAGTTTCTCTTTCATGCTATTATTCCAAATAAGTATATCCGTACAACCCGGAACGATAATTAGAGAGGAATTCTTTTCCTTCCTCTACAGAAATTCTTCCTTCCTTCACTGATTTGGTCACCCAGGTTTCCAGTGTACGCACCAATTTCTTCGGGTTATATTGTACATAATCCAAAACCTCGGCCACCGTTTCACCATCAATTACCTGATCAATAGAATACCCTTTGTCATCCACCGTAACATGCACCGCATTGGTATCTCCAAACAAATTGTGCATATCACCCAGAATCTCCTGATAAGCACCAACCAAAAATACACCTATATAATAAGCGTCTTTTCCCTTCAACGAATGTACCGGCAGGTCATGCGATACATAACGGGTAGAGATAAAATTGGCAATCTTTCCATCCGAATCACAAGTGATATCCTGCAAGGTAGCATTTCTGTCGGGCTTCTCATCCAGACGCTGGATAGGCATGATAGGGAATATCTGATCTATCGCCCACGAGTCCGGCAACGACTGGAACAACGAGAAATTACAAAAATATTTATCAGCCAGCAGTTTGTCCAGTTTGCGGAACTCATCGGGCGCATGTTTCAGCCCCGAAGCAATCTGATTGATCTCACGGGTCACCGACCAGTACAGACGCTCTATCTGGGCACGGGTCTTCAAATCCACAATACCGTGGCTGAATAAATCAAGTGCTTCCTCACGTATCTGCTGTGCATCGTGCCAAGCCTCCACCATACGGCTCTGATTCAGATTATCCCATATCTCATAAAGTTCATGTACCAGTTCATGATCATTTTCACCCACTTCGAAATCCTCATCCATTTCGGGCAGAGTCGCCGTTTCCAGCACCTCGAAAATCAGCACGGAGTGATGGGCGGTCAGTGAACGTCCGCTTTCGGTAATAATATTCGGATGAGGAATTCCATTCTTGTCACTGGCATCCACCAGCGTAGAGATAGAGTCATTCACATACTCCTGAATAGAGTAGTTCACACTGCTTTCACTATTGGCAGAACGAGTTCCGTCGTAATCCACACCCAAACCGCCACCGATATCCACAAATTCCACATTAAATCCCATCACATGCAACTGCACATAGAATTGCGATGCCTCACGCAGAGCTGTCTTGATACGGCGTATTTTAGTCACCTGGCTGCCTATATGAAAATGAATCAGTTTCAGACAGTCCTTCATGTCTTTCTTTTCCAGAAAATCAAGCGCTTCCAGCAATTCACTGGATGTCAAGCCAAACTTACTGGCATCTCCTCCGCTATCTTCCCATTTACCACTTCCCGAAGAAGCCAGCTTGATGCGGATACCTATGTTAGGCCGCACATTCAGCTGCTTTGCCATTTTGGCTATCAGGCGTAATTCATTCATTTTCTCCACCACCAGAAAAATGCGTTTCCCCATCTTCTGTGCCAGCAGAGCCAACTCAATATAACTTTCGTCCTTATATCCGTTACAGATAATCAATGAATCCGAATCTGTATTCACAGCTATCACCGCATGAAGTTCAGGTTTGGAACCGGCTTCCAGTCCCAAATTGAATTTCTTACCATGACTAATGATTTCTTCTACTACAGGACGCATCTGGTTTACCTTGATAGGATAAATGATAAAATTCTGGGCCTTATACCCATACTCATCAGATGCCTGCTTAAAGCAGTTCGCGATTTTTTCAATACGATTATCCAGAATATCCGGAAAACGGACCAGCATAGGAGCTGCCACATCCCGCAATTGCAACTCATCGACCAACTCTTTCAAATCGACCTCAACGCCGTCCTTACGAGGAGTTACCACTACATGACCTTTGTCATTGATACCAAAGTACGAAGTTCCCCACCCTGTTATGTTGTAGAGTTCTTCCGAATCTTCAATACGCCATTTTCTCATTTCTTCTTCTGTACAAAGAGTGTGTATTTTACTATATATAATTATTTATTCAATTTCTTTCTTCAAGCTGTCAACAGAGGCTTGAATTTGTCTTTTATCCTCCAGCTCATCAGCCTTAAACAGATGTTTCGCCTTTGAATAAAACGGATGTCTTTTCTGTAACGCCTCACAGATAAAATCCATCAGTTCCTCATCACTTTTATTTGCTAACAATGGACGTTGCTGCTTGGCCACTCTCAGACGGCGGAACAATACGGCAGGTTCCACATCCAGAAACACCGTATCACCGCAATCATTCATATACTCCATGTTATCAAAAAAACAAGGTGTTCCTCCACCGGTCGAAACAACCACATCTTCAAACTCGGCCACTTCGTGCAACATTTTCCGTTCCAGTTCCCGGAATCCGTCTTCTCCGCGTTCCAAGAACAGCTGTTGAACGGTTTTATGGAAACGTTCCTCGATAAACCAGTCCAAATCAATGAAATTCAGACTCATTTCACGGGCAAACGCCTTACCTAGAGTCGTTTTGCCCGCGCCCATATATCCTATTAAAAATATACGTGTCATTTTTTTGCTTTTGCAGTGCCCTTTACCTTGGAAGCCGCCTTACTTTTTGCGGATTCTTCGGGCTTTTCGGACTCCTCTTCCATATTCACGGTTCCCCTGTTTCTTGAAGCCGCTTTCGTTTTACGCGTTTCCGCCTTGCTTTTCTGCAATTCAATCACCTTAAAACAAGCCTCCAGACTTAAATCTGCCGGTTCTACATTCTCAGGAATCTTATAATTCTTTTTCTGATAACTGATGTATGGGCCGTAACGTCCGTTCAAGACCTGCATATCAGGGTCAGCATCGAATACTTTAATAAACTTCTTCTCCTGCGCTTCTATCTTATTCTTGATCAACTCTACCGCCTCATCCAAAGAAATCTCCATCGGATCCGTTTCCTTTAGGAATAGAAACAAACAGTTTGTCATAGCGCACGTATGGTCCGAAACGCCCTACTCCTACGTTACCGTATGGCCGTCATAATCCCCCCAACGTTACGGGGAAGCTTGAACGCATCCAATGCTTCTTCCAACGTAATGGTTTCCATCGACAATCCTTTGTCAACTGCGCAAAACGCGGTTTTTCCTCATCATCGGCAGTACCAATCTGAATAACCGGACCGAAACGACCGATCTTAACCGATACCGGCTTACCGCTTACAGGATCTGTTCCCAATACCCTTTCACCCACCTTATGCTCAGTCTTAGAGTGAATGGTCTTATCTACCAACGGATGGAAGCCTTTATAGAAACTGTCCATCATGCCAGTCCATTCCTTTTCTCCTTCCGCCACTTCATCGAACTCTTTCTCCACATTCGCTGTAAAGTTAAAGTCCATGATTTCAGGAAAGTATTCCATCAGGAAATCGTTTACCACGATACCGGTATCAGTAGGCAACAACTTGGCCTTTTCATTTCCCGTCATCTCTGTCTTGGTAGTTTCCGTAATCTTGCCGCCTTTCAGTTTCAAGATATCATACGGGCGTTTCACACCTTCACTGTTTCCTTTTTCTACATAACCGCGTTGCTGCACAGTAGAAATGGTAGGTGCATATGTAGATGGACGACCGATGCCCAACTCTTCCAGTTTGCGTACCAGGCTGGCTTCCGTATAACGGGGCGGACATTGGGTAAAGCGCTGAGTCGCCAGGATTTCTTTTCTTATCAGTTTTTCCCCTTTGCTCAGAGGCGGCAACAGACGGCCCTCGTCTTCCTGCTCATTGTCATCATCGTATGATTCCTTGTATACACGCAGGAAACCGTCAAAAGTAATCACCTCGCCGGTAGCGATAAATTTCTCGCTACTGTTGCTGATTACAATAGTAGCCGTTGTTTTCTCCAGCTCCGCATCTGCCATCTGTGAAGCGATGGTACGTTTCCAGATCAGTTCATACAATTTCTGCTCCTGACCGGTTCCGTTCACCGTTTCATTCTCCATATAGGTAGGACGGATAGCCTCATGCGCTTCCTGTGCTCCTTTAGTCTTGGTGGCAAACTTACGGACTTTGACGTATCTTTCTCCCATCAGGGACAAGATAGTCTGCTTGCTGGTATTCAAAGCCAGATCCGAAAGGTTCACCGAATCCGTACGCATATAGGTAATTTGTCCGTTTTCATACAGACGCTGTGCCACCATCATGGTCTGCGCTACTGTAAATCCCAACTTACGGGCAGCTTCCTGCTGCAACGTAGAAGTAGTAAACGGTGCCGCCGGCGATTTCTTCACAGGGCGGGTTGTTATATCTTCAATAGAGAACTGCGCATCCTTACAAGTTTCAAGGAAAGCCTGTGCTTCTTCCTTGGTTTTGAAACGGTTGGACAATTCCGCTTTCACTTCAACTTCATTTCCATCGACATCAGGTACTTCAAACACTGCTGTAACGCGATAAGACGGCTCACTGACAAAAGCATGCACCTCACGTTCACGTTCCACAATCAAACGAACGGCAACAGATTGCACACGTCCGGCAGAAAGAGCAGGCTTTACCTTCTTCCACAATACCGGTGAGAGTTCAAAACCTACAATTCTATCCAGAATACGGCGTGCCTGCTGGGCATTTACCAGATTCACATCAATGTCACGCGGATTTTCGATGGCCTTTAGTATCGCTGTTTTGGTTATCTCGTGGAATACAATGCGCTTGGTCTTCTCAGGGTCCAGCCCCAAGACTTCAAACAAGTGCCATGAAATAGCTTCTCCTTCACGGTCCTCATCGGATGCAAGCCATACCATATCAGCTTTCTTTGCCTCCGCTTTCAATTCGGCTACCAATTTCTTTTTATCTGCCGGTATCTCGTAAGTCGGCTCAAACCCATTCTCTACATCGATACTAAACTCCTTCTTTTTCAAATCCCGGATATGCCCGTAACTGGAAAGGACTTTATAATCATTGCCCAAGAATTTCTCAATGGTTTTAGCCTTGGCGGGTGACTCAACTATTACTAGATTTTTTTGCATAATACTATGTATTCCATTTTATTTTGGGGCAAAAGTAGAAAAAAATGCAGAAGCACACCTATATAATAAGGTATGTTTCTGCTTTTTTTTCTTAAAAAAATCCTTTCCGAGTGCCTATTTAACTAAAAAGCCAAAGAAAGCCCGGCTAGAACATTCAGTTTTTCAGCAGGATAGCCGTACTCATAATAATATTGTTTATTCAACAGATTACTCACACGCCCAAAAACAGACAGATCTTTCAGGAAAGTATAACTGGCTCCCACACTCAAATTGCTGATATTGCCCAAACCAAAATCCCTGCTGCTATTCCCTTCTTCTATCACATATTCTTTCCGCTGTACATATTCATAGCCCAAATTAACCTTCAATCCTTCAAAAACCTTAGCCTCAGCATAGAAATTCAATTCAAACTTGGGCTTGGTCACTAAATACAGCTCTTCATTTTCATTGTCTGTCTTCCAGCTATAAAATGTACCTTTCAATGAAGCGTCAAACCAGTCCTTATAACCGTATTTCAATTCAGCACCTCCATACGCGGTTTTCGCTTTATCCTGCAAGAAATGAGTAAAATAATACCCGTCCGCATCCACCAGATTGCAAAACAACTCATCTTTACTGATCCGATATCCACCAAAGACATTAAACCACAAACCATTTACCGGAGATGCTTTAAAACCCAATGTAGCATTCAGTGGCACATAGGTAGAAGGCATCCGGGCGTTTAAAGACCAATAAGGTGAAAAAGCATTCAACCGGCGATAATCATTCAGTTCACGCCCTCCCAACGCATGTAAATAAAGCACATAACTCTCCGAGAACAAGTATTCGGCTTTCACGTCAGGAGACACATCAATACCACTGTCCTCTCCCGACTGCCAATCCACATGAGCACCGACACGGACCCGCCAGTCATCACTTTCCAACATATAATAAGGATTCAAACCCAGTGAAGTATAGTTGCCCATTAAACTGTCCGAAGAATAAAACAGGTTATCCATCTCGAAACGGATACCTACCCGTTGCTCATTATCCAGCTTGCCCCATACATCTCCTTCAGTGTGGACAATCTTCTCCTTACCTGTAGATGCATTGCCTGAATAATCCAGCGGATATTTGATACCAAAATACTTCAATCCGGTCTGCAAAGTGAATTGCAAAGGAAGCGATTCATCTCTGGAAGAAACACCTATGTGAAAATCGCCTAAAGTATGATGCTGTTTATCAGTAGCTCTGGCAGAAGCCGTATGCATTTCGGAATCAGGCATATAGTTAAACACTTGTGATTGCAGGCCGCCACCTAAATTCAAAGTTACCTTACTGAAATCATGAGAATAGTCCAAACGGAACTCAGTAGAATAAAAACGTGATTTCCAATCCTCAGCATTCCAATGCTTCAGCTTTCCGTTCATGCCATCCAGAGATACCCCGACTTTCAGACGGTCCTTTCCGGTGATATTCCACAGATACCCAGCCTTAAAATCCACATTCCCATAATTTCCATATCCGGCACGGACATATCCACGTTTCGCGCGGTTCATAGCCCATTCACGGGTTACAGGAGACATACTTTCATACGTCCAGGCCGAAACAGGGCGCAAAGGCTGTAGCATATTCTATGCCTTTCTTCATTACAGCCGGCTCCTCCACCCTAGGCAGGACATTAATCTTTGAGGCATCCAATGATATTGGGATTATACTCATTCTCTACCACCACAGTGCGGTTCAACGTACTATCTTGCTGCGCATATGCAAACAGACAGAGGCAAAAAAAGCCAAATATAAATGGACAATTGACAATGGACAATTGACAAATGACAATTATCGCAGCTGTCATGATAAGTTATGACATGATAAAAACGTAAAATTCAAGTATCTGTTAATCTAATTGTCAATTGTCATTTGTCAATTGTCAATTAAAAAAGGCTAAACGTATATATCGCGATCCGCACCGTCCGAAAGAAAGTGAACGGGCAATTAGTAATGCTCGGCTTTGGTGTCTCCACCTTTACACCTGCATCCTATCAACGTCATCGTCTTTGACGACCCTAAGAAATCTAATCTTGTGGCTGGCTTCGTACTTAGATGCTTTCAGCACTTATCCAATCCCGACTTAGATACCCGGCAATGCACCTG
>ENA-OQDC01001439-OQDC01001439.1-human-gut-metagenome-genome-assembly--contig:-NODE-1439-length-11935-cov-2.882537_pt1 | contig 11935 bp, 9 predicted proteins | sample MGYA00242770_ERZ504601 | MGnify/ENA primary metagenome ERZ504601 (study PRJEB26092, sample SAMD00036305) | human gut metagenome | host: Homo sapiens | study: EMG produced TPA metagenomics assembly of...
GGGCTGGCAGGTCATTTTTTGCGTGCGCTGATTGCTTCGGCATTGTTTTCTGAGATGGACTTTTTTGATAAAGTTTATGATGTCCGCTCATAATATACACAGTTAGCAATGGCTTCGCTTTACTACAGGCTGAATTCACATATATGTCAAAAAAATGTCCGCCGTGACAAAATCTTTCACATTTTCTTCTTTGTAATAATTATTAAAGTATAAAATATATTGGAAGAGCAATCCTAAGAAGTCTGCTTAATTTCAAAAGTTACAAATCAATTATTGTTAACGAATAATTTGATATTTGATGTCTTTATAAAAAATACGAAAGTTTGACGTGTGGAGACGAAAAGCGTACAATTAAAGTAGGTAAAGGAAGCGGAATACTAAATTTGCAAGGCCTTGAATTTTAGTACCACCTTATCTGAGTTATATTGGGATGTTGAAAATTTATAACGAGGATTAGTCCGATATAGGTCGGGCACATTACGAAAAGGGGGTCTGAAAATGAAAAAGACTAGAAACCGGAATGTTCTGGCAAAGTGTGTGCTGGCAACAATTATGGCAATGGGCATGATGGGTTACAATACCGTGTGGGCTGATACTCCTACCCCGTCTCCTGTTGACAAGACTGTTTCAAAAGATGCTGCAGGACAGATTTATGATGCTTCCCATAATTATCAACAGGGTTACTTCTGGACTGATTTAGGACATGCGCAGGTACAGATCGGCTCCGGTGAGCAGATTGAATTGTTTACACCTTTTATTTATCATACGCATAATGGTATATGGGATCCGAAGGACAGACGTTATGATCCTGTGCATACAGGTGATAATTCCGAAATGAAGTGCAAAGAGTCTATGAGCAGAATTACCGTAGGCGAATTTGACAGAATTATCAAATCTCTCTATACCAATGATATCACCATGGCAAAGACCATTTACGGTGAAGCAGGTCAGGCAGGCCTGAAAGATACAGTTATTAAAGCGGTTAGAGCAACTCCCGGTCAGGGTAAGACAGTCAATACCTATGAGCTGGTAAGAGCTAATGATGAGGTGCTTGCTGCAGCTATTGTTGATACCGATACCAAGATTACCGGCAATACATTGACCTTTGCAAACGGCACATTGACTTCCAAGATTACTGATAATGCCGGCGGAGTCTATACTGACAGTGTAGATGGCATTGCTTCCCAAGGCTGGGTAAACGAGCAGATGCAAGGTATTGTTGATACTAATACCACTAATACCGGCATGGAAGGAAGTCTGGATGAATATGGCAAGCTGACGGTAAAGGTTAAGGATTCCGACCAGCGCAGCGTGCAGGCAGAGGTAGAAGGCATTGCTTCCCGCAGCTGGGTAACCAATCAGCTGGAGGATATTGTTGATACTAATACCATTACTACCGTAGAGTCTGCAACCAATATGCTGAAAATTTACAGATGAAGGCGTAGAAGGTAATCATGCTTATAAGATTGATATCAACGGCGAGCAGCTGGGCGATTTTGTTCAACAGTATGACACCAACACTGTTACTACCGCACAGGATGATGGCAGGGTTATGTAATGTTACCGAAATGATTGATGATAACGGTAACTATAATTATACCGTAGGCTTCGACGAAGAAAAGCTCGTTGAAGCTATTCAGGCAAATGACACCAATACCATTACCACTGCCGAATCCGGTCATGCGATTATCACAGTGAACAATAGCCTGACTGATACCGATGATAAGAATTATGTAATCGGTATTGATGAAGATGCTCTGAAGGGCTTCATTCAGGAAAATACTCAGGACACCAACACCATTACTACCGTAGCGGATGATGGTAAGGGATACGTAGGCGTAACCGACGCTATGGATGCAGACGGCAACCATAACTACACCGTAGCATTTAACGAAGGCAAGCTCATTCGAACTATTCAGGCAAATGATACCAACACCATTACTACCGCACAGGATGATGGCAATGGTTATGTGAATGTTGCTGAAGCTGTTGATGCAGACGGTAATTACAACTATACCGTAGGCTTTGATGAAGCTAAGCTCATTAACACCATTAAAGAAAACGACACCAACACCGTTACTACCGCACAGGATGATGGCAATGGTTATGTGAATGTTGCTGAAGCTGTTGATGCAGACGGTAACTACAAATATACCGTAGGGTTTGATGAAGCTAAGCTCATCAACACCATCAAAGAAAATGACACCAACACCGTTACTACCGTAGCAGATGATGGCAAGGGTTATATTGGAGTAACCGACGCAATGGATGCTGACGGCAATCATAACTACACTGTAGCATTTGATGAAGGTAAGCTGATTCAGACCATTGAAGCGAAGGATAAGTTCGTTAACGGCGGCAGCATCGGTGCAGACGGCAAAATCACTCTTAAAGTAAGAAACGGCGAAGATGTTAAGCTGGAGGGCCAGCTGAAGGATGCACAGCTGACTGAAATTGAGAGAGACAAGGCAGCCGGAACCGCTACTCTGGTAGTAAAAGACGGCTACACCAATGAAGAAGTACGCAGACTGACGATTGATGATATCGCCGGTAAGGCACAAAATGATAGAGAGCATGCCGAATTCAGAGAACATTTTAATGAACTCGATCATCGTGTTGACAATCTTGGCAGCCGCGTTGACAAGGTTGGCACCGGTGCCGCCGCTCTCGCAGCGCTGCACCCGATGGATTTCGATCCCGATGACAAGCTGACCTTTGCAGCAGGCTACGGCAATTACAAGGGCAAAAACGCTGCTGCGGTAGGCGCATTCTACCGTCCGGATGAAAAGGTTATGCTGAGCGTAGGCGGAACCTTCGGCAACGGCGAGAACATGGTGAATGCAGGCATCTCCTTCTCCCTGGACCGTACCGCACGCGTAAGCAATTCCCGTACAGCGATGGCCAAGGAAATCGTGGACCTGAGAGCGAATGTAGCTAACCTTACCGCATTGGTAGGTCAGCTGACCGCAGGCATGGGCGGCACGATTGAGATGGACAGAATGAAGCTCTTCCCGGATGTTCCCGAAAACCACTGGGCTTACGAATACATCGGCCGTCTGGCTGCAGCAGGCATCGTTGAGGGTTATCCTGACGGTATGTTCAACGGCAATCGCATGATGAGCCGCTACGAATTCGCAGCAATGCTGTACAGAGCACTGGAAAAAGGCGTGAAGCTGGATCACAAGCTGGTTCGTGAATTTGAACCCGAAATGGGCCGTATCCATGTTGCCCGTATCTCCGGTGCAGATGGCGACAGAGGCAAGATTGAACGTGTACGCGTATACGGCGGCGACAATCGTGACCACTACGGCAGCAAGCTGAATTGAAAATGCAGGCAACTGCATAGTTTAAACCTGAAATAAACACTCCCTTTTCTATAATTAAAAGAGGAGAACACCTAGTCCTTTACAGGATAAAAGGTGTTCTCCTCTTACTTTTGTTTTACACAGTGTTTTGCTTAATCCCAGCGCTTGAGCATGTCCTCAATAATTTCCTTATTGGTTTTGCGGCGCTTCTTCTCGTAGTTACGGAAGTTGTTGTCTCTGTGGTCGGTGGAGTAGTCGGCGTAGTCGAAGTCATCGTCGCTGCGCTCGTAGCTGCGGTTGTAGTCGCCGTGGCCATCGTCCAGGGAGAGGGGGATTTGTTTTGTGTAGGTATAGGGTTGTGTGTACATGATTGACCTCATAGATTTTGGAAGAATTGGCTTTGCAATTAATATATCCTTACGCTTGGCTTTCGAGAGAGCCTCTCCTTGGGGAGAGGTGGCATCGCAAAGCGATGACGGAGAGGGGATTTCTCTAAAGCAACGTTGCTGGCTTTCCTCTCTCAGTCACCCTATCGGGTGACAGCTCCCCCCTAGGGGAGCCTTCTCTTGCCCTATTGGTAATGCATCTTGCCTCTCTAATGAAGACATTGCAGTTTGCGAGTCGTTTTCTTCTTCCCGTTTTCTATTACATATAATTATGCTCTTTTACATGGTCGGAGTGCAGCAGCTGCTCTGCTTTCTCACTCAGCGGTTTTTCCAGGAATTCCTTATAAAGCTCCTGTACATCCGGATTGTTGTGGGACTGGTGCAGAGGACGGTTGCTGTCGATGGCATAGAGCTTATTGCCCAGTACATCGGCACGTTCTTCGCCGTCATGAATCGGCTGACCGCCGCCGCCAACGCAGCCGCCGGGGCAGGCCATAACTTCCACAAAGTCATAATGAACCTTGCCTGCTTTGAGCTCGTCGAGCAGCTTGCCTGCATTACCCAGGCCGCTTACTGTGCAGGTACGCAGTGTTGCGCCGCCGAGGGTGAATTCACGTACCTTGCGGCCTTCTGTACCGCGAACGTCGGTGAAGGCATCTTCAGGAGCTTCCTTGCCTTCGATTACATGGTAAGCAGTACGCAGTGCTGCTTCCATAACGCCGCCGCTGGCACCGAAGATAACTGCGGCGCCGGTGCTTTGGCCCAGCGGATTATCAAAGGGCAGTTCGCCCAGCATTGCCGGGTTGATATGCTCGGCACGCAGCAGGCGGATAAGCTCGCGTGTGGTGAGTACGATATCTACATCATGGGTACCGCTGCTGCGCATAGAGAAGAGAGCGGCTTCGCGTTTTTTGGAAACGCAGGGCATGATGGAAATAGAGCAGATTTCCTTCGGCTTCAGGCCTTTCTTTTGTGCAAAATAGGATTTTGCCAGCGCACCGAAAATCTGTTGCGGAGATTTGGTGGTGGAAAGGTTAGGCACGAAGTAAGGATGAGTTTTGTTGACATAGCTTACCCAGCCGGGGCAGCAGGAGGTGAACATAGGCCAGCTGTGGTCCTGCGGATTTTGCAGATGCTCTAAAAGCTCGCTTGCTTCCTCCATGATGGTAACGTCGGCAGCATAGCAGGTGTCAAAAACATAATCGAAGCCGATTTTCTTCAGTGCTGCTACCATGCGGCCTTCGGTTGCCAGCTCTGGCGGCAGGTTAAAGGCTTCGGCCCAGGCGGTGCGTACTGCAGGTGCAACCTGTACTACGGTTACCTTATTGGGATCGGCCAATACGTCATAAATTTTTGGAACATCGTTACGCTCCTTCAGCGCGCCAACGGGGCAGTGGGTGATACACTGACCGCAGAGGCTGCAGTCACTGTCCTCAATGGAAACATTGCCGGCAACGTCTACGGTAGTACGGGCACCGGTGTTCTGCACATCCCAGATATGCAGCTTTTGCACCTTGTCACAAATCTGGACGCAACGCATGCATTTGATGCATTTTTTGGAATCGCGGATGAGCGGGAACTCCTGGTTCCAGGGAGTGTCGACAACATCACGCTCATAGGGAATATCGTAAATGCCAAGGTCATTGGCCAAAGTCTGCAGGCTGCAGTTGCCGCTGCGTACGCAGGTTGCGCACATGCAGTCATGCTGGGATAAAATCAGCTCCACGTTGGTGCGGCGGATGCTGCGGGCCTTAGGAGAATTGGTATAAACTACCAGACCTTCCTGTACCGGAGTGGTGCAGGCGGTAACTACACGGTTCTGCCCTTGGATTTCAACTACACAGACCTTGCAGGCACTGATTTCGTTGATGCCTTTAAGATAACACAGGCGGGGGATTTCGATGCCGACGGTGGCAGCAGCCTGCATGATTGTTGTTCCTTGAGGAACGGAAACTTTTTGTCCGTCGATTGTGAGGTTTACCATTTTAAGGTTCTGCCTCCTTTCAGTGTGCTGAAGCCGAATTTGTCGCAGCGCAGGCAGCGTCCTGCTTCCTGGCAGGCCTCCTGCTTGGTCATGCCGCATTCAATAGGCTCAAAGGTATGCTTGCGTTCGCCTGCTTCGGTTTCGTGCATCTGGATACGGCCGCAGGGACGTTTATCGTCAATAGACGGGTCGGGAATAACTACATCACAGGAAATGGTGTGGTTATAGCCCAGATATTCATCAATATTAGCGGCAGCAACCTTACCGGCAGCAATAGCACGGATTACGGTTGCAGGGCCGGTTACGCAGTCGCCGCCGGCGAAGACGCCTTCATTGTTGGCAAGCTCACTGCTGGAGAGTGCGGAAATAGTACCGCGTTTGATTTTGATGCCGGCTTCTTCGAACGGACGCAGCTCAATGCCCTGACCGATAGCAACAACGATAACGTCGCAGGGAATGCGCTCCAGCTCTACGTCAGCGTGAATAGGACGCGCACGTCCCCAGGCATCGATAGGACCGATGATTTGCGGTTCTGCCCAGAGAGCGGCCACATTACCTTCGGCATCCGCCTCAATGTGGTGCGGAGCTTTTAAGCCGTACAGCTCAGCGCCCTCGGCAATAGCACCTTCGATTTCCTCTGGCAGCGCGGTCATGTCGTCCTGACGACGGCGATAGGCGATGATAACCTTCTTGGCACCGAGACGGATGGAGCTGCGGGTGCAGTCCATAGCAACGTTGCCGCCGCCGATAACGACAACGGTTTTATCCTTAAAGTCAGGCATTTTTTCCTCACCGATATTGCGCAGCATTTCTACCGCACTGATAACACCGTGGGAATTCTCGCCCTCAATACCGATTTTCTTGTCGGTGTGGGCACCGATGGCAATATAAACCGCGTCAAATTCCTCACGCAGCTTTTCGAAGGGGATATCTCCTTCCTCGTTACCGATTCTGGTGTTGCGATGTACTTCTACGCCGGTGGACAAAATAGCATCCAAATCCTCCTGCAGACGTTCACGCGGGAAGCGGTAAGCAGGAATGCCGTAGCGCAGCATGCCGCCGAGCTTGCTCTTTTCTTCAAACACAACAGCATGATGTCCCATCAGCTCCAGATAGTAAGCTGCGGACATACCGCTGGGGCCGCCACCGATGATGGCGATACGTTTGTTGGTAGCAGGCTGTTTTTCGGGCAGCGGCACAGTATTGCTGGGCGCATTGTCAACAGCCATACGCTTCAGACCGCGGATGTTGATAGGAGCATCAATCATGCTGCGGCGGCAGCGTGCTTCACAGGGATGCTCGCAGATAAGACCGCAGGCAGTCGGGAAGGGGTTATCCTTGCGGATGAGTTTGACAGCGTCGGCATAACGGCCTGCGCCAACTAATGCAATGTAGCCGGGGATATCAACCTGTGCCGGGCACAAAGCAACGCAGGGGATAGAATGATGGACGTTGACAGAGCATTTGCCCTTCTTTATGTGGTTAATGTAATCTTCACGGAAGCCTTCCAGACCGGCCAAAACCATTTTGGCTGCTTCGAAGCCTATGGCGCAGTCAGCGCTGTTGGCAACATTTTGCGCGGTGCTTTCGATTAAATCCAGAGTGTGCATGTCAGCCTTGCCGGCGAGCACGTCTTCCATAAGATTCTGCAGCTGCGCGAGGCCTACACGGCAGGGTACGCATTTGCCACAGGTTTGTGCGTGGCAGACTTTGAGGAACGACAGCTGCAGATCAACAGGGCACAGTCCCGGGGGGTCTGGCGATGATGTGTCGTTCCAGGTCCTTGTACAAGCGCTCGACCGTAAGCTGGGCCTGGTCGGGTGTTTCGATTCTTAAACGGCTCATAATTTTTCCTCCAAAAAGCATACACTAAATATATAAAGGTATAAACTATATTATACAGAAAAAAAGCGAATTTTCGCAATAATAAAGAAGATAGTTTTTGTGTAACAATCTGAGCAAAACAAGCTCGCAAGCGCTTTTTTCGTCTGCTGCCGCAGCAGAGCATTCTGCGGGGGCTATGCTTTTTTTGCCGTATTTTTTGTGTTATACTAATACTGAGCTTTTTAGCATTAATGCTGTCGGCAGAACGTTTGCATCCGGCAGCTTAAAATATTGGAGGAGGTGCATTATGCAGCTTACTGCTACACATTATATCAGCTTGGCTGTGACGCTTCTGGTGACGTTTTTGCCGGGAATTTGGGCAGCCCGGAGGGTGAAGTCAGCTGATGATTTATAACGTAGGCGGCCGCAGCTCGGGCGCAGGCCTTGTCGCTGGGCACGATTGATCGGTACGATTGTCGGCGGCGCTGCTACCGTTGGTACAGCGCAGCTTGGCTTCAAGCTGGGGCTAACGGCCTGGTGGTTTACGCTGGGCAGCGGCATTGCACTTTTGCTGATGGCGGCGTTTTATGCTGTGCCCTTGCGCCGCAGCTCGCTTACCACTGTAGCGGAGTATCTCGTTACGGATTACGGCAAGCCTGCGGGGTGGCTGGCGACCTTCAGCGCCTGCGCCGGCATTTTTTTCAGTATTGTAGCAAGCACGCTGACTGCTTTGCATCTCATTGTCGGCTTATTCGGTGTACCGCTTTTGGCTGCAGCAGCCATTGTTATAGCTGTTACTTTGCTGCTGGTGTTTTTTGGTGGCCTCAGCAGCAGTGGTATGGCCGGCATTTTTAAGATTGTGCTGATTTTCGCCAGCATTTTCGTCGGCGGCTTTCTGGCCTACGCCGATATGGGCCGATGGCAGGGGCTGACGCAGAGCTTTGCTGCATATTCCCTGGTTCAGCCTTTTCGGACGCGGCGTGGAGGACGGTCTTGTCAGCTTCGGTTCGATGATTGTGGGGGTTATTTCTACGCAGACCTATGTGCAGGCACTGTTTTCGGCGCGCGATACCAAAACTGCAGCTGTCGGCTGCTGTGCTGCCGCACTGATAGTAATTCCCGTGGGATTGCCGTCGGTAATGATCGGTATGTTCATGCATCTGCATCATCCGGAGATAAATTCTATTGACGCACTGCCGCTGTATCTCGTTACCTATCTGCCGCAATGGCTTGGCGGTATCGGTCTGGGCGCTGTGCTGCTTTCAGCCCTGGGCTCAATCGCCGGTCTGGCGCTGGGCGTAGGTACGATGATTTCACGTGATATCGTCAGCAAAATCTGGCTCAAGGCTACGGCTGCAGGCCAGCTGTGGGCAAGCCGCCTGAGCGTGCTGGCCGTTTCTGTCGCTGCAATGGTGTTCGTATTTATGCACCTTGATTCGTCGGTGCTGGAGTGGAATTATCTTTCCATGGCGCTGCGGGGCAGCGGTATCTTTCTGCCGCTGACGTTCTGCATCTTCTTCCCGGGCAGGGTGCGCGCTTCGATGGGCGTGGCTGCTATGGGCGCAGGCATTTTTGCGGCGCTCTTCTGGAAGCATATCAGTCCTTGGGAAATAAACAGCCTGTTGCCGGCGCTCGTGTATAATCTGTTCTTTTTACTTATCGGTCTGGCGTGGGGTAAAAAAGGGGAATAGAAAAGAAATATTTACATACATTTGCCGCGGATTTGCGCGGCAGCGGTCTTTTAATTTAAGGAGCAAGAGATGACAAAACGCTTTACTCATTTACATGTACATACAGAATACAGCCTGTTGGATGGCGCTTCGAAAATCCCTGAGCTGGTGGCTTATGCCAAGGAGCAGGGGATGGACAGCCTGGCGATTACCGACCACGGCGCAATGTACGGCGCAGTGGAATTTTATCAGGAGTGTACCAAGGCAGGCATCAAGCCGATTATCGGCTGCGAGGTGTATCTTGCGAAGGGCTCGCATCTGGAAAAAAATAACCGCGGCATGTACCATCTGATTCTGCTGGCGGAGAACGATACAGGCTACCATAACCTGATGAAAATCGTCAGCATCGGTCAGCTGGAGGGATTTTATTATAAACCACGCGTAGACAAGGACGTGCTGCGAACGTATCACGAGGGCGTTATCTGCCTCAGTGCCTGCGTTGCCGGCGAGGTGCCGCAGATGATTCTGCAGGACAACCTGGAGGGAGCACGTCGCTGCATTCAGGAATATATAGACATTTTCGGCAAGGAAAACTACTTTCTGGAAATTCAGGACCATGACCTTGATGAGGAGCACAAGGTAAGCGCGGAGCTGAAGCAGCTGGCGCAGGAGTTCGGTCTTGGTCTGGTGGCGACAAACGATTTGCATTATGTGCAGCAAAAGGATGCCGCGGCGCAGGATATTCTGCTGTGCATCCAGACGACGAGCACGGTTGATGAGCCGGACCGTATGCGCTTTAACAACGACAGCTATTATCTGAAAAGCTATGATGAGATGGAGGCGCTGTTCGGCGATTGTCCGGAGGCTTTGAGCAATACCAATAAAATTGCTGACCGCTGCAACGTGAAGATGGAGTTCGGCCATCTGCTGCTGCCGGAGTTTCCGGTGCCGGAGGGCTTTGATGCCGTGAGCTATTTGCGCCACCTGTGCGAGGAGGCCTTGCCTAAGCGCTATGAGGTTGTGGATGAGAAGGTCCGCAAGCGTCTGGATTTTGAGCTGGACATCATCAACACGATGGGTTATGCCTGCTACTTCCTCATTGTTTGGGACTTCATCAACTACTGTCGCAGCCATGATATTCCGGTCGGGCCGGGGCGTGGCAGTGCCGCAGGCAGTATCGTGGCCTATCTGCTGCGCATAACGAATATTGAACCTTTGCGTTACCATCTGCTGTTCGAACGCTTTTTAAATCCTGAACGCGTCAGCATGCCTGATATTGATACCGACTTCTGCTATGTGAAGCGTAATCAGGTGCTGGATTATGTAGTGCGCCGTTACGGACAGGAGCGTGTGGCGCAGATTATTACCTTCGGCACACTGCAGGCGCGTGCGGCGGTACGCGACGTAGGCAAGGCACTGGGCATGAGCTACGGCGAGGTAGACGAAATCGTCAAGCTGATTCCGCGTGAGCTGGGCATTACGCTGGAGAAGGCGCTGAACGGCAGCAAGGACTTCCGTCAGGCGTACGATTCGCGCCCGGAGGTCAAAAAGCTGATTGACCTTGCGCAAAGCGTGGAGGGCCTGCCGCGTAACGCAGGAATTAATTCACTCATTTTCTCGTATCCTCCTGTTTATCTATATTTCTTTAAAACTCAATCGCAAGACGGATCATGGCAATATCCTTACGGTCCAGTACCAGATCTTTTTCGTCAATTTCAATCGTAACGGTATCTTCTGTAAAGTCTTTTAAGACTCCTTCAAATTCTTTTTGTTTGTCAATGGCTTTATAAAGCTTGCACTCTACTGCCTTTCCAATACTTCTCTTGAAATCTTTCTCTTTTTTTAATGGTCTTCCAAGACCCGGAGAACTTACTTCTAAAATATATGCATCAGAGATAAAATCTTCTGCATCCAGTTTCTCTTCAAGCGCCCTGCTGATCAAAACACAGTCATCAATGTTGATACCACCTTCTTTATCTGCATATATGCGCAGATACCAGTTCGCACCTTCTCTTACATACTCCACATCTACAAGCTCAAAATGATTCTCTTCAATAATTGGAGTTACAAGTTCTTCCGTCTTTGCAACAATCTCTGTTCTTTTCATGTTGATTCTCACCTCTTTCCCAGACATACAATAAGAGTGGGCAACCACCCACTCTTATCATCTACAGTATACTATTCGTAGTATAACAGGTTTTTCTCTATTTATCAAGGGATTTCTTTAAATTTTACCTGTTATCTCTCGTTTTTATGCGATTTTCCTACTCATCTTCCGTTTCGATCGCATCTGTTTCAATAACAAACTTCACACTGCCTTCTGCGCCTTTTTTAATTCCACCGAAGGACTGATATCTCTTATCTGCCTTTTTCACTGCCTTAAAATGATTGATCACACTGTCAAGATCATCTCCTGCAAGATCAGAAAGTTTACTGATTCCGTCATTATTAAATGTTTTTAATCCCTCTGTAAGAGTATCACTTCCTGTTGCAAGCTTATCAATACCGGAAGTAAGCTGACCACCTGCGGAATCTAACTTATTCATTCCGGTGGAAAGACTCTGTACGCCGATTGCTGCGGCATTCACACCCTGTGCATATGCTTTAACACCTGTTACTAACTTTTTACTTCCTTCTACAAGTTTGCCTGTTCCTTTATCTACAGAATCTGCTCCGGTCGTAAGACTGTTATTATTACCTGTTAAAGTAGCTGCTCCTTTTGTCATTGTATCAAGACCATCGGAAAGGCTGCTAAGACCGGAAGTG
>ENA-OQDC01001440-OQDC01001440.1-human-gut-metagenome-genome-assembly--contig:-NODE-1440-length-11928-cov-6.395136_pt1 | contig 11928 bp, 10 predicted proteins | sample MGYA00242770_ERZ504601 | MGnify/ENA primary metagenome ERZ504601 (study PRJEB26092, sample SAMD00036305) | human gut metagenome | host: Homo sapiens | study: EMG produced TPA metagenomics assembly of...
TTTTAATATGCTTTCCACATTCCCCATTCTGCAGATATGCATATCGTTCCATTCTTCCGGAAAAAGGATGCGGTACTCGGTACTTCTGAATCTTTCGTCCATAAGAAGGATGCAGCCTACATCCTCCTTTGTGCGTATCACTCTGCCGGCTGCCTGCAGCACCTTATTCATGCCGGGAAAACGGTACGCATAATCAAAACCATTTTCTCCCAGCCTGTCATAATGCTTTTTTAAAACCTCCCTCTCTGTATTTACCTGAGGAAGGCCTGTGCCCACAATGGCTGCCCCGATCAGGCGGTCTCCCATAAGGTCGATCCCCTCTGAAAAAATCCCTCCCATAATACAAAAGCCTACAAGCGTGGTTTCTCCCTGTTCTTTAAATTCTTCCAGAAATTCCTCCCTGTCTCTCTCATTCATGGACGGGGTCTGGCACACACATGTTACCCAGTCTGCTGCAAATTCCTGTTCATACACCTGCTTTACATCCTCAAGAAGCTTATAAGAAGGAAAGAATACCATGTAATTGCCTTTTTTCTGCCAGGCCATCCTTGCAATATATTCTGCGATCCTGCGGTATTCCTCATAGCCTCTTCTGGTATATCGGCTGCTTACATCCACACAGGTAAGAATACACCGTTTCTCCGGATCAAAAGGAGAGCGTACATAAATGCCATAGTCATCTTCTCTTGTACTGAGAAGCTTCCTGTAATATTGCATGGGAAGCAGGGTAGCTGAAAAAAACACTGTACTTTTTCCTTTGTTCAGACATTCCTGAAGGTTTGAAGCAGGATTTACACAGAAAAGCCGTATCTTGAATTTTCCGTCTTCTCCCTCTGAGGTATAGATCTCATAATTCTCATCCACAAGCTCTGAGATATTCAGGAAATCCCGCACCTGAAAGTAAAAATCAAGGATTCTGTCCACAACCTCCTGAGAAGGCGGCTCTTCCAGCAGCCTGTCCATTTCTCCCTGAGCCTGAAGCAGAGTCAGGGGCAGGGTGCCTGTGCTTTCCAGGATTCTTTCTGTTTCTCCCTCTTTTTTTATTTCAAGAAGCTGTCTGGCAGCCGTCCCAAATGCCCGGTAAAGCCGCGGACTGTAGGGTTTTCTATATACTTCCTGATTTCCATACATCTTCTCTGGCAAGACAGGGCTGCTGTACATTTCCCTGCCCCCGCTCTGCCAGATTATGAGCTTCATCAATGAGAAAGATATAATCTCCACCTGCACCTTCCCCGAAAAAACGTTTCAAATGAACCGTAGGGTCAAACACATAATTATAATCACAAATTACAGCATCCACCCACACAGACAGATCCAGACACATTTCAAAAGGACATACCTGCCATTTCTCTGCCTGCTCCCGGATAGTCTCCCTGTCATATCTGCTCTTCGTCGTCCACAGCTCATAGACAGCGTCATTGACCCTGTCGAAATGTCCCCTGGCGTAAGGACAATGTACCGGATCACATTTGGTTTCGTCCATAAAACACAGCTTCTCCTTGGCTGTAATGGTCACCACTTTGTATTTCATTCCCTTTTCCCGCAGCACCTCAAAAGCTTCCTGAGCCACTGTTCTTGTAATAGTCTTGGCTGTAAGATAAAAGATCGTCTCCCCTTTCCCTTCGCCAACAGCACGAACTGCCGGAAATATGGTAGACATAGTTTTTCCTACACCGGTAGGTGCCTGAATAAAAATCTGACGACTGGCTCCAATTGCATGGTAAACACTGCTCACCATCTTTCTCTGACCTTCTCTGTAGAAAAATGGAAATTCCAGGCTCTGAAGAGAATGATTTCTCTCTTCCTTCCATTTTTTCTGATAACTGAGCCATTTATGATATTTCATCCAGAAGTTTCTGGTACCATTCTTTCAGTTCCTCTATGGAGATCACCTCCCGGAACCTTTTCACCACTTCTGTCTCCAGATTGGCATATGTCATCTGGATTCCAATCTTCGACAAGCCTTCCTGAACACCGTAAATATAGCCATAACACATAGCCTGAGCCTTATGAACCTTCACAGGCTCTTCCATCTGTTCCACATTTCCATATATTCCTTTAATCTCATCGATCCAGACAACTTCATCTTCTGTAAAAAATTCCATCTGCACGACCTTCTAACCGAATGTCCAGATCCTCATAGCTGCAATTCATCCGCAAAGCAACCTCTGCTCTGTAGTCTCCGCCCATTTGTTTCTGAAGCTTCCGATGCAGTCTGCTGCCCTTTAACATAGCATCTTTGTCTATAGTACCTCTTCGGTTATCAAGATCACCGCTTTGCAATATAAACTCCACAAGATTTCTTACTGATATTCGTGTTACCGGATTGTCCATTTCCAATTTACCGCCTTTTACTGGTCTGCTGCCTTCCAAACAAAGATACCTTATCTGTAAGCATTATAACACGAATTTTACTTATCGGCCTATCCTTTCACAGAAAACTCCGGCATATTACTCCGAAAATGCAAAGCAAGCATCTGCTTCTGAAGTTTCTCATTCCTCCTTGCTTCAATGGATATGCTATCACAAAAATGTCTGCCACAGTTCCTCGTACTCTCCCATATCCCCTACGGCGCTCCCTGGCACCTGTATACGCACTTCTTTTCTCATGACGCACTCCTTCCCTTTCTCATGGCACAACGCCTTCTGCCTCTTCTCATCATAGATTACCCAGTTCTCATTGGGAAAGCGATTGGAAAAATGAAGAGCCATATCCACAAGATTTCTGGTACAACGTTCTGGTGATTCATCAGCATCTTTTAAGGCAGTTCTAACGAATGTTTTTATAATAATACGAGAAGTTTTTGCTGTCATTTGTCATCCCTTCAATATATAAGAATATACAAAAAATACAGACGGAAAAAATACATTGACCGTCTGTATTTTATCTACTTCTCATTTAAACACAAAGTATTTTTGTGTGCAATAGACACTATAGTTAACGTGTCCAAAAACATGTCAGCAATAGGTGTTTAACCTTTGACAGCACCTGCAGAAACACCTTCTACGATAAATTTGGAAAGAAGGATGTAAACGATGATAACCGGGAAAATGGAGAATGCAATCATTACATAAACCTGTCCCATATCGAACTTCAGGAAGTCTGCGCTACGAAGCTGTGCAATCAGTACCGGAAGTGTTTTCTTCTTGTCCGAATGAAGTACCAGTGCAGGGATAAAATAGTTATTCCAGCTCTGTACGAATGTGAAGATGGCCTGAACTGCGATGGCCGGTTTCATAAGCGGGAACACGATTCGATTAAAGGTTTTGAATTCACCGGAACCGTCAATACGAGCCGCTTCTACAAGTTCCAGAGGAAGGTTGCTTTCCATATACTGTTTCATATAGAAGAAAGTAACCGGAGCTGCGATACTCGGAACGATCAGTGGAATAAAGGAATCGTCCAGATGCATCTTACCAAGCAGCTGCAGGAAACCGAGTGCAGTTACCTGCGTAGGAATCATCATGACTGCAAGGATAAAAGTGAACATAAATTTTTTGCCTTTAAAATCATATGCGTGGATGGCATATGCAGTCATGGTGGAGAAATAGGTACATAAAACAGCAGAACAGGTAGCAATGAAAATACTGTTGAACATACCATTCCATACCGGAAGTGTTCCGGCAAGCAGGCTCTTCCAGTTTTTGATAAGAAATCCACCAGGGATCGCTGTGAAACCTTTTTTCAGTGCACCGTTTGATCTGGTCGCATTGATAAACAGTACATAAAACCAGAACAGGCAGAAGAAGGAGATAATGATCAGTACTATATAAGCAAGAGTACGCTGACCTTTCATGCTCATTCCTTTTTGGGTTTTTTGGTCTTTTTCATTCATCCTTCTCACCTCCCGTCATTCGTCTTGTTAAAGCGGAATACAATCAGACTGAGCACGCCAGTAATGATGAACAGGAATACGGATAATGCACCGCCCATTCCATAGTTCTTGCTGAACAGATGCTTGTTCAGATACATGATCAGTGTCATAGTGGAACGCATTGGATCACCGGTTCCGTTTGTCAGGATCTGAGGTACATCGAACATCTGCATACCACCGATCAGAGATGTGATCATAACATAGATCAGAATCGGACGAAGAAGCGGAAGAGTGATCTTTCTGAAAATCTGCGAAGCAGTGGCTCCATCTACTTCGGCTGCCTCATAAAGTGATGGATCAATACCCATCATGCCGGCCATAAGAAGGATTGTCGTATTACCAAACCACATAAGGAAGTTCAGGACTGCAACAAGCGTTCTGGCACTCCAGGCATGACTGAAGAAGGAGTAAGCCTGTTTCAGTATTCCTGCCTGTATCAGCATTGCATTGATCGGGCCGCCGTCTGCAAATAATGTAAAGAACAACATTGCAAAAGCAGATGCCATGATCAGGTTTGGAAGGTAAATTACGGTCTTAAAAAATCTCTGACCTTTAAGTCGAAGACTCGGATTGGAGAACCATGCTGCAAGGAGCAGAGAGACCAGGATCTGAGGAACAAATCCCATAACCCACATGATCATAGTGTTTTTAAAATAGATCCAGATCTCTCCACCCTCGAAGAGTTTGACATAATTGGCAAAGCCTACAAAGTTCGGTCCAATCTGCGTCAATCCAGATCTGTAGTTTTCAAAGAAGCTGTTATAAACTGTACTAATAAGCGGAATGAGCTGGAATATGAGATATACTACTACAAACGGTATCAGGAAGATATATCCCCATTTGTTATAGCTGACCGCTTTATGGTTATTATTCTTTGCCATTATCTTCCTCCATAATCGAAAGATGTGCCTGCCTGATGGTCAGGCAGGCACATCTTTTTACTCAATAATTATTCAACAGAATCTGTCTGTTTTGATTAGTAAGAAAGTTCTGGATATTTTTCTACAACTGCTTTGTAGAACAGGTCGAGAGCTTCATCATATGTTGCGTTGCCTTCAAAGTAGTTCTTCATAGCGTTCTGGAATTCTTCGTTGCAGCCCTGATCGTAGATGCTCATATTGCTGAGGTCGATCTTGTCTGCACCGGCACAGAACATTGCCAGTGGGTTCTGTCCGCCAAGAACAGCATCGCCGTAGCTTTCGTCTGCTGCCATTTCTTCCATAGCTGGTTTGTTGTTTATGAAGTCATTATCAGCTGTAACGATTTCTTTCATAACGTCAACGTTAGTTGTCATAGTTCTCATGATATCAGCAACCAGTGTCGGGTTATCTGTTCCTGTAGCTGCTGTGATCCATGTTCCGCCCCAGTAGAAGCCCTGTGGTCCTTCTGTTGCAGCCCAGCCGCCGTCTTTACCAACAGAACCATCCTGATCAGCACTCATAGAGAAGTCGATGAACCATGCTGGTCCGAAGTATGCAAATACGTTACTGTCTTTGAAGAAGCCTTTGCTCCAGTCATCACTCCAAAGTTCGTATGTAGCAGTTTCACCTGCGTCAACCATTTCCTTGGACATATCAACCCAGTTCTTGATGTTGTCATCAACTGTGATCTTTCCATCAACTACCCACGGAGTAGATACGTTGTTGGAGAATACACGGTAACTGTCGTTTACAGTAGAGGTCATCTGATAACCTTTTTCTTTCAGTTCTTCAGCTGTTGCTTTGAAGGTATCCCAGTCAGCAACTTTCTTCTGAACTTCTGCCGGATCATCTGTTCCGAATACTTCTTTGGCGATATCTCTTCTGTAGATCATGGTTCCAGGGCAGCCCTGCCAGGAAAGACCTTTCAGATTTCCATCAGCATCTGTCATAACATCTTTTGTATACTGATACTGATCAGCAACTTCGTCTTCTGTGATTCCGAGATCTGCTACCGGCATTGTGTAATCGGTATTTACATATTTCAGTGCGTAGTCAGCTTCTACCAGGAAGAGATCAATCTTGTCATCTGCTGATGCATCAGCCTGTTTCAGAAGTGTTTCGTCCAGGTTATTCTGATATGCATTGTCATCAGATGGAGTGATGTTCCATACAACATCTACATCACCGATCTTGCCATGGGTTCCATCTACTTCTTCGTATCCCGGGTAATGATCGGTCAGACGGGATTTGAATTCTTCATTCCAGCAGTAAATGTTTAAAACTTTACCTTCATCGGAACCTGTGTCATCTGCCCATACCGGAACTGCTGCCAGACCTGCAAGCATAGCTGCTGTTAATGTGACTGCCATAATCTTTCTCTTCATGTTGTTACCTCCCTGTGATAAATAGTTTTTGTTTTATATTCTTTCCATATTTAATTTCCTATTTTGCCAGATTTCTGACTGATGCTCCTGGGAAGAGTGTTCCATCTACGGTGAACTTATCGATGATCGTAGTTTTGGGATTCTCAATCAGATCAATCAGTTTCTGTGCGGCAAGCCGTCCGATTGTTTCTGTGTCCTGACACAGAGTTGTCAGCCGGGGCTCCAGGATGCGTGCAAAAGTGAGTCCGTCATATCCTGCAATGGAGATATCGTCCGGTATCCGGAGCCCACGTTCATGGATCTCGTTGATACCGCCCAGAGCAGAAAAATCATCCGGATATAGAATGCAGGTGGGTGGATCTTTCAGATCAAGAAGTTCTGAAGTTGCCATCGCTGCCGCTTCCGCATCGCGATAGGGGATGACCGGCATATATTCATCAGGTACATCAATCCGTTTTTTCTGGAGAGTTCTGTAAAAACTTCCGAGTCGGCTTCGCGTAACGGAGGAATCTTCTCCGTGAATATAGGCGATCTTTCTGTGCCCCCGTTTCAGAATATAGGAGACGAGATCTTCCATTCCCTGAATGTTGTTGGAAACAACAGCAATTCTTCCATCGAATACATGATCAATCGTGACCACTGGAATCTCGGATTGTACCAGCCGTTGAACTTCTTCGGTAAAAAAGTTGATACAGGCGATCACAACTCCATCGACTCCTCTGTAACGACAGTGTTCATAATAATTGAGACGCTGTCCGGAGAGATTACCACTGGTGAAAGTGATATCGTATCCTTTGGATTCAGCAGTTCGCTTAAAACTTTCGAGTACATGATTGAAGTAATCATGAGTAAGACCACTCATGGCTTCGTCTACAAAGAGTACGCCAAGATTGTAACTTCGTTTGGTTTTTAATGCTCTTGCTGAAGAATTTGGAAGATATCCCATTTCTGATGCAGTTTTTAAAATAAGCTGCCGGGTTTCTTCGCTGATATCCGGATAACCATTCAGAGCTTTGCTGACACTTGCAACTGATACGTTGCACTGTTTTGCAATGTCTTTCATGGATACCATATACATGTCCAGCCTTTTCTGTTTTTTTGTTCCTAAATCGTTTTCGCAAGCTCATCGTACATTGTTTTCGGACAATTTTCAAGACCTTTTTGTAATATTTGCATAATTTATCCCTGTTGCATAAAAAAGAATTTATAATAATTTATCAATTTCACAAAAAATGCACTATGTTTTAACGAAAATTTTCGCTAAGGTTTCGCGAAAACAGGAACTGCAATTGGGCAATATTTTAACGAGTAAAAATATAGTTGATTTTTTGGATAAACTGAATTATACTGAGGGAAATCCAATCTAATCTATATTATATCTGTGAAAATTCTAAACTTATTCGTTTTCGCAAATCTGTTTTCAGTCTTTAATTCGTGATCGCTTACCCGTATTTATATATTTTAATATTTAGTAATTTAATTGTTTTCTCTTTCAAGGAGGTCCTTCAATGAAATATGGATATTTTGACGACAAAGCCAAAGAATATGTAATCACTACACCACATACACCATTGCCATGGATCAATTATCTGGGAAGTAATGACTTTTTCTCACTGATCTCCAATACCTGTGGTGGATACAGTTTTTATAAAGATGCGAAACTGATGCGAATCACGAGATACCGTTACAATAATATTCCGGTAGATTCTAACGGAAAGTACTATTACATTAATGATGATGGTGTGATCTGGAACCCGGGAACCATGCCATCCATGACAGAGACAGATACATATGAATGTCGCCATGGATTGGGCTACAGTCGTTTCCATTCTTCTAAGAATAAACTGGAAGCAGATCTTCTGGCATTTGTACCATCGGATGCAGCCTGTGAGATTAACTGCCTGAAGCTGAAGAATAATTCTGATTCCGAAAAAAATATCTCTCTGTTTTCGTATGTGGAATTCTGTTTGTGGAATGCAGTTGATGACGGATCCAACTTCCAGAGAAACTTAAGTATCGGCGAAGTGGAAGTGCAGGGAAGCACAATTTATCATAAAACAGAATACAGAGAAAGAAGAAGACATTACAGCTTCTTTACTGTTAATACTCCGGTTCACAATTTTGATACAAGCAGAGATGCTTTTCTCGGCGCTGGTAATGGAAATGCTTTTCCGGAAGCTGTACGTAAGAAAAAATGCAGCAATTCCATAGCAAGTGGATGGTATCCGATCGCAGCACATCAGATCGATATCAAACTGGTACCAGGTGAAGAAAAAGAATTTGTATTTGTGCTGGGATATTGTGAGAACCCGGCAGATGATAAATGGGAAGCACCGGGAATCATCAATAAGACACCGGCAAAAGCCCTGATCGAACGCTTTAATACAATGGATAAGGCTATGGCGGCTTTTGCAAAACTGAATGATTACTGGGAGAATCTGCTGGCACGTTTTGCAGTATCCAGTGAAAATGAACACATCGACCGTATGGCAAATATCTGGAATCAGTACCAGTGTATGGTTACGTTCAATATGTCCAGATCTGCATCCTATTATGAGTCTGGAACAGGCCGTGGTATGGGATTCCGTGATTCCTGTCAGGATCTTCTGGGATTTGTACATCTGATTCCTGAGCGTGCAAGAGAGAGGATTATTGATATCGCGTCCACACAGTTCCCGGATGGAAGTGCCTATCATCAGTATCAGCCATTGACGAAACAGGGAAATCTGGATGTTGGAAGCGGATTTAATGATGATCCATTATGGTTGATCGCAGCAGTGGCTGCATATATCAAAGAAACCGGAGATTATGGAATTCTTGAAGAACAGGTACCGTTTGATTGTAAGAAAGGTTCAGCGGTTCCGCTGTTTGAACATCTGGACAAATCTTTCCATTATACAGTAACACATCTTGGACCGCATAAACTTCCTCTGATCGGAAGGGCAGACTGGAATGATTGTCTGAATCTGAACTGTTTTTCCAGTGAACCGGGAGAATCTTTCCAGACGACCGGACCGTCTGAGGGACCGGTAGCGGAATCTGTATTTATTGCAGGTATGTTTGTAAAATATGGAAAAGAGTTTGAAGAGCTCTGCAGACGTACAGGTCATGAAGAACTGGCAGCAGAGGCAGAAAAAGCAGTCGATGAGATGTATCAGGCAGTTCTGGATGCAGGATGGGATGGAGAATGGTTCCTTCGTGCATATGATGCGCAGTCCGAAAAAGTTGGATCAAAAGAGTGTGAGGAAGGAAAAATCTTTATTGAACCGCAGGGCTTTTGTGTTATGGCAGGTATTGGAAAAGAAGAGGGACTGGCAGAAAAAGCATTGGATTCTGTACATGAGCGTCTGGAAACAAAGTATGGAGTCATGATTCTTCAGCCGGCATACACGAGATATCATCTGGAACTTGGGGAAATTACTTCCTACCCACCGGGATACAAAGAAAATGCCGGTATCTTCTGCCATAATAATCCGTGGATCTCTATTGCAGAGACTGTGATCGGAAGAGGAGACCGAGCTTTTGAAATTTATCGTAAGATATGTCCATCGTATATTGAGGAGATCAGTGAGATACATCGAACAGAACCTTATGTATATTCACAGATGGTTGCAGGTGCAGATGCACCGAGATTTGGGGAAGCGAAGAACAGCTGGCTGACAGGAACAGCAGCATGGACTTTTGTAAACCTGTCTCAGGCATTGCTGGGAATTCAGCCGGATTATGACGGACTTATTGTAGATCCGTGTCTCCCGGGTAAGTTTGGTGATTTTAAAGTGGATCGTCGTTTCAGAAATGCTGAATATCATATTGAGATTCACAAACCAGAGGGTGTACAAAAAGTTGTCAGTTGGATTGAAGTGGATGGAGAAAAATTGCCGGAAATCAGATTCCGCTGGTTGATGGTAAAAAGAATATCATGTAATCGTACAGATGGGATAATAAGGCGCGTATGAAAAAAACACTTCACAGGATAAAACCTGTGAGGTGTTTGCGTTATATCATTTTGTAGAGGCAAGTCCTTCTGGAAGAATCGTTCCTCCACCGAGAACCATGTCTCCATCATAGAGAACAGCAGCCTGTCCCGGAGTAACTGCTCTCTGTGGTTCTTCGAATGTGATCTTGAGCAGATCATCACCAAGCTGTTCTACAGTTGCAGGCTGTTCCGGCTGACGGTAGCGTGTCTTGACTTTGCATTTGATCGGCTTGTCCAGATGATCCCATGGAATCAGGTTAATGTCGTTGATGTAACAGCAGGTGCTCATCAGATCCTGTTTGCCGCCAAGGATAACCTTGTTGGAATCCAGGGATTTGCCACATACATAGAGGGATTCCGGTGCAGAAATTCCAAGACCGCGGCGCTGACCGATTGTATAGTGAATCTGACCTTTGTGTTTGCCGAGTACGTTGCCCTCTTTATCTACGAAATCACCGGGTTCCGAAGACTGTCCGGTATACTGTTCAATAAAGGAAGCATAATCTCCGTCCGGTACGAAGCAGATATCCTGACTGTCCGGTTTATCTGCATTGATAAAGCCCTGTTTCTGGGCAATGTGACGAATCTCTTTTTTGGTGTAGCTGCCAAGTGGAAACAATGTATGCGCCAGCTGATCCTGCGTCATGGCGTAGAGAACATAGCTCTGATCTTTTGTCGGATCGAGGCCCTTTTTCAGAATAAAACGTCCTGTTTCCGGATCCTGTTCACGACGTGCATAGTGTCCGCTTGCGATGTATTCACAGCCAAGTTCTCTTGCTTTGTCGAGAAGGGCAGAGAATTTCAGAAAACGGTTACAGTCAATACACGGGTTCGGTGTGCCACCGTGCAGATAAGTATCGGCAAATTTGTCAATGACGCTGTGACGGAATTCATCATGCATTGGGAAGACGTAATAGAGCATTCCAAGTCGTGCGGCAACGCTTCTGGCATCTTCAGTATCAGATGGGGTGCAGCAGGCACGGTGTCCCGGGAAACTGCACTGTGGATTATCATAAAGCTTCAGAGTCGCACCGGCACAGTCGTAGCCCTCCTTAACCATCAGGTAGGCTGCTACGCTGGAGTCAACTCCGCCGCTCATGGCGATGATTGCTTTTTTCTGCATATATATTTCTCCTGTTATCTGTTGATTCATATTGTTTACTATAGTATGACTGATACTTGGTAACCAGCCATTTAAGAGTATCCTATCATTATAGAAAAATAGTGTCAAGCAGTTACTGTGAACGTATGCACAGTAATGTCAGGCATGGAAAAACTGCTGAAAACAAAAAGTTGAAAAAGGTGTTGACATATCCAAAAAGTAGTAGTATATTAAACCTATCGGAAAGATAGGAAAACAAAACCGAGAGAAAACTATCAAGGAGGAAGAATCATGTTTACAAAGAATGCAGAACAGAGAAATGTCATGTGTATGATGGATAAGGAAATGCGAATGTACATGTGTATGTCTAACTGTGCTTTAATGTATCGGAAACTTCCTGTGGCATCAGCGGATCAGAGTAATGCAGTCTGAATAAGATGTCAAGAATGTGAATATAAATGTATCGATCAGATATAATGTAGATTACATGAACAGGAAAATCCGACATGGGTTCCTGTTTTTTTATTGCCTTTTTTAAGCTTATCTGACAGGTAATCCGAATTTACAACTGAATATAGATACAATTGATAGAGAAAATAAACAAATATAAGAAATTTAATAGAACGAGAAAGAGAGGGAATTTATTATGAAAAACACAAAAATTATCACA
>ENA-OQDC01001441-OQDC01001441.1-human-gut-metagenome-genome-assembly--contig:-NODE-1441-length-11927-cov-4.402203_pt1 | contig 11927 bp, 11 predicted proteins | sample MGYA00242770_ERZ504601 | MGnify/ENA primary metagenome ERZ504601 (study PRJEB26092, sample SAMD00036305) | human gut metagenome | host: Homo sapiens | study: EMG produced TPA metagenomics assembly of...
TCTGTACTGACATGTTTCTTATCCATCAAACTATTATACTGCAGATACTGATACTGTGTGATCAGTTTTGTGTATTTATTTTGTTCTGAAAAATGATGATTTTCTCCATCTTTGTCTACATACCCATTTGCATTCAATGCAGGAACATTTTTCTCATATCTAATAAAAATTCATTATATCTTGACAATTTTAAGTTTGTCTGCTGAAGCATCAAGCTTGATAAATAGTTTGCACTGACATTTTCTACATCGCTTTTTGCATCAATATCATAGTTAGCCCATATGATAAATGGTACTGTATACTTCTTCTGCTGTTCTTTCAAACTTAAGTTGCTTAATGATTTTCCATATAACAGTTCATAGAATGAATCTTCCAGTTTCGGCTGATGATCCCCGAACATTACAACGATCGTTGGTTCTTTCTTATTCTTAAAGTAATTAATGATCTTCTCAAATGCACGGTCAGATTCATGGATCAGTGACAGATAACGATTTGCTGTATCTGTTGCCTTTTCATCCTTGATCTTGATCTCTTCTTTAAAGTTCTTATCAGCGATCAGATATCCTCCATGGTTCTGAATCGTTACATTAAATAAGAATAATGGCTGCCCTGCCTTTTTCTTATTAAAGATATCAATGATCTTATTGTAATCCTCGGAATCAGAATACCATCCTCGGAATTTTTCTCCATTTGGATTCATGCATGTTTCATCTAAGAACTGATCAAATCCAATCAATGGGTAAACAGTATCTCTGTTCCATCCATGTGCTTTGTATGGGTGGAATGCCAACGTATCATACCCCTGTTGTTTCAACTGGGATGCAAGACTTGGTACTTTATGTTTTACAAACTGTGTATAAGCGTTTCCATTTAATGGAAGTGCTGATACAGAGTTTCCTGTTAAAAATTCATATTCCGAATTACTTGTACCTCCACCAAAAACAGACACTAACATATGACCTTTGATGGTATTTTCTTTCAGATTGTTAATAAATGGCATAACCTCTTTATTTGTCTTGATCTTATTAACCACATTCAGATCAGAAAACGTCTCATTCATGATCACGACTACATTTGGTTTTTGTTTTAAGTTTTTGTTACTTCCCTGTGTAACTTCGTAGTTGTCTGCAATCTTATTTACTTTATTTGCACTATACCCTTCTGGCTGGGATACGATCGTATACTGAATATTCATTAAGAAACTTAAAATATATCCATTATTGGTATAACCTAATTTCTGATTCCAAAAATTCACCTTAACTCCCTTAGATTGTAGTGCATCAACTCTTGTCAGTGTAAAAGCACTTGCTGCTGTAACAAGAACCGTAACTAAAACAGCAATCAATCGTTTTCTCCATTGAAAGATTGGATATGTTTCAAGTTTGGATGCAAACACACACATTCCAAGTAATACAACTGTTGCTACGATTGCTGCTTTATCGTAGGATAATACATAATGATCTGCTACGTCCATTGCAGTTCCAAGGGCATAAATATCTGCTGGTGTGATTGGAGTTCCACGGAATGCAAGTACAAAATAGTTACCTATCGCTGCTGCATAGAAAAATACATTTCCAACCAACAATGCCCATTTCACTCTGTTAAATATAAGCAACAAGATCATATAAATAATATAATACCATAATACATTCAGCCCGAATGCCAGCTTATTCATAACACTGATCGGATTATAGAATACCTTCTCAACCATGTAAAACGAAATCCAAGGTGTTATAACAAACAATATCCATGTAAATCTCTTATTCCATTTTTTCGGCAAATATATTGGAATAAGAATCAATGCGATCAGTGCCAATGTAATTGCAACTGTTAAAACAATTGCTGAAACATCAATCTGTGTTGTCCATACTCTTGTACGGATATGTACATCCATCTTCTGTCCATTGACTTTCACAGGACTAAAAATATTTCCCATTTTCTTTGATGTATATAAATATAATGGACGATCTTTCTTGATTCCTTTTGCTGTGATCTCAATCGTATAATTCTCACCTTTGTTCAGTTTCTGGTTTACTACAACTCTGTACCAGCGATATTCAGCTCTTTGGGTACGTCTCATTGTTGCCGTCATATTCTTTAATCCATCAACCTCTAACAGGCTCGGCATAATATGATAGATTGATCTTCCCTTACTATCTTTTACATTCAGATCAATACTTCCAGCTCTTCCAACCTGTTCATTTCTGTCAACCAGAATATTCAAACGTTCCATCGTATCACATGTTGCTTTAAACTTTTGTACAACTTTATCACCATCTGAAATTGCAATCTTTGATATTTTCTTTTCTGGAACACCTTTTGCAACTCTTTCTGAAAACTGATTTTTATTTGTTAAAACCAATACAATAAATGCGATCAATGCAAGGACAATCCCATATTTTAAGACTTTTTGCATGATGCTGTGAAATTTTTGTAATTTTGTTTCACTATTTCTCTGTGTCATTTTACATTACCTTCCATTCGTTTGTATTTCCCCAGTCTTTTTTTCACATTCATAATTTTTAGAAATTTCCTAATATTTTAAAAGCCTTTGTCTCTTCTTTGATTCCTGCCAGTGCATTACGGATTGCTGGATCATTTAAATTCCCGATCACGTCAACATAAAATCCATACTCCCACTTTCTTCCTGGAAGCGGCCTGGATTCAATATTACTCATACTGACATTATTAAACATAAAATGAGTCAAGATATTATACAAAGACCCTGATTCATGTGGTACGCTGAAACTAATACTTACTTTTCCTGCATCTTTTCTATATTGTTTCTTCTTTGACATGATCACGAATCTTGTTGTATTGTTTCCTTCATCATTTACCTCTCTTTTTAAAATCTGAAGACCATACATCTTAGCTGCACGTTCACTGCAGATCGCAGCTTTTGTATTCTTGCCATCATCTGCTACTTTCTTTGCACTAATCGCAGTATTAGCAACTTTTACCTGCTCCCATTCTGGATGTTCATCTAAGAAACCTTTGCATTGCATCAATCCTTGCGGATGTGAATACACTTTCTCGATCTGTTCTAAACTGCTTCCTGGAAGTGCTGCAAAAACATGTCTCACATCAACAGATTCTTCTCCTACCACACAGATATCGTAATCAAGAATCATATCATAAATTCCACTGACAGTTCCTGCTGAAGTATTCTCAATTGGAAGCACTCCATAATCAGCTTCCCCTCGATCTAATGTCTTTACAACATCTTTAAACTCCGGTACAGAGAAATTTTTAACATTTTCTCCAAAATACTGTACCATTGCCTGTTCCTGATATGCACCAGGAATTCCCTGATATACGACTTTTGTATTTTCATTGATATCCAGAGAATCAACTTCTTCAAATGTTCCATCGATATAAGCATCTTCCTGTGATAACAGACTATACTGGTATCTGCGACTGATACTCATCATCTGAAGAAACATCTCTTCCACAGATTTCTTAATGATCGTTTCCGTTTCATCTTTTGTTAAAACATCAATCTTCTGTCTTTCTCTTACAGGGTCATAAATTGCTTTCCCTGTCCCTCTTTTATATTCTGCTACGTCCGCAGAACATCTCATTCGTTGTTTGAATAAAGAAAGCATCTTCTGATCGATCTCGTCAATCTGTTGTCTTATTTCCATCAAATCTCTCATAGTTTATTGTTCCTCTTTTATCATTTCTTTTAATTGTGTGACTGTTTTGCCAAGCAGTGGATGCATAAGATATGGTGCAATCTCTTCTAATGGTTCTAAAACAAACAGTCTTTTGTGCATCTCTTTGTGAGGGATCGTTAATTTTCTCTCATTCATCACAAGATCATCATACATTAAAATATCAAGGTCCAGTGTTCTCGGTCCCCAATGAATTGTTCTGACTCTTCCTGCCTGTGCTTCCACATCCATCAGAAAATCAAGCAGTTCTTCTGGTTCTTTTAACGTATCGATGGCAATACATCCATTCAGAAAATCCTCCTGCTTAACTCCTCCATATGGCTTTGTCTCAATCAGGCTTGAAACATGAACAACTTTCGTATCATCCTGTGCCTCGATCGCATCGATCGCTTGATTGATATATTCCATACGGTCTCCCATATTGGACCCAACACCAATATAGGCTCTATGCCAGCCACGTTTAATCTTAACAGAAACATAATCAAGAGGCAATCCAATTGGTGCCCATGGTTTTTTTACTTCAATCTCAAGTTTTCTGACTAATGGAAATTTAAGAAGCAGTTTCTTTGCCACAGTTTCTGCCACACATTCGATCAGGTTAAAGTCATTCTCTGTCAGAATATCCTTGATCACGTGGCATACTTTTCCATAATCGACAGAAAACTCCATCTGGTCACTGACACCTGCAAGCTTCGTATCCACATAAAGTACTGCAGATACTAAAAACTTTTGTCCTAATACCTTTTCCTCTTTATATAGACCATGATTTGCATAAACTTCCAAATCTTTGATTATAATCTGATCCATCATCAATTCTCCCTTATTTTGCACAAATTGCTTCTATCATCTTCATAGCACGCATGTTTTCTTTTACATCATGTACTCTGAAAAATCTGCATCCTTTCATGTATCCACTCACTGTTGTTGCAACAGTTCCTTCCACTCTCTGATCAGATGGAAGATCCAGAATAAGTCCGATCATTGATTTTCTTGAAGTTCCAAGAAGAACAGGTACATCCCACTGGTTTAAAAGTTCTAAATGATTCATAAGTTCTAAATTCTGATCAAGATCCTTGGCAAATCCGATTCCTGGATCTAACATGATCGTATCTTTTTTGATCCCTGCCTTCTCTGCCATCTCCATTGTCTCATTCAGATCAGCTATCACATCATTTAAATAATCTTTGTAGTCTGTATCCTTGCGGTTATGCATCAAACAAGAAGCAATTCCTGTTTCTGCTAACACTTCTGCCATTGTTCCATCCCACTTAAGTCCCCAGATATCATTGATCAGATCAGCTCCTGCTTCAATCCCTGCTCTTGCCACACCTGATTTGTAAGTATCCAGAGATACTGGAACATCAAATTCTTTCTTAAGGGTCTCAATCACTGGTGTTACCCTTCCAATCTCTTCTTCATCGGAAATCAGAGTGTACCCAGGTCTTGTAGATTCTCCACCTACATCAATGATCGCAGCTCCATCTTTAATCATTTCTTCTGCATGTTTTAATGCTGCATCTAGATGATCATATTTTCCTCCATCAGAAAATGAGTCTGGTGTCACATTCAAGATTCCCATAATATATCCATGGTGTTTCGTATCAAATGTTTTATTTCCAATAATCATTGTATCTCTCCTAGTAAATATACCTGCTGTTTTTCTTCTCTTGCGGCCAATAACATTCCTGTCTGGCTTTGCAGTGGATACAGTCTCTAGAAAGTTTGTCTGCACGATAAAAAATAGCTGCAAAGCTGTCTTCTTTCTCTTCAACGTCACGATGATTTAAGATCGTATCGACCATGATTTTTCTTTCTGCGGCTGTATAGCCACAATCTTTTAAAATCTCTTCTGCAAGAATTGCACCTGCCTCATCATGTGAAATTCCTTTTTCATACTGGTCAGCTCTTCCCATATCATGAAGAAATGCCGTCGCATATATGATATCTTTCGGAATATCAAGATTCTTCTCAAGCACCATAAGATAACTGATTCTTGCTACCGAAAGAAAATGTTCCATATCATGCCCGCAAAATTCACGGTCTTTTTCTAATTCTTGTAGTTTTTCGTACGTTTGTTTGTATGTTTCATGGCATACGATCTTCTGGAATCTTTCCACTTGTTCATCCTCTGCTATTGGTTTATTAGTTCATTTTGAAAAGATAATGTTCCACAGATTATGATCACATCATCTTTCTCTGCCTTCTGCCTTACTTCACTAAGACATTCAGCGAGTCTTTGTCTTTCCTCTACGTTCTGATGATATTTACTTATACAATTACACAGCTCCCTGCTTGAAAGAGCTCTTGGATTATCCGGTGCTACTGTATAAATCTTATCTGCCGCTGGGGCAAGAATCTGTACCATCTGTTCGTAATCTTTATCTGACAATACTCCCATTATATAGATTAATCGCTGGTTTGTAAAATTATTTTGCAAAAAACTTAATAAACTCTTTGCACCATCTGGATTATGTGCACCGTCACAGATCACCATAGGTTCTCGTTCCAATATCTCAATTCTACCTCTCCAGATTGTTTTTCGCATTCCGTCTTCCGTCTGAAAATCACTGATACAATAATAGTTTTTTATAACATTTAAAGTTTCTAGCGCAAGTGCTGCATTGTTGATCTGATGTCTTCCAAGAAGTGGTATCTCAATCTTTTCATACCATCTTCCATCAGAAGAACGATAAGAAAAACTTTCCCCATTCAGTGACTCCTGAAGCACTCTGATCCCTGCAGAATTCACAAAAGTTACTTTTGCATGCATCTGTTTAGCTTTGTTCTTTATCACTTCATTAACTTCTTTTGTATTGTCATAAGAAATGACCGGACATCCTTCTTTGATGATCCCCGCTTTTTCTGATGCTATTTTTTCCAGTGTATCACCTAAAAATTGCATATGATCCATTCCAATTGATGCTATAACTGTTGCAATCGGCTTCTTTACTACATTTGTTGCATCCAGTCTTCCGCCCATTCCCGTCTCTAATAATACAACATCTACTTTTTTATCGAGAAAATAAAGAAAACTAAGTGCTGTCTCAATCTCAAACATTGTCGGATGGGATAGACCATCTTTTACCATTTCTTCGGCAACATTCTTTATTTTTTCCATATAAAAGCACAGGTCTTTTTTAGAAATATTTTCTTCATTGATACGAAACCTTTCTTCATAGGAAAAGGATGCAGGGGATACATATCTCCCTGCACGATATCCACTTTCCCTAAAAATACCTGCCAGAAATGCAAGTGTTGAACCTTTTCCATTGGTTCCGGCAATATGAACCACTCTAAGCTGGTCTTGTGGATTTCCAAGTCTTTCTAATAACTCTCTGATATTATCAAGTCCTAAGACACTTCCAAATTTATTTGTATTTTGTATAAAATTCATTGCTTCTTCGTAATTCATAACTGCCTCCAGTTTTTATTTTATCATGATATTAATGTACGAACGCTTCTTTGATCACTTGTGTCATTGTTTTTACATAAACGATCTCAAGTCCTTCGATTACTTCTTCTTCAAATTCCTTAACATCTTTTTCATTCATCTTTGGAACTAAAACTTTTGTGATCCCAAGTCTTTTAGCTGCAAGAAGTTTCTCTTTTAATCCACCAATCTGAAGGACATCCCCTCGGATCGTTACTTCTCCTGTCATCGCAAGATTTCCATAAACTTTGTGCCCTGTGATCGCTGAGAGTACTGCTGTTGTCATTGTAATTCCGGCAGATGGTCCGTCTTTTGGTACCGCTCCCTCTGGAATATGAATATGAATGTCATGTTTTTCAAAGAAGTCATTCTTGATCTTATATTTCTTACTTTGACTTCTGATATAACTGATCGCTGCCTGTGCAGATTCTTTCATAACATCCCCAAGAGAACCTGTGATCTGAATGCCACCCTTTCCTGGCATAACATTCACTTCAATCTTTAATGTTACTCCTCCAACTGCAGTCCATGCAAGCCCATGAACAACTCCAATCTGATCTCGTAATGTATCCTTCTCCCATTCATAGACTGGTTTTCCAAGATAATCTTTGATTGCCTTCTTTGTGATCGTAACTTTTCTGTGTTTCTTCTGGTAAATGTCTCTTGCAACCTTTCTTGAAACCTGTCCGATCCTTCTCTCTAAATTTCTGACTCCAGATTCTCTTGTATAATCAGAGATCAGAAATCTCAGTGCATCTTCTTTCCAGTGAATCTGTGTATCATCTAATCCATTGGCTTCCATCTGCTTCTTCACAAGATAATCATTTGCAATGTGATATTTCTCATTCTCTGTATAGCTTGTAACTTCAATAATCTCCATACGATCAAGCAATGGCCTTGGAATTGTAGAGAGATCATTGGCTGTCGCGATAAACAAGACATCACTTAAATTTAAAGCAACTTCAAGATAATGATCTGTAAAATTCTCATTCTGTTCTGGATCAAGGACTTCTAATAATGCAGACGCTGTATCTCCACGCTGATCTTTTCCAGTCTTATCAATCTCATCTAATAACATCAGCGGATTTCTGACTTTGACTTTCCTTAATGCATCAACGATTCTTCCAGGCATCGCCCCGACATACGTCTTTCTGTGTCCTCGAATTTCTGATTCATCACGCACACCACCTAAAGATAAACGAACATATTTCTTATTCGTTGCCCTTGCGATTGATTTTGCAATCGATGTCTTTCCTGTTCCTGGAGGTCCTACCAAGCAAAGGATCGCTGCATCTTTCTTGCCGCTCATTGCACGTGCTGCCAGATATTCAAGCACTCTCTCTTTTACCTTCTCCATGCCATAATGGTCTTCGTCTAAGATTTCCTGCGCTCTATCTAGATCTGTACTGTCCTCACTCATTTCTTCCCATGGTACAGAAAGCATTGTTTCGATATATGTTCTTAACACAGAACTTTCTGGTGTCTGATTTCCCATTGTCTGAAATCTTGAAATCTCTTTTTTGATCTTTTCTTTGACTTCATCAGATGCCCTCAGTTCTTTTAACTGATTCATAAATTCATCCGCTTCATCTTCTACATTTGTCTCACCAAGTTCTTCACGGATTACTTTCATCTGCTCTCTGAGCATATATTCTTTCTGATTCTTATCAACATTTACTTTAACTTTCTGCTGAATCTTCTGTTTCAGTTTCAAAACATCCAGTTCTTCTTCCAGCATAACGAGCATCAGTTCACAGCGCTCTTTTAAATCCATCTCTTCCAGAATCTTTTGTTTCTCCGGATAGGAAAAAGGAATATGTGTTGCCAGTTCATCTACCAGAATCTCTACATCAGACTGAAGCAGGATATAATTAATAATATTCTGGTCCAAATGCGACCATGCCTGTGCATAACTTTCAAATGCTTCTTTGATCATTCGTAAAAAATGCTTCTCTTTCTGAATGCTTCAAATGGTTGCTGCTCCACATGATCATATAAAATCTCTACTTTAAATAATGGATCATATTCTACAGTTTTGCTAAGTTCTGCACGGAATAATCCCTCTGCAAACACTCTTAATGTATTCTTAGGGAGTTTTACCACCTGCTTGATCCTTGCTAACGTTCCAACACGATATAAATCATCAATTCCTGGATCTTCTACCATCGGATCAATCTGATTATTTAAAAGATCAGCTGGTCATGCTCCATTGATTCTTCTATTGCTTTAACCGACCGGCTTCTTGACACATCAAAATGAATCACCGTATTCGGAAATATGTACTTTCCTCTGAGTGGAAGCATTGGTAAAGTCTTTTTCATCTTGTATTTCCTTTCGCTTCATAAATTTAATTCTAAAATGTATGTCCATAAGAAGAAAAACTGCTTTGACACAAGAATCTCTTGCATGAAAGCAGTTTTTATTTCGGCTAATCTATCTATGCAATCTCATGATTACTTGTTTTAACCCGTTTCTTTGGTACTGTAGCTTTTACCTTCTGGTCTGAACATCCAATCTGTGGATCTTCTGTGCCTTCCACAACACCTTTCGTGATCAGACACTCTGTCACATCCGTCTGTGATGGAATCTCATACATTAAATCCATAATCACTTGTTCCACAATAGCTCTTAATCCTCTGGCACCTGTCTTACGATCTAATGCTTTCTTAGCGATCGCACTTAAAGCATCATCATCAAATGTAAGTTTCACGCCATCCATCTCAAACAATCTCTGGTATTGTTTCACAAGAGCACTCTTTGGTTCTTTTAAGATTCGTACTAATGCATCCTGATCTAAAGGATTCAATGATACATTGACTGGAACACGTCCGATAAATTCAGGAATCAATCCAAATTTCACAAAATCCTCAGGTAATACCTGTTTTAATAATTCTCCCAGGTCCTTCTCTTTCTGTCCGAAAACATCTGCTCCAAATCCAATAGACTTCTTGCCAATTCTTGATTCAATGATCTTCTCTAATCCATCAAATGCACCTCCACAGATAAACAGGATATTCGATGTATCAATCTGAATAAATTCCTGATGAGGATGTTTTCTTCCTCCCTGTGGCGGTACAGATGCTACTGTACCTTCGATAATCTTTAATAATGCCTGCTGTACACCTTCTCCAGAAACATCTCTTGTAATTGATGTGTTCTCAGATTTTCTTGTAATCTTATCAATCTCATCAATATAGATGATTCCACACTGTGCACGGTCAATATCATAATCTGCTGCCTGAATGATCTTAAGAAGAATATTCTCAACATCTTCACCAACATATCCTGCTTCTGTAAGAGCAGTCGCATCTGCGATCGCAAATGGCACATTTAACATCTTTGCTAAAGTCTGGGCTAATAATGTCTTTCCTGAACCAGTTGGTCCAAGCATTAAAATATTACTCTTCTGCAGTTCTACATCAGAGTTCCCGCCCATTAAAATTCTTTTGTAATGATTGTATACAGCAACGGAAAGTACTTTCTTTGCCTCGTCCTGACCAATGACATATTGATCTAAAAATTCTTTGATCTCTTTTGGCTTACGAAGATTGATCTCCCCATCATCCTCTGTATACTGTTCAAATTCCTCTTCAATAATCTCTGAACAAATGTCAATACATTCATCACAGATATAAACATTCTTTCCCTTTGGCCCCGCGATCAGTTTGCGGACCTGGTCCTGTGTCTTATTGCAAAAAGAACATCTTAATACTTTTTTCTCATCATTATAACCTGCCACCAGATCACCCCACTATTCTATCACTATCTATTTTCCATAACCTTATCGATCAGGCCGTATTCCAGTGCTTCCTGTGCAGTGAGCCAGTTATCACGTTCTGTATCCTTGACGATTGTCTCGTATGGCTGTCCTGTATTCTCGCTTAAGATCGTATTTAATTTCTTCTTTGTTCTAAGAATATGCTCTGCTGCGATCTCAATCTCTGTTGCCTGTCCCTGTGCTCCACCAGATGGCTGATGAATCATGATCTCTGCATTTGGAAGTGCCAGACGCTTTCCTTTTGTTCCACCTGATAATAAGAACGCTCCCATACTGGCAGCCATTCCCATACACATCGTAGATACGTCACACTTTACATACTGCATTGTATCATAGATTGCCATTCCGGCAGTTACAGAACCGCCAGGGCTGTTAATATATAAGTTGATGTCTTTGTCTGGATCTTCAGATTCTAAGAATAATAACTGAGAAACTACAAGTCCTGCTGTGACATCATTCACTTCTTCTCCTAAGAAAATGATTCTTTCTTTCAGCAGTCTGGAGTAAATATCATAAGATCTCTCTCCTCTGCTTGTTTGTTCAATGACATAAGGTACTAAACTCATCCTTGCATCCTCCTAACGATAGTTAAGGCAGTTTATTTATGTCTATCAAAAGGAACATAAAGTCATAAATGCCTTGCTTATTTTGCTTCGCTTACAAGGAAATCTACAGCTTTCTGTACTGCGATGTCATCCATCATCTGGTCTTTCTGAGCTCCCTGAATGATCTTTTCAAGCTGCTCTGTTTCCATCTGATACATTTTTGCCATCTTTTCCAGTTCTGCTTTGAAGTCTTCCTCGCTTGCTTTAATATCTTCTGCTTTTGCGATTGCTTCTAATACCAGGCGTGTCTCGATTCTCTTAACTGCCTGTGGTTTTAAATCATCTGCAAATTTCTGTGCGTCCATTCCAGAGAACATTAAATACTGTTCCATAGAAAGTCCCTGATAGCTTATCTCTGAGCGAATTCATCTGTCATCTGCTGAACCTGTTCTTCGATCATAGCTTCTGGAATACCATTGTAGCTGCTTCTACAGCTGCAT
>ENA-OQDC01001443-OQDC01001443.1-human-gut-metagenome-genome-assembly--contig:-NODE-1443-length-11911-cov-4.503310_pt1 | contig 11911 bp, 12 predicted proteins | sample MGYA00242770_ERZ504601 | MGnify/ENA primary metagenome ERZ504601 (study PRJEB26092, sample SAMD00036305) | human gut metagenome | host: Homo sapiens | study: EMG produced TPA metagenomics assembly of...
TTCGCGGCCAGCTGCCCCTCTCTGGAGGGGAGCTGTCGGCGTTAGCCGAGTGAGGGGAGTAACAACGGCTCTCTGGTTGTTCAATGCGTGCGGAGACCGCCGTCTGAGGCCGAAGGCGTACGAAGGTACGTCGAGTGCCGAAGAAAGGCGGTATACGCTCCCTCGAACGATCAGAGCATGCAGGAGACGCAGCCTTGGACTTCAGTGCCTTCCAGGGCTTGCTGGCGGATGCGGATGTAGTAGAGGGTTTTGATGCCCTTGCGCCAGGCGTAGATCTGGGCCTTATTGAGGTCGCGGGTGGTGGCGGTGTCCGGGAAGAACAGCGTCAGCGACAGTCCCTGATCCACGTGCTGGGTGGCCTCGGCGTACGTGTCGACGATGGTCTTCCAGCCGATCTCGTAGGCGTCCTTGTAGTACCCGAGGTTGTCGTTGGTCATGTAGGCGGCCGGGTAGTACACGCGCCCGATCTTGCCTTCCTTGCGAATCTCGATCTTGGAGGCGATCGGGTGAATCGAGCTCGTGGAATGGTTGATGTACGAGATCGAGCCGGTGGGCGGCACGGCCTGCAGGTTCTGGTTGTAGATGCCGTCCTTCAGAATCGCGTCGCGCAGGGCCTCCCAGTCGGCCGCAGTCGGGATCGCGATGCCGTACTGTTCGAACAGCGCACGGACCCGTTCGGTGCGCGGAGTGAGCGAACGACGACCATCGGTGTACTTGTCGAAGTAGTTGCCCTGGCCGGCCGGCTTGGCGTAGTCGCTCGTAGCGAAGCTGGCGAACGTGCGGCCATGCTCCACGGCGAGCGCGTGCGAGGCACGGTAGGCGTGGTAGGCCACGGTCATGAAGTACATGTCGGTGAAGTCGAGGCCCTCTTCAGAACCGTACTGGATGCCTTCGCGGGCCAGGAAGCCGTGCAGGTTCATCTGGCCGAGACCGATGGCGTGGCCCTCCTCATTGGCGCGGCGAATCGAAGGCACCGCGTTGATGCTGGTGTGCTCGGCCACCGAGGTGAGTGCGCGGATCGCCGTCTCCACCGTGTGGCCCAAGCCGCCATCCATCGCCTTAGCGATGTTGAGCGAACCCAGATTGCAGGAGATGTCGCGGCCGACATGCGCATACGTGAGGTCCTCGTTGTATGCGCTCGGCTCCTGAACCTGCAGGATTTCCGAGCACAGGTTGGACATGGTCACGCGACCTTCGATCGGGTTCGCGCGGTTGACCGTGTCCTCGAACACGATGTACGGGTAGCCGGATTCGAACTGCAGTTCGGCGATGGTGGTGAAGAACTTACGGGCGTCGATGTAGGTCTTCTTGATGCGGTCGTCGGCCACCATCTCGTCATAATGCTCGGTAACGGAGATGTCGGCGAACGGCTTGCCGTACACGCGCTCCACGTCGTACGGGCTGAACAGGGCCATCTGGGCCTTCTGTTTGGCCAGTTCGAACGTGATGTCCGGAATCACCACGCCAAGAGCCAGCGACTTGATGCGGATCTTCTCGTCCGCGTTCTCTCGCTTGGTATCCAGGAAGCGCAGGATATCAGGGTGGTGGGCGTTGAGGTACACCGCGCCCGCGCCCTGACGTGCGCCGAGCTGGTTGGCATAGGAGAAGGAGTCCTCCAGCAGCTTCATGACCGGAATCACGCCGCTGGACTGGTTCTCGATGTGCTTGATCGGGGCGCCGAGCTCGCGCAGGTTGCTCAGCAGCAGGGCCACGCCACCGCCGCGCTTGGAGAGCTGGAGGGCCGCGTTGATGCCGCGCGAAATCGACTCCATGTTGTCTTCGATGCGCACCAGGAAGCAGCTGACCGGTTCGCCACGCTGGGCCTTGCCGAGGTTCAGGAAGGTCGGGGTGGCGGGCTGGAAGCGGCCGGCAAGCATTTCGTCGGCGTATTCGATGGCCTGCTGCTCATTGCCGGCGGCGAGCTCCAGGGCCACAGCGGCGCAACGCTGCGGGAAGTCCTCAAGATAGAGGCGACCATCGAACGTCTTGAGCGCGTAGGACGTGTAGAACTTGAACGCACCAAGGAAAGTGCCGAACTCAAAGCCGGCGGATTCCACGTGCTCGTAGATGCGGTCGAGGAATTCAGCGGAGTACTGGTTGAAGACCGCAGGGTTGTAGTACTGGTTGCTGATCAGGTATTCGAGACGCTCGGCGGTGGAGGCGAACCGCTTGCTGTTGGTGGCCACGTGCCCTGTCACGTATTCGCGTTCGGCGGCCTTGTCTTTGTCGAACTGGATCTTGCCGTCGGCGTCATAGAGGTTGAGCATCGCGTTGAGCGCGTGGTAATCGTGCGCCGGGTCGTACTGTTCCGCTGCGGTGTCGGCAGTATTGTCGAGCGGCAGGCCGGTGGCGGTGAGGTCAGTCATTGGAAATCCTTGGAATATGGCAGAAGTGTGTTTACTCAGACAGTTGCTCCCCCCAGTCAACTTCGTTGACAGCTCCCCTCGGAGAGGGGAGCCAATACCTCGAGGGGGTCAAGATTTACTGTTCGGTGAAGAAGCGGACGAGGCCGTTTCGCACGGCGGCAGTGTCTTCCGGGGTGCCCATGAGTTCGTAACGGTAGAGGTAGGGCACCTTGCATTTGGCGGCGATGATGTCTCCGGCGGCACAGTAGGCCTCACCGAAATTGGTGTTGCCTGAGGCGATGACGCCGCGAATCCACTCGCGGTTGGCTGGATCGTTGAGGAAGCGTTTGACCTGAATCGGCACTGCTTTCTTGACCACGCCGCCGCCATAGGTGGGCACCATGATGACGTACGGTTCGCGGACGTTTAGCGCCGGGTCGGCGGCCCGCAACGGGATGCGGTAGACGTTGATGCCTTCGTCCTGCAAACGGCATCCGGCCACGAACCGTGCGGTGTTTTCGGAGGCCGACGAGAAGTAGACCAATGCGCCGATCGTCTTGCCTTCGGCCGCGAATTCGGGCTGGCTCAGACTCACGCGGACACCGTGGCGGCGGCGCGGTTGTCGGCGGCCACCTGCTGGGCGACTTCGCGAATCAGGTCGGGGCGGTAGCCGGTCCAGGAGTTGTCCGGCGTGATGACCACCGGAGCCTGCTGGAAACCGGCGGCCTGCAGCTGCTCAAGGGTGGAGGGGTTCTGCGTCAGGTCCACGGTTTCAAACGGCACACCCAGCTTGGTGAGCTGGCGCTTGGTGGCATCGCACTGCGGGCAATGCGGCTTGGTGAACACGGTGACGGTCATGGCGACTCCCCTTGATGTGGTTCTGATGAACAGTGAAGCGAAGGCCATATTACAGCGGTGTGATTTGAAATCAAGGCACTATATGTAGTGGCGCGTGTCACATAACAAACCTAGATATAGGGTTTTTCATTGATATTCCGCCATTCCCATGCACCCCCGAAAATCGGCGTGCAGCGACCCGCCCAATCACATGTGGCATTGTTCACATTTGCGTTTGAACCGCTCTTCGACTGATCCTCAACCGCCCTGCAACCGCCATCTTGAGTTTCGAGGGGCTGTTTTGACCCTTTCCGGAGATCTATCTCCGTTTCGAGGGGCTGGTACTCAAGTAAGCGCATCCCCAAAATGGCGGAATGACGGTGGGGCGAAGCCGTTTATACCCGTGTTCTAGCGGGCCACCAGCCCCTCGAAACGGGAGTAAACCTCTACGGAAGGCCAAATCAGCCCCTCGAAGCGGAGAACGGATACCTCGGCACCCCGTGTGGAGCCAGAAGGCCCGGCCGGATGTCCAAACGAGCATCCGGCCGGGCCTTAAAAGTAGTTGTTCAGTTATCAGAATCGATGCGGCGCGATACTACTCCGCGTCTTTACGGCTCCAACAGATCTTCGATGCGGCAGCCAAGCGTGCGGGCCAAAGCGAGCACGGTGGAGACGGCAGCTTTGCCAAGGTCTTTGCGGCGCTGCTCGTACATTTGGATGGAGCGCAGGGTAACGCCGGAGCGGCGGGCCAGCCCGGATTGGCTGAGTCCGGCGCGCACGCGGATCGTGTGCAGCCGGGAGTCGCCCTCGGTGCGATTATGGGCGGCCCGCTCGTCGTACACGTCGACGAATCGGCTTTCGTCGGCTTCGTGCAGAGTCGGGTGCAGTCGCACGATATCGTCGAGCGACAGCACATCGAGAATGTCCGAGAACCGCACTCCCCTGGCCCATTGGCAGTATGCGAGTACCCATCCGGCCCAGTATTCGGGTGTTGAGCCGGCGCGCAGTGCGGCTGGCGGCATATCGAGAATGCGCGCCCAACCGGTTTGCCGCATGATTTCGGCCACCAGCTCCTCGCCGGACATGCCACACACGTATTTGGGCGTGCCTCGCCCGAAAAGCGCGGCCGCCTCGGAGGTGGCGAAGAAGTCCATGAATAGGCCGACCGGCAACCCGCAATCGTTCAGCGCATAATCGAAGGCGCCGGCCAAGTTGGCCATGGCGTCCGGCAAGTATGTCTCATCATAGGCGGGGATCATCGTTGGTCACTTTCTCGCGGATGATGTCGCGCATGAACAGGCCGTCGAGATCGGCTTCTGCACTTTTGCGGCGGTAGGCTTCGCGAGCTGTGCGGTCGCGCTCGTTACGCAATCCGTGGTAGGTCGAAGCGCGGGCGATTTCGCAGCCTTGGAACCGCAGTGCCGCGAATGCCTGAGGACTGGCGAGTACGATCTGCTTGCCGAGCTCGCCCAACCGCATCGCCTCAGCGAGTTGGTCGATGGAAATCGCGTTATTGACAAAAGCGCGGGCGAACGAGAAATACGAATCGTCGGCACGATATCCGACGATGACGTCAGCCTGACTGGCATCCGGCAGAAACACTTGTTTCAGATATTCGATGCCTTGCGCGGCGACGGCGGTGGTCGGCTGGAAACGACGGTTTTCGACCAGCATGGCCAGCCAGTTCAGGATGGTGTAGGGCGGCTGGGACAGGTCCAGGAAGAGGAGCCCGTCCGTGGTCAACGTGTACCGATTCGCGAAACCGTCATCCAGTCCCGCGCACGCCCATTCCTTGGCCAGCTCGACGCTGCGCGTGCAATAGAATCCGCGGCCATAATCGTTGTTCGGCTTGACCAGCCCGTATTCAGGATGCTTGATGACATGCGAAGAGCCATGCCACAGTTCGATCGATGCGGTCTCCATTGGCCGGCTCCTTCTCTCTCTCCTTACATATTCTTGATTATATCACTGTGGTGATAGTCATAAGGGAAATGCGAGATGAAAGATACCGCTGTATACGTTCGTACACAACGTGAAATGTATACGAACGTATACAACACTGACGTCCGGAGTCATGCTCCGCAGTGGCGCAGCGGGCGCGCCACTACAATCGGAATATGGGACTGAAGACGTGGAAGAAGTGGACGGACTGGCCGCTGATGGTGCTGTCCGTGGTGTTTCTGGTGGTGTATTCGTGGGAAATTCTCTCCCGCACGCATATCGCGCTGTGTGAAACCGTCATCAACGTGATCTGGGTGGTGTTCGTCGTCGATTATGTGGTCTCGCTGTGGTTGGCCGACGATCGCTGGCGGTGGTTCAAGCACAACCTGTTCACGCTGCTGACCATCGCGCTGCCGATGCTCCGGCCCTTGCGACTGTTGCGTTTGCTGACCGTGCTGCACGTGCTGAACCGCACCTCCGGCATGGCGGTGCGCGGGCGCATCACCGTATACGCGGTCGGCGCGGTGGGAATGCTCATGTACGTGGGCGCGCTGGCCGTGTATTCCGTGGAGCGCGAGGCGTCCGGATCCACGATCACCGACTTCGGCACGGCGTTGTGGTGGGCGTTCGTGACCGTGACCACCGTGGGATATGGCGACTTCTCGCCGGTCACCTTCCAAGGCAAGATCATTGCGGTGGTGCTGATGTTCACCGGCATCGCGTTGATCGGTATTGTGACGGCCACGCTGGCCTCGTGGATCGTGGATCAGGTCAATCTGGAGACGGATCGGCGCGAGGACGCTCGGGAGAAGGAAGTGGCCAAGGAAGCCGCGCAAGAGGCTATTGCAACATCAGCCAATCCCGAAATCGACCTATTGCGCGAGGAAGTGCGTGAGCTGACCGCTACGGTAGCCGGTCTGCGCACCGAACTTGAGCGACGTTGATTGGCGAAGCGGGACAAACAACGATTCTGCCAAGAAGGTCCGCGTCAGTTGTTGTCACCGCGGATTGCGGCAGAATCATTGTCGCCACGGCTGTTTTCTTCAGTCGGCTCAACCCAACTTTTGATAAATTTTTACTTTTTTTGATATTTTTGATAAATTTTATTTTAGGTTGATTCAGCGAGGAGGCGGTCCACATGAAGGCAAAGGAAAACCCATTCAAGCCAACGGCAGGAGGGGAACCGCCCCTGCTCATCGGCCGAGGCAAAGTTATCCGCGATTTCGAGAAAGGTCTCGATAACGGAGTCGGTGCCCCAGGGCGCATTATGCTCGTCACCGGCGCTCGTGGAACCGGAAAAACCGTGATGCTCACTGTGTTCGGAGACCGGGCCAAAGCGCGCAGATGGGATGTCATCGAAGAAACGGCCTCTGCCGGACTATGCGAACGCCTTGTTGATGCCTTACGAACCGGGCGAGGGGCCCTTGACCACCTCACTATCCGACCATCGTTGACTTTTGCTGGAGCGGGCATCGGCCTCGGAGAAGCCGAACTATCCCCGAAGCGTATGCCCGAAACGTTGAGAAGTGCCATTGCCGGACGGTTGGATGCGCTTGAGAAGCGCCATGCTGGGTTGCTTATCACCATTGATGAGACTCAAGCGGCTGAGCGATCCGACATGATTGCCATCGCCACTGCCATACAGCATCAAATCAGGGAACGACGCAATATCGCCATCGTGTTCGCCGGTCTCCCACAGATGATTTCTGATTTGTTCAATGACGAAGTCATCACGTTCCTACGTCGCGCGAAAACGAACATACTCACAGATATTCCTCTTGATGAAGTGCGCGATGCTTTCGCCACAACATTCCGCGCCTCCGGCATGTCCATCACCGACGCTCAATTAAGCACTGCAGCCAATGTGACAGCCGGATACCCCTATATGATTCAACTGGTTGGCTACCATATCTGGGATGCCGCAGACATGCGGGACTCGGATACCATCATCGACGCTGATGTTACGGCAGGTATCGAGGAAGCACGTATTGACCTTGATAACGCCGTGTGCATCCCGGAGTTGCAAGGCTTATCCAAAAACGACCGTGAGTATCTCGAAGCCATGGCAGCGTCAGATGGTCCCTCTCCCACCGTGAATGTTGCACAGCGCATGGGCAAAACGCCTAACTATGCCGCCACCTACCGCAAACGCCTCCTTGACGCCTTCGTTATCCGCGAAACAGAACGAGGCGAAGTCGATTTTGCCGTGCCCTTCCTGCGCGAATACTTGCGTCGGAATCAGTAATCGGCACAATGCACAGTATCGATATATTCCGTTCCATATAATGACTTTTCGCATTCAGATACACAATGGACGGCCTGTTGAGTAGCGCTCAGCAGGCCGTCCATTCTATTTAGCTATTCAGTTATCGGAGACACACCTCAGGCCTTGACCGGAGCGTCAGCGGGAGCCGATGCCGCCGCGGCCAGTTTGCGGCGCTTGAGGTACTTCATGATGGTCAGGACCATGCCGCGGAAGCCCCACTCGCCACGCAGGACAGTGTTGAGCAGTCCGGAGTGGGAACCGCCCCACTCCATACCGATGTAGTTGAAGGCGCTCATCACGGCACCCGCGCCGCCCTGCTTGACGCTCATCTCGAAGGGCTTCAGGTAGATCTCGCGAATCGACTGCTCGTTGGCCCAGGTGGCGAGCTCGCTCAGTCGGTTGGTCTCCTGGTCGTTCAGCGCGAAGTGCTTCATGAAGGCGTACACGCCCTTGGCCTGAGCGCCAGCGACCTGCTGGGAGGCCATCACGCCGAACAGGTAGCCGTCTTCGGAGAAGTATTCGAAGGTACGACCGGCGAAGTCGCGGCATTCGAATCTGATATCGTTATCGATTCGATCAGCGGCTCACGATACTGCCCTTGCATCGCTGTGCCACTGTTGAATGTGCCCGGCTGGCTCACCTTTGGGTCACCGCCGACACATCCTTGATGCCGATGGTTATAGAGTCGCAAATTCACGACTGGCGCACCTGCCCACGCACCTATCCTGTCATTTCGAGCGCATAATTTGCTACCACATCCGGTCAGGGCAATCGACCTTAATGGCGTAAACGGCACTTCTCAATACGTAAACGGCATTTATTCTTGGCTCCCCTCTCAGAGAGGGGAGCCAAGAAATATCAAGCTCGGCCTCCCAGGAGAGAGCCAGAATAATGCACCAGCAAGGCATTAGGATGGAGGGCATGAGCGATTTGAACGCGTTGAATCTTGAGCCCGGCGAAGTGGTTGGTGGGTATACGCTGATCTCCCGGCTCGGCTCAGGAGCTATGGGGTCGGTGTGGCGGGTGCGCGACGACGGCGGCACCACCTATGCCATGAAGATTCTGCGCGACTCCCTGACCGACGAGTCAGTGGCAGGCTCCGGCTCTGCGTCCACGGCCCTGCACGACCCCGACCTCAAGCCCGATGTCACGCCGCGCGAGCGCCTGCGGCGCGAGGCCATGGCCTTGAAGAAGATCAATCATCCGGGTGTGTGCGGCATCGTGGATATGGACTCGACGATACGTTGGCGTTCATCGTCACTGAACTCATCGAGGGCAAGAATCTTAAGGATGATGTGGCCGCCAATGGCCGGTATGTGGGCGACGATCTGGAACGCTTGGCCGCAAGCTCATCGAAGCCACCAAAGCCGTACATGCGGCCGGCATCGTCCATCGCGACATCAAACCCACCAATGTGATGGTGTCGGCCGCCGGACCGGTATTGGTCGATTTCGGTATCGCGATGGGCGAGGGCGAAAGTCACGTGACCCGCACCGGCCTAGTGATGGGTACACCCGGATTCATCGCACCCGAGATTATTGACGGTGCCGAATCCGACGACGCCACCGATTGGTGGTCGGTGGCGTCCGTGCTCGCTTTTGCCGCAACCGGCGCGCCTGTGTTCGGCACCAAGCCGATGATGGCGGTACTTGAGCGCGAGGCCTCGGGCAACGCGAATCTTTCCGGACTACCGGCCGGCACATTGGCTGCCTTCCGTTCTGCACTGGACCCGGATCGCAGGGATCGTTGCACGCCGGATCAATTGCTGAATGCCATCGCCTTGGATGCGTTGAATCCCAACGCTTGGCAGGGCGAGCAGGCGGGACCGTTCGCCGCGGGAGCCGTGGCTGGACAACCGGCTGCGATCGTTGCCGAAGCCGCGGAGGCGATGCCCCCTTTTGGCGCGGCCGGCGGCGTTGACCGCAATAATCCCCGAACCATCTGGCGCGCGGCCGAGGAAGCCGCTGAGGCTCCCACCATGGCCGTGTTCTCCGGCAATAAGGGCGATAACGGCGATGGCGAAACCGCCGTATTCTCGCCGGCTGGCGCCACTACCGCCACGCTGCCCTTAGCCGATATGCCGCCACGTCCGCCGGCCGGTGCGGAGCAGGCCACGCCGCTGGCCGAGCGCACCACCGTACTCCCCCACGCCGCAGCCGTCATCATTCCCCCCGTCCGGCACCGCCCAGAGCAGCTGGGATCCCGCAAGCAACCAGCCCACAGCGGTGGACCCCGCCATTCGCCCGGCATTGCAGCGCATCATCGACCAAACCGCCCAAGCGGCCCCCACCGAAACCATGGTCCAAAATCCTCCCATGCCCAATCCGGTGGACGTGAAGCGAGGGGAATATCTGCAGCGCGGCACCCTGCCATTGATCCTGCTGGCGGCGCCGCTGGCGGCACTGGCGGCAAATGCTCCGCTCGTGGCCATCATCGCGGCCACTGCGTTGTTGTGGCTACTGCTCACCCTGGCCTATAACACCGAACCCCAGCTTGAGCGCGAGGGCAAACGCGGCGGCGAGCGCAAAAACTCCGATTCGTGGATTCGCGTGGCGACTTTTCCCTGGCATCTGGTCAAAGCCCTGCTGCTGGCCATTCCCCGCATACTGCTGCTAGTCATCATCTATATGGCGGGAACCGCCGTGGCCACCGCGGCTCTGGCACTGCCCGTTCACACCATCTCCTGGTATTTCACCGCGGATTGGGGTATTCCGGTGCCGTTGCTCAATGATGTGCCGTTCTCCGCTTCCGGGCTGGCGCTGGGCGGTTTCATGGCCATCGGCTGGCTGGTCACTGTGTTCGCCCCACAGTCGATGATGATTCGGCTGGGGGGCGGCGTACTGCGCGGGCTCAAACACAGTCGCCCGGCGGGCGCGCCATCCACCGAAGTGGGTGGGGCTCCACCTGCTCCAGTGGCGCCGGCGCCCAAGGGCGGCGGGCGCGGCACCGTGCTGTTCACCATATGGGCCATCATCACCGTGGCCTTGTGCGCGATGCCGATTCTGGGCATGCCGATCAACTGGATGCCGTTCGCCTAGAGCGGGGCGGAATCTCACACATCAGCCATCCGCACACATGGCCGTTGTGTATCCGATACGTTCGTTCCGTCACACTTTTACAGGGAATTCACCTCAGATCAGCTCTGGGCGCAGTCCTCCTCAGGCCCGGTCATTATGATGGGGCCCAAACATTGAAGCGATTGCAAGGGGATAGCTATGTCAGATCCGAAGCGTCAGGCCAAGCGTGCCACACGCGCTGAGCGCCGAGCGGCCGAGGAGGCCGCCCAGCAGGCACGGGCCGAGCAGGCGGCTAAGGAACGTAAGCAGCAGACCATCATCGGCTGCATTGTGGTGGCCATTATTGTGGTGCTGGTGGCCATCGCTGGATTCGCCGTATACAAGGCTATGCGGCCGTCCAACACCAGCAGCAGTAGCCAGCAAAGCAACATGACCGTGGACGAGGCCTATAGCAAGCTCAAGAAAGTCAGTGCCCAGCCGGCTAACGCCGACGACAAGGCCGGCTTCGTAATCTCCAACAAAGGGTATGGCCAGAAAGCCGAGGGGGCTCCCACCGTATCCATCTACATGGAACCGCTGTGCCCCGGCTGCGCCTCGGTGAACCGCCAACTCGACCCGACGCTCGTCAAGCTGATGAACGCAGGCCAGCTCAACATCGATTTGCACTTCCTCAATTTCCAGAACAACAAGAGCTCCGACAACTACTCCAACCGCGTGTTCAACGGTGCCATCTACATTGCCGAGCATGATGACGATCCCGACCACCTCATGAGCTACCTCTCCAACATCTACGCTGAGGATTTCCAGCCGGGCGAATTGTCCAATTACGAGCCGGTAAACAACGCCAAGCTGGAGAAGCAGGCCGTCAAGGCCGGCGTGAGCGAGGATGTGGCCGCCGCGGCGTTCAGCGGCAAGAACGAATACCTCGACTGGCTCACCGCCTCCAACAACTACACGATCCTGCGCCCCGAACTGTTCAACAGCTCCGGCGCCTTCTCCTCCCCCACACTCACCATCAACGGCGAATACTGGGATCTGAAGCAGCTCACGCTGGCGGACACGAATATGGTGGACGGCTTCCTCAAGTCCATTGGGCTGGATGCTGACCAGGTAGGCGTGGAAGGCAAAATGCCATCCATCGGTGCCAGCGGAAAGCCGATTTCGGTCGCCTCCTGATGCTGCGTGGCCGAATAAGTTGACGCCGCGACATATGCAATACCGCCTGCGGCTCGGCTTAAATTGACCACTCGGGAAGTACCGGTATACTAGTCATTTGTTCGCAACGATTACGCGTTAAGAACAATCGCCTCTTTAGCTCAGATGGCCAGAGCGGCCGCCTTGTAAGCGGCAGGTCGTCGGTTCGATCCCGACAAGAGGCTCGACGCGTAGAAAAATGGCGTACTATGTGATACGTAGTTTTTTACTACGCATATAATTCTTACCTTGGGTAAGTACTCCAGGAGCCTTCCCCCAACTATGGGCTTCCTGGAATGAGGGCGGAGCGT
>ENA-OQDC01001446-OQDC01001446.1-human-gut-metagenome-genome-assembly--contig:-NODE-1446-length-11898-cov-3.747260_pt1 | contig 11898 bp, 10 predicted proteins | sample MGYA00242770_ERZ504601 | MGnify/ENA primary metagenome ERZ504601 (study PRJEB26092, sample SAMD00036305) | human gut metagenome | host: Homo sapiens | study: EMG produced TPA metagenomics assembly of...
TTGTCGTGGGCGGCCCCATGGGCGACACGGGCCTCACCGGCCGCAAGATCATCGTCGACACCTACGGCGGCTACGGCCGTCACGGCGGTGGCGCCTTTAGCGGCAAGGACTGCACCAAGGTCGACCGCTCCGCCGCATACGCCGCGCGCTGGGTCGCCAAGAACGTGGTGGCCGCCGGCCTGGCCGACCGCTGCGAGGTCGAGCTGGCCTACGCCATCGGCGTGTCCAAGCCGCTGTCTATCATGGTCGACACCTTCGGTACCGCGCATGTTGCCGAGGACAAGATCGTCGAGGCCGTCGAGAAGACCTTCGACCTACGCCCGGGCGCGATCATCCGCGACCTGGACCTGCGTCGACCGATCTACGAGAAGACGGCAGCCTACGGCCACTTCGGCCGCGAAGACACCGACTTCACCTGGGAGAAGACCGATCGAGTCAACGAACTCAAAGCAGCCTGCGGCCTCTAATTAAGAACCATTAAGGCCGCAACAACACACGCGCTTTCAAAAAGAAGTACCGCCCCCAACCGGTACTTCTTTTTTATTAAACCGGTGGCGAAGATGAGCCAACACAGGACATGGAATAAGTCACCAGCCGATGAATTTTGCAGCACGCCCGCCGCAACCATGTATCCTAAGTTCCGAGGGCTTTAGTATTTGGTCGGTCGCGAGTTCCGCACGAGCCGGAGGCCACTTAATGTGGCCTCCGTGCGAGCCAGGACTGTCCGAGCAGGCGACCAAATACTAAAGCCCTCGGAACGACGGGACGGATATAAGGAGCACCCATGGCAGGCAAGCCGCAAACACTAGCTACGACCTCGGCATTCGAGATCTTGGGCCCCGTCATGGTCGGCCCCAGCTCGTCGCACACCGCCGGCGCCCTGCGGTGCGCACAGGTGGCCGCCAGCCTGCTCGAGGGCCGCATCACCAAGGTCACCTTTGGCCTGTGGAACTCTTTCGCCCACACCTACCGCGGCCACGGCACCGACCGCGCGCTCGTCGCGGGCATCCTGGGCCTCGACACCGATGACGAGAATATCAAGCAAGCCTTCGACCTCGCACGCGAGCAGAGCCTCGATTATCACTTTGACATCAAGGGCGACGACGCCTCCCTCCACCCCAACACCGTCGATATCGACATGGTCGACGACACGGGCGCTACGGCGCAGGTCCGCGGCGAGAGCCTGGGCGGCGGCAAGATGCGCATCAGCCGCATCAACGGCGTCGGCGTCGACATCTCGGGCATGTACTCCACGCTCTTCGTGGCGCATCAGGACGTCCCCGGCGTACTCGCCGCACTCACGAATCTACTCGCCTACGCGCACGTGAACATCGCCTTCTGCCGTACCTACCGCACCGAGGTGGGCGGCCAGGCCTACTCCGTCTTTGAGACCGACGGCGCACCCGATGACACCGTCATCCCCATGGTGCGCAAACTCGACAACGTCGGCTACGCCACCTTTATTGAGCTCCCCGGCTCGGCGTCATCGCTCTCCCCCGGCGTCTCGGCCAAGGAGGTCTTCGACGACGGCGAGCAACTGCTCGACGCGTGCGAGGAGCTGGGACTCAGCATCGGCGCCGTCATGGCCGTGCGCGAGGGGCGCCTTACCGGCGAGGCGCACGCCGTCGCCGCCATGCGCCGCGTGCTCGACGTCATGCGCGAGGAGACCACGGCCCCCATCGCCAATCCGCAGCGCTCGCTCGGCGGGCTTATCGGCGGCGAGGCTAAGCTCGTCGATGCCACCGGCCGCAACGACCTTAGCTCCAGTTTAATGGGCGCCGTACAGACCGAAGCCGTGGCACGTGCCATGGCCGTACTTGAGCGCTCCGCCACTATGGGCGTGATCGTCGCGGCCCCCACGGCAGGCTCCGCGGGCGTCGTGCCCGGCTGCGTGCTGGCCCTGGCCGACCACCTGCAGTTCAATGACGAGCAGGTCATGGACGCCCTCTACTGCGCCGCCGCCATCGGCCTCAACCTCACCACGAGCGCCTGCGTCGCCGGCGCCGAGGGCGGCTGCCAGGCCGAGGTAGGAAGCGCCGCCGCCATGGCCGCCGCCGCGCTGGTGCAGATGCTCGGCGGCACCCCCGAGCAGGCACTCGACGCCAGCTCCATCGCGCTGAGTAATCTGCTGGGACTCGTTTGCGACCCCGTGGGAGGACTGGTCGAGGTGCCGTGCCAAAACCGCAATGCCATCGGCGTGGCCGCGGCCTTCAGCTCGGCCCAGCTCGCGCTCGCCGGCATCAAAAGCCTGGTGCCGTTTGACCAGATGGCGCATGTGATGCTCTCGGTGGGTCACGCCCTGCCGGCAACCCTGCGCGAGACGGCCAAGGGCGGCATCGCCCAAGCCCCGGCAGCGCTATCTGCCTGCGCCAAATGCGGCATATGCGGATAGGCAGACTTCTCCAAACTGATACTGTTTCCGAACCACAAACAACAGGCTAATCGCTATAATGCAAGCCCAGTTAAAACACGATGAGCCGCAAGGCGAAACTCGAAGGAAATATACACGATGTCGCAAATCGACCGCAGCAGCATGATTCCCGATCCGCAACAGCCCAGTAGGCATACGGGCGGCGTCCAATCGCCGCGCCCCATCGCGCCGGCTCACACCCAACAACACGGACCGGCCAATGCCTCTCAGCGCCCGAATCAGCGTCAATACCAGCAGCATCAACAATATCAGCAGCGTCCCGCACATGGTGCCGCCCCCAAGCAGGGCCCTTCGCACACGCGCACGGCAAACAATCGCGGGCCCGCGGACAAGCGCACCAACAAAAGCAGCAAGTCGGGCGGAAAGATGGCCTTCTTTGTCGTCCTCGGCCTCGTCGCGATCGTCTACATCGTAGGCGTCGTGGCGTTCTCGCAGGTCGCTTACCCCAACACTACCATCGCCGGCATCGACATCTCGCTCTCTAACGCATCTTCGGCAGCCACCAAGGTCAACTCGGCATGGAAGCACTACAAGCTCACCGTTTCGGACGACAGCTTTAGCTGGACCTACCAGCCCGAGTCCGACGAGCCCATCGTCGATGGCGAGGAAGCCGCCCACGAGATTATCAGCAAAAACGAGCCGCTGCTGTGGCCATCGCGCCTCATCGCGTCGCTTGGTGGCAAAACCGTTAGCGCCACCAAAAACGACTCGGTCGACTTGGATCAGGACGTCGACCTGTCCATGCTCTCCGATGCCTTTGACCAAAAGCAGTTTGAGGAAGACCTGGGCAGCGCCATCGACGAGTTCAACGAGGGCCGTTCGGGCACCTTCGAGGCCGCCAGCTCCTATGACGAGAAGGCCGGCAAGTTCACCGTTGAGAAGGCCCGTTCCAACGAGAAGATCAACCGCGATCATGTCATCAAATATGCCGAGATCGAGCTCGCGTCGCTCGCCGAGAATGTCGATATCACCAAGATCGGCAACGACGCCTACGAACCGCTCAACGGCACCCTCACCAACGACCAGATTCAGGCTGCATGCGATGCTGCCAACAACTTCCTGGGCGTCAACGTGACCCTTAAGCTCAACGGCAATGATGCCGGCAAGGTGGACGGCAGCTCGGTGCTGCAGTGGATCAGCTTTGCCGATCCGGCCAACCCCACGCTCGATACGTCGCAGATCAGCAGCTGGGCCGCCGAGCTCGCCAACGGCTTTAACACCGTGGGCTCCACCCGCTGGTGGACACGCGCCGACGGTAAGGAGTGCGCTGTCGAGGGCGGCGACTTTGGCTGGTCCATCGACAGCGACACGCTCGCCAAGCAGGTTGAGGACGCCATCAATAACAAACAGACCGGCGATATCGAGATTTCGTACTCCAAGAAGGCCGACACGTTTACCGCCAAGGGCGAGCCCGATTGGAAGGCCTATATCGACGTCGACCTGTCCGAGCAGCACGCGCGCTACTACGACGAGAGCGGCAATATCGTGTGGGAGGCCAACTTTATTTCCGGCAAACCGGGCGAAGACGCCACCCCCGAGGGCGTGTGGCAGATCAACAGCAACGACGGCGCAAGCAAGCTCATCGGTGCCAAAGACCCCGAGACCGGTAAGCCCAAATACGAGAGCCCGGTCAGCTACTGGATGCCGTTCGAGGGCAATATGGTCGGCTTCCACGACGCCACCTGGCAAAACGATTCAAGTTTCGATAGTGCCGAATCGTACAAATGGTGCGGAAGCCACGGCTGTATCAACCTGCGCCTGGCCGATGCCAAGGCGCTCCATGACTGCATCAAAGTCGGCCTGTGCGTGGTCGTGCACTCGTAGGGAAACACGCCTTCGCACAACGGGGAACTGACGCTCCAATCTAACAGTTTCGAAAGATACCGCCATATGCGCCCGCCACTCGCGACGGGCGCATATACTTATCGTGGAACTTTCTATAAAGGAGACGCCATGTCGAATGTCCCCACCATCACCCCGGGACCGAATGATACCGAGCGAGCGCCCGAGGGTGCCACCGAAACGCTTCCCCTCATAACAACCGTGCACGTCACACAGCAAAACGACAGCACAAGCGATACAACCGGGATTTCTGACGAAGAGGTCTACGCCAAGCTCAAGGCGAAGCGTGCCGAGCGTCGGCGCAAAAAGCTCATCCGACGCGGCATTGCGGCAGGCGTCGTGGCCACCATTGTGCTCATCGCCGTTGTCGTGACCTTCGTCATCAACGCACGGCCCGCAGGCAACAACGGGCCGGTGACCGACATGGTCACCGAGGGCACATTTATGACCACCGTCGAGGCTAAAGGCCAGCTCAAGCCCATCTCGGCTTCGGTGGTCTCCCCTTCTGTCGACGGCACGGTGGCATCGATCAACGTGCAAGCCGGCCAGTCCGTCAACGAGGGCGACGTGCTCATGACCATTAAAAACGACGAGCTCGATCGCAATGTTGCCGATGCACAGCGCGCGGTGACAGCTGCCAAGGAAGACCTCGCCAACGCGCAGAAAGCGGTAGCTGCCGCCCAAGCCGCTCCGGCGACTGACGCAGATGCGGCAGGCGCGAGTGGCGTCAGCGGCACCGCCGACACGAGTGCCGTCTCGAGCGCCCAACGCAACCTGGCCTCGGCCCAGGCGAACCTGGACCAAACCAACGCCAAAGCTGCCGAGCGCACCGTGACCGCGCCCAGCTCGGGCAGCATCGTAGAGCTCAACGCCAAGGTCGGCGCCACGGTGACGGGCGGCATGATTATGGGCGAAGGCGATACGAGCGGCGGCAAGCAGTGCATGCAGATCGCTGACCTCTCCAAGATGAAGGTCACCGTTCAGGTGGGTGAAAAGGATATCGCCAAAATCGCCGTTGGGCAGAGCGCCAATGTTACCTATCCGGCCTTTCCCGATATCGTGAGCCAGGGAACGGTCACCGCAATCGCTTCGGTGGCAAACTCCGACGCTAACGGCGGCGGCAGTGTGACCTTTAACGTCGATATTTTGATTGATGCGCCCGACGCGCGCCTCAAGCCGGGCATGACCGCCGAGGTCTCGGTGGTGACTGAACAGCTCAACGACGTTGTGATGGTGCCGACCATGGCGCTCATGACCGAGGATGGCGAGCATTATTACGTCAACGTGGCAACCGACGGCGAAGGCAAACAGACCCGACGCGTAAAGGTGACCGTCGTGACGCAAAACGATAACGATGCCGTGGTCGGAAAGACGCAGGTCAAGCGCGACGACCAGGGCAACGAGATCAACCCTAACGTGCCGGTCACCAAACTGCGCGACGGCGACACACTTATCATGGACACCGGCGCAGACATGACGGCCGACGGCGGCGACACCGGTAGCATGTCTGCCGACGAGGGCATGTAATGCGTCCCGTCATCGACATCCGCAACGTGCATCGCATTTTTGAGAGCGAGGCCGGCTGCGCCCATATCCTGCATAACGTGAGCCTGGCCGTGAATCCCGGCGAGTTCGTGGCTATTACCGGCCCTTCGGGTTCGGGCAAGTCAACGCTCATGAACATCCTGGGCTGCCTGGACAAGCCAACGGCAGGCGATTATTACCTGCAGGGCCTCAACGTGGCGGAGCTCGACGATGACGAGCTCACCGAAGTCCGCGCCCTGAGCATCGGCTTTGTCTTTCAGAGCTTTAACCTGCTGCCGCGCCTATCGGTCATCGAAAACGTCATGCTGCCGCTTTCGTACACCAACGTGCCGCGGGCTCAGCGTGAGATGCGCGCCGTCCATGCGCTGCAAGCCGTCACGCTGCAGGTCGACCACTGGGACCACCGCATCTCCGAGCTCTCGGGTGGACAGATGCAGAGAGTTGCCATCGCGCGCGCCCTCGTCAACGACCCGCCCATCATCCTGGCGGACGAGCCGACGGGAAACCTGGACTCCGCCACCGGAGCGCTCGTGATGGAAACCTTCCACAACTCCAGGAACGCGGCAAGACCATCGTGCTCATCACACATGATCCCGGTATCGCCGCCGAGGCCGACCGTGCCGTAACCATTCGCGACGGCCGGATCCACGACGGCGCGTACATCGCGCACGCGCCGCAGACCCTGCGCGGCGCCATTGATAACCTGCCCACGATTTCCGCACACGCCAATCCGACGAAAGGAGTGAAGGCATGAGCGCGCGCGACCTTATCCAAGAAGCCCTTCACTCCCTCGAGGCCAACAAGGGACGCAGCCTACTCACCATCCTGGGCATCGTCATTGGCATCGCCTCCGTCATTGCCATGACCTCGCTTATCGGCGGCATCCAAAACAGCCTGGTCAACAGCCTAGGCCTCAACGCCGCGCGTATGGTACAGATCTATTCGTCGCAAGAGCTCACCGAGTCGGACGTTGAGAAGCTTCGCAAAATGGTGCCGCAGATCGAGCAGATTGGCATCGTGGACAGCGCCTATACCGAGTACAAGTCCGGTGACAAAAGCTATACCGTCATGGCGCAGGGCGTCGACAGCGACATGCTCGACGCGGTGGGCGCCAGCAAGCTCGTCGCGGGACGCACCTACACCCAGGCCGAGTCCCAATCCGGCGCACGCGTGGCGCTTATCAGCCGCGGCGGCGCGGATCAGCTGTACGGCAACGAACAGGACGCGGTGGGCAAGACCATTAAGATCTCCAACGGCGAGGTGCAGATTGTCGGCGTGATTGATGGCGGTAGCGACTCAATGGGCTCGCTCACGCTATACATGCCGCGCGAGACCATTTCCGGCCTCTTTGGCGACGAGAATCCGTCGTTTCCCAGCGTAACGGCGCTCGCCACCGAGGGTACAGACGTGGATGAGCTGTGCAAGACGATTGAATCCAAGGTGCGCGCAATGAAGGGCATCGCGGAGGATGATGAGTACGACAGTGTATCGGCAACCTCCATGAAAAGCGCCATCGACGCCCTCAATTCCTTTATGGGCGCGTTTTCGCTCATCATGGGCGCTGTCGCCAGCATTTCTCTGCTCGTGGGCGGTATCGGCATCATGAATATGATGCTGACCAATGTGACCGAGCGCATCCGCGAGATCGGTATTCGTCGAGCCTTGGGTGCGAGCCGTCGCGATATCACCGCGCAGTTTTTGGCCGAGTCCTCGGCGCTATGCGTCACCGGTGGCCTGTTGGGTGTTCTGATTGGCTATCTGCTTGCCTGGGGTCTAGCGATGTTCGCCGCGGGTTCCGGCGTGCTTGGCGAGCTCGGCGCCAGCGGTACCATTACGCCGAGTTTTTCGATCGCCACGGTGCTGCTGGCCTTTGCGGTCTCCGTCGGCATCGGCGTCATCTTCGGCTTCTATCCCGCCCGCCGCGCCGCAAAGCTCGATCCAGTCGAATGCCTGCGCTACCAATAAGCAACCACCAATAAGTTGCGGTGAAATAGGGAGTGTTTAAGCCGTTAAAAGGCCTATTCAGTCCCTATTTCACCGCAACTGATGAGGGGATAAGGCGCTAGTGCTATTCGAAACGAGACTCCAGACTCGATAGTCCGTTCAACGTCAGATCGTTAGCGACCTCCGAGATGCGCTCGATGGGCACCGAGCCATCGGAGAGCGCCCACGTACGGTAAATGCCGATAATGCCCGAAAGCAAAAACGCCAGATAATAGTCGAACATCTCGTCCTTGAGGCCGTGGGGCAGCAAGTCGCGCTCGGCAATCTCATGTTCGAGCGGCACGCGCAAACGCGTCATAAAATCGTCGAGCGGAATGTTTTCAATCAGTTGGCGATTGAGCACGAGGTTATTGCAAAGTGCCTCGTTGATGGTCTTAAAAAACGTTGCCGCCGCTCCAAGGGCACGCTCGTTCGTGTCGCCGTCCATAGAAGCAAGCGTTTTCTCGACCGAGTCGGCAATCATCTCCACCACATCAACGGCGATAGCATCGAGCAGGCCGTCAACCGTACCGAAGTGTACGTAAAAGGTCTTGCGATCGACATTTGCCTCACGCGCGATGGCACTCACCGTAATGTCAGCAAGCGGCTTATCCATCAACAGGCGCTCAAACGCAGACAGGATGGCATTGCGGCTGCGAACGATGCGGCGATCGAGACGCGGTTTGCTGGTGGCCATGGACATGTCCCTTCAGAATGCGAGCATTCATCAACAGATGAGAGTTAATCAACGTAAGAGGATTATCCCCCATCCGGCACAAAAATGCCCGGCAACATGAAGAACGCACGACCAACTATTACGCCTTAGGGTGTTTCTTTTTGTTCAAAGCAGCCGGGGACACACGGATGCCGTCGCCCGTCTGGCGCACATAGGCCTTATGCGCCGGTTTGACGGCCCCAGAAGCCTTCTGAGCATGCTGATTGGGATCCACGGTAACCGTATGCACAGGATGGGGCTTTGCAGGCTTAGAGGACGTCTGAGGCGTTCGTCCGAGCTTGCGCATCACGCGATCCCAGCGTGCATGGATACTCTCGTTGTGAGCGCTCTTAAGGCCCAGCAGGGGCGCGGCCAAAATAGTCGGCGCGATAAACGTAATGAGGCGCCACAGCAGATAACCAGCGGTCGAAGCCGATCCAAAGAAATGACCCAGGAACAGCGCGAAGCCGCCCTCGGCGCCGCCGGTGCCACCGGGCAGGGGAACAGCAGAGCTCAGAAGCTGAACAAAGGCGCTCGCGGCCATGACCGAGAAAAAGTCGACTTCGTGGTGGCCAAAGGCAAGCATCAGGAAATACGGCACGAGGTAGAAAAAAGCGAGCTGCAACATAGTGATGACCACCGTGAGCAGCATGGACGAAAAGTGACCGGCCGAAAGCTTGAACTTCACGGAGAACGAGTAGATTTCGCCGTCGACAAACGTACGCCAGCCCTCGATCTTGGTGGCCGAGACTCCCATTCGCTCGAGCCAATTGATGATGCAGTGCGCGACGCGCGTGACGGTCTTGGGCATGAGCGCGACGGCAAAGATGCCAAGCAGAATGCAGCAGTGACCGCCAAAGCTAAAGACGCACAGCAGCGTCATATCGCCATAGCGCGTCGGCGAAAAACGGCATGCGGGCAAGCAGCAGAATGGCGCCCCAGGCAACGAGGCCAAACTGATACACGATAAAGCGCGTGAACTGCGTGGCACCGGCCTCGCCGACGTTTTGGCCTGCCTTGGTCAGGCGGTAGATCTGGGCAGGCGTGGAACCCATCATCATGGGCGTCAGGTTGCCAAAGAAGATACCGCTCGCCTCGACAGAGATCAGGTCGCGAATGCCGACGGGCGAATTGGGATCGAGCCAGACGGCGATCGCATAGGCAACGATGCCAAAGAACAGGTACAGGAACATGCAAAAGCATGCAGCAACGAGCCACGGGGCTTGGACGCTCGACATGGCGGCCCAGAACTGTCCCATCTGACCGGTCACGACCAGATAGACGATATAGCCAACCAGCACGACGCCGATAAAAATGGCACCGCGACGTGCACCCTTGTTGTCATCGCCGCCCGAGGCCTCAACCTCGACCTGGGGCTTAGATGTATGCTGAGAGGACTCCTTCATGAGGCTCCTTCTGACCGTCCAAATATCTTGCATATTGTACCCGCAAGGGCCACAAGCAGAACGTAAAGCTATGGGCCAAATGGGAATTGCAGATGGGTTGCTCGGAAATAAAAAACCCGGACTTCCGTGGGAAGTCCGGGTCTCTAATTCATGGTAGCCCGTACCAGATTCGAACTGGTGATCTCCGCCTTGAGAGGGCGGCGTCCTAAACCGCTAGACGAACGGGCCATAAGCCTCAGCAGAAAAGAAGTGGTAGCCCGTACCAGATTCGAACTGGTGATCTCCGCCTTGAGAGGGCGGCGTCCTAAACCGCTAGACGAACGGGCCACATGACATCTGCACTGCCGTGCTGCGAGGAAATATATTACGGGACAAAAAACGCGAGCGCAAGAATAAATTCCAAATTGGCGAAATTTTGTCGGCAGGTTATGGAAAGCGCAGTTAAACCGGGTAGCTAAAAAAAGCCCCGTCCCAAATTAGCTACCCCAGGTTGAGGTGGGCCAGAAGGGCTTCGCGCTTGTTGGGGATATTATCCTCGATTACGGCTTCGAGGGCGGTGTTGAGTAGATTGCCCAACTCCGGCCCGGGCTTGACGCCGGCGCGAATCAAGTCGCCACCATTGATAGCAAGCATCTTGAGCGTATAGGGCTCCCCCGCCGCCAGCAACTCGCGTGCCAGCGCGCGCATCTCCTCGATCGTCTCGACGTAATAGAAGCACGAGGGCGCCTTGCCAAGCGTATCGGCACGCTTAAGGTCCATAAGCTCGTCCATCAGGCGCGGCGTATCGACGCCCTCGCCCGAAAGCGCGCGCATCATATTGAGCAGGCAGGATCGCTCGGGACGCAGCGGCTTGTCATGGTATTTGATCAGCAGGCACACATCGCGCACCAAATCGTGTGAAAGCGCCAGGCGGTCCATGATGACACGCGCCTTCTTGGCACCGAGCTCAGGATGACCGTAGAAGTGTCCACTGCCGGCGTGGTCGACCGTAAAGCAATCGGGCTTGGAAACGTCGTGCAAAAACGCCGCCCACATCAAGCTCGAAGAGGGCGCGACGCCATCGCACAGCGCCAGCTCCCCTGCCACCGTCAGCACGCGGGCGATATGCTCGTAAACGTTAAACGCATGATAGACACTGCGCTGATCAAACCCGCGACCCGCTGCCAACTCGGGCACGGCGGCGCAGATGAGCTCGGGATAGCGGAGCATCGCGTCTCCCCCATGACCGGTCGAAAGAATGCCCTCGAGCTCAATACCCACACGCTCACGCGCCACGGCATCGAGCAGCGGCGCGCACTCGGCAAGCGCACGCTTGGTCTCGGGCTCAATCATAAAGTCCAGACGGCAGGCAAAGCGCACCGCACGCAGCATGCGCAGGGCGTCCTCGTTAAAGCGACGCTTGGGATCGCCGACAGCGCGAATCAGCTTGCGCTCCAAGTCACCCTGGCCGTCGTAGCGGTCGACAAGCCCGCGCTCGGGATGCCAGGCCATGGCATTGACAGTAAAGTCGCGGCGCGCCAGATCGTCCTCGAGCGAGGCGGCACGCTCCACACTCTGGGGATGACGACCATCGGTGTAAAAGCCATCCAGACGGTACGTGGTGACCTCGATACGCTCGCCATCGGAAATAGCCGTGATTCCGCCAAATTTAATGCCCGATTCCACAACCGCGATGCCGGCGGCCTCGAGCGCCGCTTTGGACTCCTGCCACAGGCCGCTACAGCACATATCAACATCGTGGCTGGGGTACCCCATAAGGGCGTCGCGCACCCAACCGCCCACGTACCAAGCCTCAAGACCAGCCGCTTCAAGCGCGCGCAGGACGCGCAGGGACGCATCGGACGGTTGAGTACCGTTGAGCGAAACATTGCACATGCCTATGGCCTCCTGCGACTATCAAATTGGCTATCGATTGCGTCTGCAAGAAGTCTAGCAAGAAACAGCCTCCACTGCACACGCAAGTCCGATAAACAAAA